>Ga0302309_10000218_pt1 | contig 76211 bp, 57 predicted proteins | sample III_Palsa_N1_1_FD_200453 | JGI IMG/M metagenome (GOLD analysis project Ga0302309, IMG submission 200453) | Peat permafrost microbial communities from Stordalen Mire near Abisko, Sweden - III_Palsa_N1_1 | ecosystem: Environmental > Terrestrial > Soil > Palsa > Peat permafrost | place: Sweden...
TTAGTCACAAAACAAACAACCTGTTACATATCCATCCCCTCCATCTTATCATCATTCTTTTTCATTTTCAATAGTGCCGGGTTTATGCGGATATACACTTCAAAGCCCACCGGCGTACTGCCATAAAGCGCATTTAACGCCGGTGGCGACACATTCAGCGTGGCCTGTATGCCGCCGGTAATGTTGGTTTGCTTAACTGTGCCGAGGATGCGGTTTGTACCTAACGTTATGGCATTAATGCCAAAGTTGGGGTTATAAGGGAAATCATCGGTCAGGTTGAGTTCTTCGGCATCTTTTTGTACATACTCGTAACGCATGTAGATGGCAGTTTTATGTAATTGCAGGCTATTTTCCAGTAATATGGATGGCAGCGTTTTTTCATTGTCGGAGTAATGGTTCTGCCCGTAAACTAATGTGGTGGCTAAATAGCTATCATCGTTCAGCATTTTAGTGTAGATAGCGGAAGCGGTAAACCGGTCGACATTCTGTAACGGCTCCAATACCTCCGGGCTTTTTATCCACCCGTTCGATACCTGCAACGCCAGTTCTTTAGTTGGGTTATAAGATAAGCGTACCGAATACGAGTCAAACCGCATCGGGTCGAAATTATAGCGGAATTCATCCGGTTCCCGCCCGGTGAATATCGACCCCTCCAGCTTCACATCCTTGTACCTGAAACCTAAAGTGGCTACTCCGAAGGTTATATGCGTAGCATCCTGGTAATGGTGGCCGAGCGGTGCATCGGGGTCGTCCATAGCCGAAAGGCGGTGCATAAAAACCGGCGGCCCTAATGCAGGTTCGCCCGGATCGCCGAATGAAAAGGATACATCGGCATCTTTGGCCAGCTTTTGGGTATAATTTGCGCTCAGCTCGGCAAACAGGTCGTGAGGGTGCTGTATGTCAACCAGCGGTTTGCCCCTGTACGATTCGCCCGTCTGGTACAGCAGCGGGTAACCGCCCGGCCCAACCAAAAACGGATCGAACGAGAACATGGTATTGATCGAGAACAGGCCGCCATTGCCTATTTTACGCTGGGTCATGACCATCATCCAGTCGGGCACGTCAAATTGTTTACCGCCGCGGCTACCTTCTTTAAACAAATCCTGGTTGGTGTAACGGGCAAAAAAACTACCATGCACCATGGTCATCCATTTTCCGGTGTTTACCATATAGGCGTATGCAGGTGTTTCATCCGGCACCCATGATGTACCCGAACCATCGCGGCCCATGGGTATATCGCGCGAGTACTGGCTGGTCATGCCCATTGCTTTGGCGGTATCTTTATTATAGCCGTCCGTTTTCATATCGCCCATGTCCATACCATCCATGTTCATGTTTTTGACGGGCTTGTTTTTATTCGTTTTAACGGGCTTTTTCACCGTGTCCATTTTCATGGGTTCCTGCGCCATTACAGGTGAGCTGATGAGCAGTAATAAGCAGAGTTTATTTAGGAATTTCATTGTTCTTTGAGGTTAAAGGCGAAGGGTAAAAGGTAAAAGGCTTTTTCGGTTCTTCGCCTTTAACCTTTTACCTTACACCTAAATAAAATAATCGTAAAAAATAAATTAAGAATAGCTTCCTCACATGGCTAATCCATCATGCGGAAAGAAAATACGATCAGCTTTGGATCAGATACGGAAAGTGCAGTTTTTGATAAAGACGGAGGTAGCGGTTACAAGCCTGCCGGGCGGCCCGCGATAAGATGAAGGGCTGTAAAGAAATGCCTGTGGCAAAAATTGCACAGATGCGAAATTTGCCGCAATTAGCCTGAAGCTGAATAATTTACTTAAAAACGAATGGCTTTGCCCCTGGTGAAAATCCTTTAGTTTAATGTTGATGCGTTTATTTTTGCAGCATTTCATGCCGGGCATCATCCCGGTTTCCTGGCAGCTTTTAAGGGAAGCATCAATTTTTACCGAAGTGATCAGCTTACCGCAATAGTGCAGGTTAACGGCAAAGCCGATGCCCGTCACAAGGTAAAGCAGCAATAATAATAAAGTGCCAGATCTTTTCAGCATAATACAAAGCTAACGGTTTGAGTTATGGCTAACAAATAGGTGCGCCTATAATATCCAGTCAAATAATAGCTATGCACCCAAATGACTAACGGATTACTGATGTAGAGGATGGTTGGCTGCCTGCTTGTTCAGCTCATCGCCGGATATAATGATCTCTATGCGGTTATTTTGCTCGCGACCCTGGGGGGTGCGGTTGCTGGCTATCGGGTCGGCTTCGCCCTTGCCAATGGCGGTCAGCCTTGAATCCGGTATGCCGTTATTAACCAGGGTGCTTTTTATTGCCACAGCCCTTTTTTCGGAGATGGCCAGGTTATCGGCAGCATTACCCGTACTATCCGTATATGCCGAAACCGAAATAGCAGCATATTGAAATTTCTGCATGGATACAGCCAGGTTTTGCAGGCTGCTTTGGCCTGTCGGCCTTATGTTCGCGCTTCCCTGCTCAAACAGTGTATCTGTATCAAACCGGATAATGATACCATCACCGCGCCTCACAACAGTCGACCCAGGTACAGTTTTCCTGATCTCGGAAGCCTGCCTGTCCATTTTACTGCCAATGTAAGCGCCTGCCGTACCACCAACCGCACCACCAATTATAGCACCGAGCGCGGGGTTTCCGGCTGCTTTACCTATCACAGCGCCTACCGTGGCACCCGCGCCTGCACCTATTGCCGCTCCCCGCTGTGTACGGTTAAAAGGGTTGCATCCGGAGACTAAGATCACAGCTACCGCGAATAGTATCCGGTAAAAATTCAACCTGTGTCTTAGATCCTGCATCATGATCGCATTTATGTAATAGTGTTATGACAAAGCAAATCCGGAATTGTTCTTACCACAAGCGAAATCATATAAAAACAAAAAAGGGAATACTTTATGTATCCCCCTTTTCAGAAATTTATTTTTTAATCATTAGTTGTCGTGGTTGTCATCGCCATTATCATCTGGTACACTGGCAATGCGGTAACCGGCGTTACCATTTCCATCAGTATAAGGCTGATAGTAAATGCCATTTGGCGAAACAAAGAACTTTTTGCCGTTCAATGTTACCCTGCGGCAATTGTCGGGCAGTTCATTTACAATATCGCCAACCTGCGGTGCGGCGCTATCCTGCGTTGGTGCAGCATTGCTGCCATCGGTGTTTAGTACACCATCGCGGCCTGCAACTTCATACACAACCTTACCCTGGTCGTTAGTTACGGCTTTATAATACACGCCGTTCAGCTCATAAAACTGCTGGCCGTTAATTACTATAGACCGTGCGCCTTCTGGCAAGCTTGGTATAGCTGCGCCAAGTGGTGGCGTAGTAACCTGGTAACCACCACCATCATACGGGGTATAAAACGCACCGCCATAATAGTAGTATAGCATATCATCCCAATAAAAAGGATAGTAACCAAACGGCAATATACCTAAATAAAAGCCCAGGTGCGGGTAGCCATAATAGCCGTAACCAGCCCTGTAAAAACCGCCCCGGTTATAAGCTACAGCGCCATGAAAAGCGCCGCCCCGTGTTGCAACAGCATGGCCTCCATAAGTTGAAGCACCATGAGAAGAGCCACCGTTGCCACTAAAACCGTGCGCAACCGTACCGCCACCGTGAAAGCCGCCGCCAAATCCACCGCCGCCATGCCCATGCTGCGCACTGGCAGTAAGGCTAAGGCCCAAAGAGAGCATCCCTGTTAATAATAACCCGGATGCATATTTATATAACGTTTTCATGATTATGAATTGATCTTTTTATACTACTTAGACTAAAAAAGTGCCAAAGGTTTAATTACTACTAAATTTTTTGTGTAACATTTTTATACGTGTCACAAGTAAGCATCAGTGTACAAAAACCACATTTTTCCAAACAAAAATGCACTTTTTAATAAATAAAAAGTGTGTTTTTAACAATTTTAACACATTAGTTACAAAAAAACCGACCGTTAGCTAACGGTCGGTTTTTTTATTAACCAATTTAAACCAAAATCACTTTCTTTTACTGTACCTGGAAGGTATTACTAAAGGCAGTGCCATCAGGATAAATACCTGATATAACCAGCAGGCCATTACGAGTATTGGTGATGGCATCATCCATATCGGCAATGCTGCTTATCGGGTGCTTGTTGATGCCCGTAATAACCGAACCTACCGGTATTTCGGTATCGTCGAACAAACGGCCGGGCCGAACCTGCGTAACAATAACGCCATGTGTTACATGGAACTTCGCTTTTTGGTCGCCTGTTAAAGGCATAAAGCTGGCGCCCAATTTATTGAACAGCTCGGCTGCTGATTTTGATACTGCTGCATCACGTGGTACGCCTGCATCGGCCTTAAGCGTAACGGTATACGTCTTTTCAGCTCCGGCGCGCAATACGGTAAGGCTGATCTTATCGCCCGGCTGTAATTCGCCAACGCGTTCCTGCAGGTCTGAAGACTGGTAAACCGGCGTTCCTTCAACTTTAGTAATGATATCGCCTGCTTTAATACCGGCTGTTTCTGCGCCGCCTCCCGGTACAAGGCTATTTACGTAAAGCCCTGTAGTATTGCTGATGTTCAGCTCCTGCGCCACATCAGGGTCGAGATCCCTAAAGCTGATGCCTACATAGCCGCGTTTTACCGCGCCATAGCGTTCAATATCATTCAATACTTTTTTAGCCAGGTTGATCGGGATGGCAAAGCCATAACCCTCATACGAGCCGGTTTGCGAAGCAATAGCAGCATTAATACCGATCAGTTCGCCCCTGGTGTTTACCAATGCACCGCCGCTGTTGCCGGGATTAATGGCAGCATCCGTCTGTATAAACGACTCGATAGATTTATTGGCGGCTGGTGCGCGGTTTGAGGTGCGGCCGAACGGATTTTCCTGCTGATCCTCATTACCGATAAGGCCTAAATGCCTGCCTTTAGCGCTGATGATGCCGGCGGTAACGGTTGATGTTAAGTTGAAAGGGTTACCTACTGCCAAAACCCATTCGCCAACGCGTGTATCGTCGCTGTTGCCCAGCTTTACGATAGGCAGGTCTTTAGCATCGATTTTTATCAGCGCCAGGTCGGTATTAGGGTCAGTACCGATAACTTTTGCCTGGAACTGGCGGTGATCGTTAGTGGCAACTGTAATTTTGTCAGCCTTTTCAACCACGTGGTTGTTGGTAACAATGTAGCCGTCGGGCGAAATGATCACACCCGAACCCGATGCCATCTGCACTTGCGGGCGTCCCTGCTGCCCGAACATGTTACCGAATAACTGCTGCATCTGGTCTTCGCCGTTATCGCCCGTATTATTGTAAGTAGTTTTTATATAAACTACTGCCGGGGTTACCTCGGCTGCTGCCTGCGTAAAATCAACCTCGCCTGCCGATGAAGTAATGGGCATTGACGGGTTGTTTGCAAAATAAACCTTTTGTTTTTCCTGGAAGGTCATGTTATCGGCGTATTTAACCTCAAATACCTTATAGGCACCTAAAGCCATAGCTCCGCCAATAAAAGCCGTTAATAATGTTAAACCAAACTTTTTCATATTTCTCTCACTTTTCTGTTTTTGATTTGTTTTTACTAATTCAAATATAATACCATATAGACTTCAGAAGCAATGCCTTGTTATTTACAATTTTGTTAAAAAATGTTAAACGTATGAAAAGCGTCCGTTAATATCGCCTTTTCACATCTTTTAATGTCATTCAGAACGGCATTTTGAAGTATGAGAAATTCCATTTTACCTTTTGAAAGATACCCTATATAGCATTAATAAGCAATTGTCACACAGTTGGATAGAATTACGTTTGTGTGTTGCCATATTTCCAATTAAACCTATTTGTTTTTTTGGCGGTCTTGCACTATTCACTTCTTAAACTTTTAACAGGATTGTTCAGCGCGGTTTTTACAGACTGGTAGCTTACCGTTAACAGCGCGATGATGATAGCACCCAGCCCTGCAACAGCAAAAATCCACCACGATAAGGTAATTCGATACTGGTAGTTTTCCAGCCAATTTTGCATAAAATAGCCGGACAAGGGTATGGCTATTAATAAGGCAAACAGGATCAGCTTCACAAAATCGATGGATTGTGTATACCAAAGGTTAAATACGCTGGCGCCTAATATCTTGCGGACGCCTATTTCTTTGATCCGTTGTTCGGCCATAAAGGAAGCCATGCCAAATAGGCCCAGGCAACTGATCAATATAGCCAGCCCTGAGAAACAACCGGCCAGGTTACCGATGCGAACTTCGGCAGCAAACTTGGCTGCAAAATCGTCGTCTACAAACGTGTAATCAATGGCCGCACCGGGCATCAACTGTTTGAATACCGTCATAATCTTAGCCACTGACGACTGTGCACTTAAGGCCGGGTTCAGTCGCAAGAAAAGGCAATTCCGGTCTCCTTTCAGAAAAAAGAAAGTTGGAGAAGTCGGTTTAAAAGGCGATTCCATTACCATATCTTTTACCACGCCTATTATTTGATAACTTTTCCCTTCATATTTGATCATTGCACTCAGCGGGTCTTTCAAGTCCATTTGCTTAACGGCCGTTTCATTGACCACAAAACCGCTGGAGTCACCAGCGGCTGCGGAAAAATCCCTGCCGGACAAGAACTGCCAGCCAATGGTTTTCCCGTATTCGCTGCTCACGGAAATGGTGCTGAATTCCTCCTTTAAATTGGGATTTTTACCATTCCAGTCGAAATCCGTACTGGTTGACCAAATACTCGTTAGCGGACTAGAAGATTCAGCCAGGGCCGTTACCGCACCGGTAGCTTTCAGTTCATTGTTTAATATTGCATATTTCGCCTGCATATCACCACTAAGCGGGATAGTTAGCAGGCCATTGCGAGAATAGCCAACCGGGCGCTCCTGCGCAAACCGAACCTGGCGGTAAACAATGATTGTACCGATAATTAACGCAATGGAAACTGTAAATTGCAGGACGACCAGTACCTTACGTGGAACAGCGGCAAAGCGACCGACCCGGAAACTGCCTTTTAAAACTTTGATCGGCCTGAAAGAAGAAAGGTAGAGTGCCGGATAGCTTCCGGCCAATAATCCGGTCAATAGCGTAAAAGCTGCGCCGCTCAGCCAAAAGAACAGATTAGCCCACGGGATGTGGATCGTTTTACCGGCAACACCGTTAAACCAGGGCAGGCTCAATTGCACCCAAAGGATAGCCAGTAAAAAACCAAAGCAAACCATCAGCAGTGATTCGATGTAAAATTGCCACACCAACTGGCTGCGGGCTGATCCGATCACTTTACGAATACCGACTTCTTTCGCACGTTTTTCACTGCGGGCCGTGCTCAGGTTCATAAAGTTGATGCAGGCCAGGAGTAATACAAACAGGCCTATGGTACCGTAGAACCAAACATATTTTAAGGCATCGCTCCGGATATTGACACCGTTCTCAAATTTTGAATATAAATGCCAGCGGCTCATAGGCTGCAGGAAGACTACCGGTTTACGCGCCGCCTGCGTACCACTAACATGGGCTAATTTACTGTCCCTGATCTTAGCGGAAACTTGTGCAAAATCGGCCTTGTCATTCAGCTGTGTATAGATCATCACAAACTGGCTGCTCCAGTTGTTCTCTGCCTTCCTGGCCCAATCATTGCCCGCCAGGTACAGGTCAAAAGGGGCGATAAAGCCAAGATCCTTAAATTCTGAATTATCCGGCTGGTCCTCATAAACGCCGTTTACCTTTACAGTTTGTTTTTTATCGATGCTGACTACCTGCCCGACCGGGTCAGCAGTCCCAAATAATTTTTTAGCCATGGTTGCTGAAAGCAAAATGGAACCCGGTTCTTTTAAACCCTCACGGGAACCACCGATCATTTTCAGCGTCAGCATATCCGCTACACCCGGCTCCATATACCGGCCGGTCTGGTTAAATTCCTTATCGCCCGAAATGATGCGGTGATCTTCAGGGGCAGTCGAAACCACTACTGCTTTAAAGTAATTTCCATACGCCGAACGCAGTTCAGCGGCTAATGGCAGCGGGTTAGAGTTAATGGTATTGATCTGTCCGTCATAATTAGCATGAACCATTACCTGGGCAATATGCTCATAATGTTGATAGGATTGGTTATACGATACTTCATCATAGATCCACAAGCCGATTAACATAGCCACGGCCATGCCTGCCGATAAACCGCCTAAATTAATAAGTGAGGAAACTTTGTTTTTAAACAGGCTGCGCCAGGCTGTTTTGAAATAATTCCGGATCATGGCTGAATTGGTTTTGGAAAATGCAGAAATAATTATACCACATGATTAAATGATTTATTATCAGCACGTTGCGTTTTTTTAACCATACTATATTGTAATAAAAACGGACACCGATGTCCGTTTTTGTTTCAAACAAGCCATTAATATACCTTTCTTATGATCAGCCTAAATGCGCGACAGATAGCTCCATTATATTTAATTTACAGACACATTTCGTCCAAGATCAAATAAATCCTTGCAGCTAAAAAAACAGTTTTAAGTGACATCAAAAGATGTAATGAGGCGACATTAAAAGATGTTTTCATCAATGGGAGATAATAAATTTACTTTATCATAACTGTTGTCCGCAGGCTTATTTTTATTATTGCACAATATCGCGACAGCAAAAAATAAGTGAAAATACATTTTTATAAATACCAGGGCGCAGGCAATGATTTTATTATGGTTGATAACCGCCAAAATACGGTTAATCACCATAACCCTAAACTCATACAGCGGTTGTGCGACCGCCGCTTCGGCATAGGCGGCGACGGTATTATGTTCCTGCAAAACAAATCGGGTTATGATTTTGAAATGGTTTATTATAATGCCGACGGCCAGCCCAGCAGCATGTGCGGTAACGGCGGTCGCTGTATTGTGGCTTTTGCCAAATACCTGGGCATAATTGAAAGCGAAACAACTTTTTTAGCTGTCGACGGGCCGCATTATGCCAGGATCAACCCTCAAGGTGATTGGGTAAGCCTGCAAATGATAGATGTGGATACTATTCATAACGATGGGCCCGCTTATGTGCTGAATACCGGCTCGCCGCATTATGTGACATTAGCCGAAAACTTAAAAGATAAGGACGTTTACCACGAAGGCTATACTATACGCAATAACGATACCTACCGCAAAGAAGGCATCAATGTAAATTTTGTTGAACCGAACGGCGAGGGCTATTTCGTGCGCACCTTTGAACGCGGGGTAGAAGACGAAACCTACGCCTGCGGAACGGGCGTTACTGCCGTAGCACTCGCCATGGCCAAACACAAACAGCAAACAGGGCACATTGCTACGCCCATAAAAGTTTTGGGCGGCGATATCAATGTCCGTTTCGATTACGATGGCGAAAAATTCAGTGAAATATTTTTGGAGGGGCCTGCGGTGAAGGTTTTCGAGGGAGAATGGGAAATGGTTTCCGGGTAATCATGTTTATTAGTACTATAGATTTAAAAAAACGCTCGTGGTGAGGATTTATCAAAAGTAAAATGAAAAAGGGTGATACGGAATTATATTTTGCGCATAAAAACTCTGTGACCCTCTGTGCCTTCTTTGTGCCCTCTGTGGTAAAATTTTAACCACAAAGGGCACAGAGATAAAAACACAGAGAGCACTGAGGCAAATATTATTGGTAAAATTGACTTTTGAGACAGCCTTTTTCAGTTTTAGATCAACAATGAACTATAAAAGAGTAAAGTAATAATTTTATGTATGAACATTGAGAAGCTGAATAAAAGCAAAACGCCTGTCGTTATAATAGATAACTCACTGGAATCATATAAAGATATTCCTTTATTTCAGGACAAAGTTGAAAAAGCGAACGAAATGCTTAAAACCGTAGGCTTACCCAAAAGCAAGAAGAAGAAAAATCATGCCTGATAAGAAATGCCCGGCTTTTCGGATTTTCGACAAGGTAATAACAGCGCTTAACGGTAATTCTTTTTTCTTATTACCAACCCCTCAAATCAAAAATGCCCGCCGGCAAACCGGACGGGCAGATTATAACTAACTGACTAGGTTTTTTTAAAATCCTACCTGTAACCCTAAATTTACAACTCGCTGGTTAATGTAAGCGTCACCTACCGAACCCGATTGCACTTCAGGGTCCTGCTGGTAACGGCTAAAGTTGTTCCAGGTTACCAGGTTGTAAGCGCTCACATAAATACGTGCAGTTCGCAAATGCAAAGGCAATAAGCTGGCCGGCAACTGGTAACCTACATCCAATGATTTTAACCTGATGTAATAAGCGTTCACATACCAGTAGTCTGACGGGTAAGTTGACGGACTGTTTACAGTTGATGAAAAGTTTTTAGTTATGAGCGGAAACTGAGCAGTTGAGGCGGTTGCCGGCGTCCAGGCCTGCTGATCGATCGGCTGAAACTGGCTTTCAAATGGCTCTATACCCGTTCCGGTAATGATATAGCTATAATTGAATGAACCCTGGAACAAAACGCTTAAACTAAAGCCTTTATAAGCTGCGCCCACTGTTAAACCCAGTGTAGTATTTGGGATATTCGGGCTGCCTATATGCGTTTGATCATAAACATTCACAACGCCATCGCCGCCATTAATATCCTCATACCTGAGATCGCCTGCCTGCAATGTTTTTATACCTGTTTGGCTATCGGCATAATCCGGTACTGCAATCGGGTCGCCGACATTGTTGCCGTGTTTATCAATCCAGGCTGCAGCAGAGTTTATTTGGGCCTGTGTATAATAACCCAGGAAATGGTAACCGAATGGCTGGCCGATAGGATATCCGATAGGCGATAATGACGCATAGGCCGGTGTTGCCTGTGCTTCGTATAATATTTTATTTTTAGCATATGAGAATACGAAATTAGTATTGTATTGCACTGCGCCTATCGATCCGTGATAACCGACCTGCCCATCAAAACCACGGTTTTGTACCCGCCCTGAATTTATAAACGGAGGCGAAACACCAAGCTGTGCCGGTATTCCCTGCGGTACAACAAACTCATCATAACGATACTCGCTGAAAAGGTCGATAGTTGCGCTTAGCTTATCTCTAAACATATTTATATCGAAACCTAAGTCGGCTTTTCTTGATTTTTCCCACGTTATGTATGGGTTAGCCAAACCACCTTCTACTATCCCATTATAGGTAGTTATATTATTTGCAGGCCCGATGGCCACCGAGCCACCGCCCGAATTATACGTCTGCTGAAATATGTAACCGGAAGTTGGCACCAGGTCAGACCCAACCAGGCCAAGTGATCCCCTGATTTTAAACAGGTTAAAGGTATCTGTGAAAATGTCTTTAAAATAATCTTCTTTCGACAGCACATAACCTACGCCTACAGCCGGGAATAACCCATATTGACGGCCAGACGCAAAGGCATTGGTGCCGTTATAGGCCATGTTAAAATCCACAAGGTATTTTTGTTTGTAATCGTAACCGGCCCTTGCCGAGAACCCTCTTAAATTATTGGCAATATTTGATTCCTGTATCTGGCTGTCCTGGTTCAGCAGGAAAAGTCCTGTAAAATGGTTGTCGCCAAACGAACGGTCATAATTTGTGAATAACTGAACATTTGTTGTGTTTTCATATGTGTTAATGCCGCCATAATAACTATGTGTTTGATACACATACGGTGCAAGCGGATTTATAGTATATTTTTGGTTTACCGGGTTATAATAGTATGTAGGGAACGAACTCGTTTCGCTTGCAAGCGATAATTGAAGAAAGTTGGTGCCTTTATCGTCGCTCTCACTGCTCGCATAAGCCACACGGCCCGTTATAGACAAGCCAGGGGTAATATCATCGAGTTTTTGTGTAGCACTTACCAGTACGTTGTAGTCGGTATTATGGGTGTGCGAATAGCCCCCATTGGCCAGCAATGCATTTAATGTAGGCGTATGGCCCGTAGTGAATATGGAATTATTGTAAGCATAACTTCCATTCGGATTAAGGAAAGGAGCCGAAAATGGGTCTTCGACCTGGAAATTATAAAGGATGTTTACAGCGCTTGCGTTTATACCCGGTGAATTTATGTCACCGAAACGCGTAGTGGCGTCTAACCGAAGCGATAGGGTTTTATTGACCCTTAAATCCAGGTTCGACCTGAAATCGTAGCGGGTATAATAATAATTGGTATTTACGAGTTCTTCCGGGTCGGGAAAATTTTTCAAGTCGCCATTCTGGTTAAATGCCCCGAACGAGATAAAGTATTTTACCTGGTCGGTACCGCCTGATATGTCCAGGTTGGTATTTGCCTGGTAAGTGAATTTTCTGACGATATCGTTATACCAGTTGGTATTGGGATGGCCATACGGGTCTGATCCTGATTTAAATGCCTGCAGGTCTGATGCGCTAAAAGGTAAAGTACTATCCCTGGCATTTGTGTACGCCTGGTTAACCAACAGCGCGGATTGATAAGAATCCAGGAATTTGGGCGTAATGGTCGGCGTTTGTAAACCACCCTCAACGCGAAGATCGAATTTTGGCAAACCTGCCTTACCGCGCTTGGTGGTAACCAACAATACGCCGTTTGCACCTTTAATACCATATATGGCCGTTTCCGCAGCATCTTTTAACAAGCTTATTGTTTCAATTTCATTTACATTTATCTGCTGTAGCTGATCATAATCATATTCTATATCATCAACCAAAATAAGCGGTTGGTTTGAAGTGTTAAGCGAGCTTTGGCCGCGTATGTAAAAAGTTGACGCATCATTACCGGGCTGCCCCGAAACCTGCACGGAAGTAAAGCCCGGCAACCTGCCTGCAAGTGTATTTTGCACGTCGGATGTTGGAATAGTGTTTATTTCAGACGCGTTAATGGTACTTACAGCGCCGGTTTCGGTAATACGTTTACTTGGCTGAAAACCAATTACCGTTACTTCGTTCATATCGTTTGTGGATGCCTGCAATACAACAGTTATATCATTTTTTGTACCCAGGGGTATTTCCTGGGTGGCATAACCAATAAACCTAACCACAATGGCATTTGACGTCCCCTTCAGCGTAAGCGTAAATTTACCGTATGAGTTAGTGGCCGTTACGTTTTTCGGCAACGCTTTTTCAGAAACCGTGGCACCGGGTAAACTGCCGCTCACATCGGTTACTGTACCGGTTATCTTTCTTTCCTGCGCAAACAGGCAAACCGGCAGAAGGATTATTATTAAGAAGAAAAGTATTATTTTTCTCATAAAGTTGCTTAGTTAATGTGATCGAGTTTATATTATTGGTTACCAGCCCGGGTTTTGTTTCATTTGCGGGTTTTTGGCCACTTCGTCATATGGTATCGGGTATAAATACCTTTTTGAGGTAAAAGTACCCGGGAATATATTCGGCAATACAGTTGTAGGCGTGTAAGTATTGGCGCCAAACGAAGTAGTTATAATAACCCCTCTCCTTGGCTGGTTCATAACAGCCGGGCCATCACCTGCTATTTTCCACCTGCGTATATCAAAAAAACGATGTTCTTCAAAGGCGAGCTCAATCCGGCGTTCGTTGTGGATAAGGTTACGCATCGAATCCGGGGAGACACTGCCCATCGGCGGCAACCCATATAATTTATTGCTACCGGCCGTAATTCCCGCCCTTTTTCTTAAGGCTACCAGCGCTGCATAAACATTGTTGTCAGCGCCAGAATATTCGTTCTCAGCCTCGGCATAGTTTAGCAATACTTCAGCATAACGGAATGCTATCCAATCCTCGTTATGATTTTGAAAAGTTGCTGTAGTCTCCGAATAGCCCATAAATTTATGCATGTAGTACCCGGTAAGCGATTCTACCTGGCCATTATTGGGTTCGTTCTGGCCGCCCTGGAACAATTGCAGTGAGGTTTGCAGCCATGGGGCGCCGTTGTAAAGTATAGTATTGCCCAGGCGCGGATCGCGGTTTGAATATGGGTTATTGGGGTCGTAGCCCGAGCCGGCTGCACCAATACTTGCACCGTTCAACATCGGAAACGCGTTTACCAAATCCTGTGTCGGGCTTGTTTCACCAATTCCCTTTGCAGCCGGGAACCCGGGGGGCGCCTGTTCTTTTTCTATATTGGCGCCATTGTCGTTTAAAACAACAAATATAACCTCGGGATTATTTTGCGTAAGGAACACATCCCTGCCGTAATTTATAGTATCGAGTGAGAAAGCGCCAAGGGCTATAACGTCAGATGCAGCCTGGGCAGCAGCCTGCCATTTAGTTACATCTACACCGCCAACATAGCCGGTAAGCGGATTTGAAGGATCGATATTACCTCCATTAAATAAGGGGCTCGCTGCATATAACAGTGCACGTGCTTTAAGTGCAAGGGCTGCGCCTTTTGTTACCCTGCCATAGTTAGCCGAACTTGACAATGGGTTGGTTAGCAACGAATCCTTTATCGCGTTACATTCATTTACAATAAAGTTTATACAATCAGAAAACGAATTGCGCGGCAGGGCTACATTTTGGGTTACCGTATAAACAGTATTGCCCAGCAATGGCACACCACCATACCTGCGCACCAGTTCGAAATAAAACCAGGCCCTTAAAAACCGCGCTTCGCTTTGCAAAATATAACGCTCGCTAACACCTATGCCGTTTATTTTACCGTTAGAATTTACGACATCTTTTATGGGAACAACCCCTATATTATTAATAAATATATTACACTGACGGATACCTCCATAGCAATAAGCCCAAAGATTATCTGTTTGCGGGCCGGATAATGCATCGGAAAACGTACCCGAATTATAATCGCCGGTTGAAAGCAATGTTGGCGTTTTTAATGCCGCTGCGTTTGACGAAACAGCATCATCAGAGGCAGCATCGAGATAATCAGATCCGTCTAAACGGTTATGCCCCTTAAGTAAAATGCCATATATGCTGATCAGGTACGCTTGTGCGTTAGTACCATTTGAATCCAGCGGATCGAATACTTTATTAATATTAACCTGGTCAATCGGGAAGGTTTCATACTTTTTGCAGGCGGTAAATGATGTAATAAATACAGCCAGAATTATAATTGCACCTTTATATCTTTTCATAAAATAATCCTTCTTTTTATAACTTAATGGTTAAACCGGCATTTAATACTCGTTGTATCGGGTAAGCCCCCTGGCCGTTCACTTCCGGATCCATGCCCGGGAACTCGCGGTAAGCTGTTACTGTGAATATGTTTTCTGCATTGATAAATACGCGCAAACCTGATAAATGCAGCCTGTTGCTGAACGATGCCGGCAACGTATAGCCTATCTCGGCATTTTTTAGCCTGAAATAATCGCCTGATTTTAGATAAAAGGTTGAGAACAGGTTATTCGGGCTGTCAAAATACAACCTGGGATATTGGGCTGTAGCAGCTGTTTCCGGTGTCCACCTGTTCAATATATTCTCATAGGCCTGGCCCGGTTCTCCTGTTCCAAAAAAGCCAAGGCCGCTAAAGCCATTTACATACGAGTTATCCGTGTTTAACTCCCTGTTGAACACACCCTGGAAAATGGCGCTAAAACTAAACCCTTTGTAATTGAAACCTAGGGTTGTACCATAGTACACAAGCGGCTTAAGGTTACCTATCGGCTTTTCGTCGTATTGGTTAATAACACCGTCGCCATTTAGGTCGGCATATTTAATATCGCCTACCTGGGGCGTGTAGCCTGCCGGGGCAGCAATTTTATTCTTAACGTCCTGGGCGGTAACAAAACCGTCCGATACATAGCCGAATATAACGTCTTCAGGCAACCCTGTTTGCTGCATCCACGGATACGGTTGCTTTTCTTCGTCGAAATACAGCACTTTCGAAGCGGCGATGGTCCCGTTACCTGATATAAAATAATTAAAATCACCCAAATGGTCCTGGTAGGTAACTGTAAGTTCTTCGCCCGTGTAAAGCCTTCTGCCAATGTTTAATGACGGATAGGATGCGCCAAGCAATGCTATATCACCACCAGAAGTTACAGACAGGTCATAATACAATTCATGGTAATAATCGGCAGTGATCTGTAGCTTATTTTTCAGCAGTGAAATATCGGCGCCAACATCAAACTTACGTGCCCTTTCCCAGGTTTCGTTAGGGTTGGCTATTGGCGTAGTTTCCGTAAAGCCATCACTGGTATAAGCTCCGGGATGGCCCAGGCCAAAATAATAAGCAGGGGCGCTGCCGTTACCATATGTTTGTTTAAATGTGTAATAGCCTGCGTCGTTATCATTTCCTGTTTGCCCATAGGTAGCGCGCCATTTCCACGAATCTATCCAGTCCACGTTATCCTTAATAAAGTTTTCCTTAGCCATTTGCCAGCCTAAGCCGCCGGCCCAAAACCATCCGTTCTGTTGCCCGGGGGCAAACCGGTTAAAGCCACTGTAATTACCCACACCCTCCACAAAGTATTTGCCTTCATAGTTATAATCCGCTTTTAATGCCCTGTCGGTTGTTATGGCAGCAAGGTCATAGGTAAGTACTTGTGAGCGGGTATCGTAAAATGCCTGGGCAGACACGCCGTTTTTGCCAAACTGCCTGTTATAATCAAGCGAGGCCTGCTCAAATGATGTGGTAGCTGTAACTGTTGGTGAAAATGTATTAGTAATGGCGGATGGAGTACCCTCCGGGGAATAAGTAATAGAACTGTCGACCTTGTTGTACTGGTAAGCAAGGTTTTCATAGCTCCGGTCTATCAATATCTGTGACTGCGATGCTAAATTAGCCTTAACTTTTATTGAAAGCCCTTTTGTTATATCGCTTAAGTCATAATCCAGATCCATATTAACCAGTATATTATGGATTTTTGTGATCTGGTAGCCTGAATATTCAGACATTGCCAGGAGGTTGTTGTTAAAGCTACTGGCAAGGCTTGAACCCCCGAACGTACCATTAGGATTATAAACCGGGTAGGCGTTGTTAGGGGTACTTTCAATTGTTGATAATATATTGCTATAGCTTGCACCGGGAGAAGTGATCTGCTCAACCTGGCCGAACAATTGTAAATTAACGCTGAGGTTTTTGCTTACTTTAACACCAATGTCGGAGTTAAGGGTGTAACGGCTTAAGTTTAAATTCGAATTGTAATCAACGTTCGGCGCTTGTTTGAAGATACCGCCCTGGTCGAGATAATCAAGCGAGATGGTGTATTTTGCAACTTCCGAACCACCGTTAACATTCAGTTTATCGCTGGTTAAGGGCGAATAGTTATTTAAAAGCAGTTTTTCCCAGTTAACATCCGGGTGCCCGTATGGGTCGGTATGGTTTTTATACGCCAGAAGGTCAGCTGTGGTATACAGTTCCGGTTTACCTTCATTATCAAGTAATTCATTGTAAAGATAGGCCCACTGGTAAGCCGATACCTGGTCGCCCGGCATACCAAGGGATTGCTGCAAAGCTGTTTGGGTAGTAAATGATATACGTGGTGTGCCGGCCTGGGCCTTTTTGGTTGTAACCAATAATATGGGCTTTGAACCGTTTATACCAAGCAATACGGTAGATAACGCGTCTTTCAGAATCGAAATCGATTCGATGCTTTCCGGATCTATCGAGCTGAGATTTTCCTGTACACCGTCAATTATGGTCGTTGCCCCACCTTCCTGGCCATTGCCCCTAACGGTAATTCCTATTTCTGTATTATCATTCGGCACATAGCCATGGCCTGACACTATGATCGGCGAGCTGCCTAAAAATGATGTAAGCGCGTTTTGGTTGGCGGGGTTAGTAAACCCGCTGTTTTGTTGTGTATACAAACCGGCCATCTGTCCCGGCAGGGCGTATTCATAAATAGTTGCAGGGGTAGTGGTTAACTGGTTGGTATAAATGGTTGCCATTGAGCCAAGCAACGATCCGGTGTTAACTGTTCCGTATAGAACATCTGCCTGGTCTCGTGTTTGCAGGTACCTGTCAAGCATTCTTACCTTCAGTTCGGTGTTTGATGTAACCGGTATTTCGCTTGTGTAATGATTAACATAGGTAAACACCAGTACATCGCCAATAGCAGCATTTATACTAAAATTACCCGTAACATCTGTCTCGGCAGAGATCGGTTTGCCTTTAACGCTAACGATTGCGCCCTTTACCGGGCGGTTATTTTCATCAACAACTACGCCGGTAACCAAACCTGCGGTTTTAACTGCTGCCTTGTAGGTGGTATCCCTTAGCGCCGCATAGGTTGTACTATACAGCAATGTTAATATGATAATTCCAGCAAAGCATTTTTTTAAGTAGCAATAGCCCATAGAATCAGGTTTATTATGTTGAAATATTTTTGTTATCTGTGTTGCTTAACCTATCAGTACCATTTCCAAATCATTGACATAAAAAATCGTAACTGAATGGCGTTGGCGTATTATTAAAGCCTACCTGTGTATTCCCGGTGGCATCGCTAAATATATATTCCATGTGATCAAGCGTTTTTGTGGATGGTATTCCAAAGAAAGCCCTCGGCCACAGCGTTAGCTTGTAAGTATTGCTGCTTGATGACGTTTCGGTCATAATGGTTTTTGATGTTTGCTCATTAACCGTATAGGTTGTACCATCGGTAGCATACGCCCTGGCATGCAGGTAAACCGCAGGAGCATTGGCAAGCGCAGTAGGGGTTGGTGTAGCGGCCCCGTTAAAGCTTACTGTTATATAGTCATCTATAAGCGCTGCGCCGGGCACAACGGCGCCATATTGCGGATCGGCATAATCCACATTCGTAGTCGGGTTGCCCCCGGTTAGTGTAAATCTCGGCCCATCGTACAATTGGTAGTATTCATATGGCACATTTGAGCAACCGGCACCTAAATAAGTATCCGGGGCTTGTAGGCCATTTTTTGATTCAGCGACTAAATACTCCATATTAACCTCGGCATTTTTATCATCCGCGCCCGGTGTAAGCGTGATATTTACGGTTACAGGCGCAGTTATACTGCTTACCTCATACTGGTTAACCGACTGAAAAACCACCCATTGCATATTATTAACATAGTTGTTTTTTATGCCGAACTGGTTTAGCAGCGCCTGGGGCCATGGCAGGCCGCTTTGCGCTTCAACAACCGATGATGGTACAGGCTCAAGCGAGCCTTTACCACTACCGGCAGTAAGGCAGCTCCAGGTCATCGTCATGTTTTTTTGTCCCTGCCAGCCTATGGGCAATAATACTGCTACTATAAGGTTTACCTGGTCATTGTCATCGCCGTTGCCGCAGTAGCTCACCTGGAATGATACTTGAATTGGCTTCCCCACCGTGCCGGTACTGGGTTGGGTAACGTCGCTTATATCTGTACCGCAGCAGGTAATAACAATAGCGAGCAACGCAAGTGCCGCCACTTTCCATAGTTTAAATGCCTTTATCCTGGTATTGAGTAATGATCGCATCATATCTTTAAATTTCTTCAGTTATTTGACTTGTTGTAAGGTATAGGTATAGGTGTTGTCGGTACAAGTGGGGTTGGCAGAAAATTGGATCACAATATTACGCACCCCATTAACAATAGGATAATTCATTGTTGAGGAAACAGCTTGGCCGCCCGTTGCCGTAAAAGTAATTTGAGTAGGCACCTGCGGGTCATTAAGCGCATAGGTGCCGTTCTGATAAACGATAAACGGGATAGGGCTTGTGAGCGTGTAGGCGTTGTTTTGAAAAGTTATTCGAAACTGGGTGAGGTCGAGCCCATTGCTGCCCGTAATATCTATGCCGTTTTGTTGTACATCAATTACCTGCCAGGTACCATCGATGCTTTTTACGCTTTCTGTAACATTTTTTGCCTGTTCAATCCTGCATGACGACCACACAATTGGCACAGTGAACAGTAATATCAATTTATTAAATATTTTCATATCTCTTATTTTTGCTGGCATTAGCCTGTTAATAACCGGGGTTTTGTAACAGCTGTGTTGTTTTACCAATTTCTGACTGAGGTATAGGCCATAAATACATTCTTGTACTAAACGTATGTACAGGCTGTAATAAAAACGTGCTATACGTAACAGCACTTGATGTTACGCTGCCACTGCTGTTTTCTGTGAGGTTGTGTGTTACCATCATTCCATGAAATTGCTGATTTTCTGTTGTTGAAGCGATTTTCCACCGGCGAACATCCCAAAACCTGAACCCTTCATAGGCAAGCTCAAGCCTGCGCTCAAGCTGAATGGCCGCCCGCATTTCTGTTTTGGTCATGCCGGGTTTTAATCCGTAATAACCGTTGTTGTTTACAATACCAGCCCTTTGGCGTATAGCTATCAATACGCCATAAACGCTGTCTACAGGCCCTGCATATTCATTTTCTGCTTCTGCAAAATTCAAAAGCACTTCGGCAAAACGCATCAACGGCTGGCACCGGTTGGTTTGCTGATCTAAGGCCGTAGAAGTGGCGGCCGTATCCAGCATTTTATTGGTATAATAACCCGTTGTGGTGGCAGCGCTCGAGCCGAGGGCATCTTCTGCATCCACGGTATTGGGTGTAGGCGCAGCGCCATTAACGGAAACGTCATAAATACTCACCGGCGACCTGTTGCCAGGCGACAGGCGCACCGGCAACACGGTTTGATCATGAATAATGGTATAATTCATACGCGGGTCGCGGTTTACGTATGGGCTTTGCAGATTATATGCATAAATAGAAGTATTATCAGTTATGGCCTTACCATCCAGCATAGGGAATACGTCGACCGTTTCCTGGTATGGATAGGCGCCATTTGAGCCCCCCCGTGATGGCGGGTCCCAGCAGCCTTCAAGCTGGGCACTATAATCATTTGAGGGGAGCATCCATTGTAAAATGTATTCCTGGGTTTGGTCACCTCTTTGCGAAAAGAGCGCACTAAAGCCATTGCCGTTAACACCCGTACCCTGGTAAAGCTGAAACGCGTGTGTGTTAATAATGGCTGATGCGGCATCACGCGCCATACGCCAGCGTATCTGCGCCGAATCGCCTGCATTGGTATAACCAACCAAAGCTTTAACGGGGCCACTGGCGATTGACATTGGCGTTGGGCCTGCTATGGTACCGTCGTCATCAAATAACGGGCTGGCAGCATAAAGCAATACACGCGCTTTTAATGCCATGCATGCGCCTTTTGAGGCCCGGCCATAGTAGTTGCCGCTTTGCACAAGCGGAAGATAGAGCGCCGCCGAATCGCATTCAGATGTAATGTATTTTACACAGGCAGCATATGAAGATCGTGTTGAAGGTATGGTTTGCGTGTAAGTGTATACGTTATTGCCAACCAGTACAACCCCGCCATAGTGTTTTAACAATATTGCATAATACCACGCCCTTAAAAAACGCGCTTCGGCCTTTAGCTCAATTCTGCTGCCCACAACGCCGGCAGGAAGCGATAATTTGGTTTGACCGATATTTGCCAGCAGCTGGTTTACCGCGCGTATTTGTGAATAGCATGTGTTATAAACGTTTGAAGTAACCTGCGCGGCATTGATGCTGCCCGTTGCCCAATAGTTGGCGTCAGTTTGTGTAATGCCGTTAGCCTGCGATTCATCGCCGGCAGCATCCATGCCGCCGTTGCCGAATTGGTTGCCGGCCACATCAAACCCGATTTGTGCATAAATGGCAGCTAAAAAATCATTAGTGTAGGCGCTATCTGCAAATACTGTGCTTTGGTTAAGGCTTGAAACCGCTGTTGCCGACAGGAAGCCATTTTTTTTGCAGGATATGGTTGCGGTTAATACAACAGCAGCAGCGATCAATAAAAACTGAAGGTAAAATTTCCTCATATATAATTGTTTAAATAATTGGGGCCGTACAAACAATTATATACCGCGTATCAGTTCATCGTTTTAGCACAATTGATAATAGGGGGAATCAATTTAGCTTCAAGGGCAAAAAATGAACGATTATTGCTGTTTGTTTATAATTGGTTTCTTTAAAACGGCACTAACGTCCGACTAAACTAATTATAAAAATCGGTTTAGCAAATTTTTTTGTAAAAATTTCCTTACAATACAATACGTATGATATCTATATGTTTATAAAGTTTGTTTTAGGCAAGCAGGTTTATACATGCAGACGCCGAACGTATGTATTATGTATAATGTAAAGAATAGGCTGTCGTTTCAGGAGAAAAAGATTAATTGAATTTGGCTTATATTTGTATATGGGCGAATACAAGTTAGACCGGACGGCCTTTAAGGCGCAAACAGCAGAAGAAGCACCAAAAACACAGGCCGCCTATTACAAAACCCTTACCTGGCAGGAACGCCTGCGCATTGCCAATTACCTCAACAGCGTTGCCTTCAATTATCCCGAAAACGAACCGCCCAAAATGGATAAAACTGTTTTCAGCATGAGAGGGCGGAAATAATGACATCATAAAGGTTTCTATCAGTAAATTTTTTGATCCTGGAAATGGAATGCGCAAATTTGCTATACAACGGTATTAAGAAAGGCGATATTTGCACATGTGTTGTTAATTTATATTATATTGGATGCTTCGATGAATATCAATTAAGAATAACTCTACTAACATAATTAACAACATTAGAGTTAGAACTATTAATGCGTATAAACCATGAGCATTTATTCAATACAAATACAAAACTTTAAATCCATACGTGATAGTGGTGATGTATTGATTAAACCGTTAAATATTTTGATAGGGCCGAATGGAGTAGGAAAAAGCAACTTTATTGGTTTTTTTAAGTTTTTAAATATGCTTTTTGAGCAACAGTTACAAAACCATATAGCCAGAAAAGGAAGAGTTGACGGTTTAATGTATTTTGGTAGACGGTCAAAGTATATAGCAGGAAATATTATTTTTACGAACGAAGACAATAATGTTAGCAACCGCTACTCCTTTAAAATGGAACCCGATCAATCAAATAGTCTTTTTTTTACTGAGGAATATAGCGACTATAACATTAGTAGCAACAGTCCCCCACGAGTTCTTTGGGATTTGAGAAGAATTAATTTAGGTGGTAGCCTTGAAAGCAAATTGCCACTAAATACATTAACACGCTCTGAATTTTTAAAAAGTTTCTTCAAGTCCTTTAAAATATTCCATTTTCATGATACAAGCGATACATCGAAACTGAAAGGCTTTTGTAATTCAAGCGATTATGAATATCTTGTAGAGAACGGCAGTAATTTGCCGGCATTTTTGTATAGGATGCAAAAAACTCATCCAAAAAATTTTAAAATGCTTGAGTACGCGATTAAATCAATTGCTCCTTTTATCGATAATCTTTACCTTGAACCTGATCAGATCAATCCAAACCAAATCGAATTGAGGTTTAGAGAAATAGGCCATGAAAATTTATTTAATGCATATTCTCTTTCAGATGGTACACTCAGATTTATTTGCCTTTGCACTTTACTTTTGCAACCACAACCCCCAAAAACTATTATTATAGATGAGCCCGAATTGGGATTGCATCCGAGCGCTATAATTAAGCTTGGTTCTATGTTGAAGAGCGCATCCGTTAAAGCACAAATAATTGTTTCAACCCAGTCCGTTAATTTATTAGATCAATTTGCCGCCGAAGATATTATTATAGTTGAGCGTAATGATGGTCAAACGGTTTTTAAACGGCAAAACGATGAAGAATTGGAAAGATGGCTGAGTGAATATTCCTTAGGGGAATTATGGAGTAAAAATGTACTTGGGGGTACTCCATGAGCAAAGTTCTAATAATTTTAGTCGAAGGGGAAACGGAAAAGGAGTTTGTAAATAATCTAATCTTTCATCATTTACTTTCTCATGACATAAGTAATATTCGTCCTATAACTATTGAAACCAGCCCTGGGTTTAAGGGAGGAGACGTCCGTTATGAAGCAAGATATAAATCTAATATTATAAAGCTCCTGAAAGGAAAGGAAGACATGGTTGTTACATCATTAATTGATTATTATAAACTGAGGAACGATTTTCCCGAATTTGAAGAAGCTAAGAAAATTGCAGATGTGCAGGAAAGAGTTAAGTTTTTAGAAGATGCCTGTGCTTCGGATATTCTAGACGATAGATTTGTGCCTTATATACAACTACACGAATTTGAAGGATTGTTATTTTCCGATAAAAAAGGCTTTGAGCTGTTTACTGACCTTCCTATCGCTAATAAAAATGAGTTAAACCGAATAGTTGATTCATATACAAATCCCGAACTTATAAATGAAGGGGCAGAAACTGCTCCTTCCAAAAGGTTACAAAAACTTATAGCATCCTATCAAAAACCTCTTTATGGAAATATGATTGCATTGGAAAATGGATTTGATATAATACGTACTAAATGCCCGAGATTTAATGCCTGGATAGAAACATTAATTGATAAAATGAAAGCTAAATGAATTGAATTCGATAACAACTAAAAACACCAGAAGTTAGATATTACTGTATAAGCGCACACTTCTACGAAAGTTACTGAAAATATTTAGTTTATTAGCAGCTTATACCCGCGCCCATGTACATTAATGATCTCCACGTTCGGGTCGTCCCTTAAATACTTGCGTATTTTGCTCAGGAATACATCCATGCTGCGGCCGTTAAAGTAATTATCATCGTGCCATATATTTAGTAGCGCTTCTTCGCGGGTGAGCACTTCATTCTTGCGCAGGCAAAGCAGGCGCAGCAGTTCGGCTTCTTTGGTTGATAGTTTTTGATGTGCGTCGCCTATAGCAATGTTCTGGTTAGTGTAATCAAACTCGTAGCGGCCTATTTTAAAGTGCGATTGCTTTTCTTCTTCCTTTTTCTCCGAGTTTTCGCTCCTTTTCAGCAAGGCATTTATACGCAGCAGCAATTCTTCAATCCTGAAGGGCTTGGTGATATAATCGTCGCCACCCAAATTAAAGGCCTGGGTTTTGTCCTCTATCATACCCTTCGCGGTAGCAAAAATAATAGGCACATGGCTGTTCATTTTCCTGATCTCCTTGCCGAGTGTAAAACCATCTTTTTTGGGCATCATTACGTCCAGTATCAGCAGGTCGTAATCATGCCTGGTGAACGACCGCAAGCCCTCATCGCCATCTTTACACAAGTCTACTTCAAACTTGCCTTTCAGTTGCAGGTAATCCTGCAATAACAGGCCCAGGTTAGGGTCATCTTCAACCAGTAATATTCTCTTCATATTTTATTTTCACTAATTACACGAATTACCGGGCCGACTTCCATTCGTATAATCTTTCTCTATTTCGTAAAATTCGTGTACTTCGTTCTAATTCGTGAAATTCGTGTCTTATGCTAATGGGAACCTCAATTCAAAATCAGAACCCTTATCTTTTTCCGAACGTACGTTTATAGCGCCGTTCAGCTTTTTAACTATCGTATTCACATAACTCAGGCCCAAACCAAAGCCTTTAACATCGTGCAGGTTGCCGGTAGGTATGCGGTAAAACTGCTCAAATATTTTGGTTTGTTGGTCGCGGCTCATGCCAATGCCTTTATCGGCAACTTTTATTACTATCTGGTCGGCACGGTTGGCGCTGCTTATGGTTATTTCAGGCGTATCGTTGCTGTATTTTATGGCATTATCTACCAGGTTGTAAATAATGTTTGAAAAATGCAGTTCATCCGCCAAAACCACAGCATTTACTGCTTCAAGCTGCAAAGTAAGCTTCACATCATGCTTTTGCAGTTTAAGCCCCATACTATCGATCACAATATTGATCATTTCGTTAACATCCAGCGGTTTTTTATCCAGCTTAAAGTCGTTCTTTTCAATGCGGGCTACGTTCAGTACGCGTTCTATATGGCTGCCAAGGCGCACATTCTCTTCATATATCACATTGGCCAGTCTCGATACCCGCGCTCTATCTGCAACTATTTCGTCATCCTTTAAAGCCTCGCTGGCTATCATGATGGTGGACACAGGGGTTTTGAATTCGTGGGTCATATTGTTGATGAAATCGGTTTTCATCTCCGATATTTTCTTTTGGCGGATGATAGAGAAGATGGTGTACCCGAAGCAAAGTATCAGCACTAAAATAAGACCGCCTGTGGTTGCCATTGACACTGCCATACGGCTAAGAATAAGCGAGTTTTTTTGCGGGAAAGCCAGCCTGATCTTGCCGGGGTCGCGGATAACATCTTTACTGAAAATGGCTGTTTGGTAAGTATTAGCCGGTATGAACATGGGTTTGGCGCCGGTTGTATCCATCGCCTTTGAAAAAATAAGCGAATCGTTATTGGCAGTGAGTATCTCATAGCTAAAGGGCAGCAAAATACCCCTTTCATGAAGTTCAAAGCGTAATAGCGAATCCAGCATTATAGCATCGATCCGGCTTTTCAACGGCTGATCGATATTCTGATATTCTTCGGTGAGGTTGGCTATCACCGCCGACTGGCTTTGCCCGTGGTTAAGATCGGCAAGAGAGTCGTTAGTGAGCATTCTTTGCACCATACGAAACTGCTTTTCAGCCAGCTTCCTGTCCTGGTCGCGTTGCCATAACGGATTTATAATTATTTTTGAAACCATCTGCCGCCCCAATTGCGGGTCGATATAAACATAGTGCAGCGTATCGTATTTATGTATTTTCTGCGGTTTTTTTGCGGACTCGGATAGTTTGTTACTACGTACAACCTGGGGGGTGTAACGCACATGCTCACCCAATTCGTCGGTATATTCATCAATCCGTACCTGGAATTTTATATCGCCGTTTTCCAGCATCTTTTCTACCTCGTCGTCCATCCGGCGACTGGCTACCATGCGCTTCAGGCTGTCGCGCAGTAAGGCTATGCGGTGTTCCCGTGAGCTAAGATATTTTTTTACCCCCTTAATATTTTTTACCGAATCACCGCTTATGCTTAGCCCTGTAGTTTTAACTACACTGTAACTAAAACTCGACTGTTGCAACTGATTCTTTGCCCTGGCATTTAAAAAATTTACGGCATCCTGCTTATCAACTTTCGCCACAACATCGTTCAACGCTTCGCGTACTGACCGGTCAAACAATTCCGACTGCATGATGTACGATTGCCACAGGAAATATAACTGCATGGTTATCACCCCCAACAGCGCGAAACTCATCAAGCCTATGATTATACCTATGCTCCTTTTTCTCATCTTTGTAACAAATTTATTCGAATTACATTGAGAGTGATCGCTTTTAACAATTTTTAACAAAATTTGATCCCCGATTAACCTCTTGACAAATAACCGTTTGCTAATTTTGAAAACATAAAATTCAATACCATATGAAAAAGCGCATATTTAACCCCGGATTTGAATTCATCTTCACCCTGGCCATTCTCGCCATTTTAGGCTTGCCGCCGCTGGTGTTTGCCCAAAATACTAAAGACGTTCAAATATCCATCTCCAATGGCGATACCACCGTTAACGGCAGGAACATAAAAGACCTCACGCCAAAAGAAAGAAAAACCGCCCTGAAGGATATTACCAGCATTTCGTCCATTAATGATCAGCCAACCGCTAACGTTGCGCCCGGAGTCAAATTCCGCAGGAGGGAAGGCAGAGATTCAACCGTTACTTTTAATTACAGGATACGGAAGGATAGCGCCCGCCGTATGGATACCCGCAAGTTCCAGGATATGCGCATGCGCGACGACCGCAGGCCGGAACGCAACCCTGCATTGGAATTCGACCATAAGAATAGCCAGGTATTCAATTTTATCACTACCGATAACAACGGTGTAAGCACTCATGTAAGTTATCGCGTTAGCGAACCAACAGGCGGTTTAACCCATATTGGAACCGATCCTGACCAACAAGACCAGCATGAAAAGCTTGATATGACCGATCTGAATATTGTGCCCGAATTTTCAGCCGGCAAAACGGTCATCATGTTCAGCCTGCCATCAAAAATAGTTGCCGATGTGCAGTTTGAAGATGGTAAAGGCAACTTGCTATGGAGCGCAAAAGCAGTAAATGGCAGCTTTACCAAGTCGTTCCCGCTGGGGCTTAACGGTATTTACTTCCTCCGTGTTGAGCAAAAAGGCCACCTGGCAGTGAAGAAGATTTTTAAGGAACAGCTGTAATTTTAGTAAGCAGTGGGCAGTAGATGCTCATTATCCATTAATAAAATAAAAAAGGTGCGTTTAACAATAAACGCACCTTTTTTATTAACCATTCCTGGTTTAAGTCAGCGCAGCGCTCTTAAACCAGCGGGTGAGCCCACTAAAAACCGCAAACTCTTCTACCCGTTTTTCAGCAACCAATCCTTGAACTCCTCAAAGCTATTATCCAATTCTACAGCTTGCTTTGGTTTATGTTTTAGTTTTTCCACTTCTGCGGGCACTTCGATTTTTTTCGCTATTTCCGCAGGGAAAACATCCGGGAATTTGCAGGGGTGCGCGGTTGAGAGGAATATGCCAGTGGCATCGCTGTCCTTATTTTCATTCTGCCAGTCGCTAAGGGCTTTCCAGGCAATGGCGGTATGCGGACAAACTACATAATTGTAGTCGTGGTGAATTTTTTTAATGGCGGCGAGGGTTTGTCCGTCGGTATAGCTGTAGCCGGTAACCAGGTTGTTAAGTGCTTTGGTATTGGCCTTAAACAACTCGGCAATACGCACCCAGTTGCTTGGGTTGCCTACATCCATCGCATTACTGAGCGTAGCCACCGAAGGTTTTGGCTTGTATTCTCCTGTTTTAAGAAAGGCCGGCACGGTATCATTAGCATTGGTGGCAGCGATAAAATGTTCTACAGGCAAACCCATTTTCCAGGCCAGCAAGCCTGCGCCGATGTTGCCAAAGTTTCCGCTCGGCACACTAAAAACCACTTTATTCTGCCCGGCGCGCAGTAGTTGCGCATAAGCATTAAAGTAATAAAAGGTTTGCGGTATCAACCGGGCGATATTGATGGAATTAGCCGATGTAAGGCGGAATTTTCCATTCAGTTCCGGATCGGTAAAAGCCTGTTTCACCAGCGCCTGGCAATCATCAAACGTGCCATCAACTTCCAGCGCACGGATGTTTTGCCCGTTAGTGGTGAGTTGTTGCTCCTGCACACCGCTTACCTTGCCTTTCGGGTAAAGGATGGTAACGCGGGTGTTGGGTACGCCTAAAAAGCCCAATGCCACCGCGCCGCCGGTATCGCCACTGGTAGCAACCAGCACATCAAGCTGTTTTTCGCCTTCCTTCAAAAAGTAGCTCATTACGCGGCTCATAAACCTCGCGCCGAAATCCTTAAAAGCCAGCGACGGCCCGTGGAAAAGCTCCAATACATAAACTTTATCATCGAGCTTTTCTATCGGTGCATAAAAGTCAATGGCATCGTGTATGATAGCCTTTAAATCGTCGGCAGGGATATCGTCGCCAATCAGATTTTGCGCTATGTGATAGGCGATCTCGGGCAATGAATACTGGTCGAGATTATTGATGAACTTCTCATCTAATCGCGGGATATGAACGGGCATATACAGGCCTTTGTCCTGCGGCATGCTGTTAAAAACGGCCTCTTTGAAGGAGACGCGGGTGGATGGGTTGTTGGTGGAATAGAGTTGCATAAGCCATCAGCCCCCTCTAAATCTCCCCCGGTAGGGGAGACTTCTTGGTAGGCACTTATCATTTTAATTACAATTTTATTTAAAGCCCTCCCTACCGGGGAGGGTTTGGGTGGGGCTTATATCACCCTCGGCCCATTATCATTTATAGTCGATACATAGGTATTCGACCCGATGCCTATTTTGGTTAAGTGCTGTTGTAGCTTTTGCGTGATGTTATGGGCCATTTGCTCGTCCTTTGTAAAGGCAAAAACCGACGGGCCGGAGCCGGATATGCCAAAGCTCACTGCACCGAGTTCCATAGCCATTTCGCGCATCTTATAAAAATCGGGGATGAGCATGGAGCGCACCGGTTCAACCAAAATATCCTGCATACTGCGACCCATCAGGTCGATGTCATTCATAAACAGCCCGCTTACCAGTCCCGCGATATTGCCCCATTGGGTCACGGCATCCTTCATGGGTATTTTGTTGCGGATGATCTGCCGCGCCTCGCGGGTAGGCACATCAACATCAGGGAAAACAATGGCGCACCACAAATTCGGCGGGTGCGGCAGCCTTACCACGTCCAAAGGTTCATAACTGCGTATAAGCACAAAACCACCCAGCAGCGCAGGCGCTACATTATCGGCATGACCATGACCGCAGGCCATTTCCTCGCCCTTCATAGCAAAAGGCAGTAATTTGGCTGGATCGGCATCATCGCCTAATAGGGTCTTAATGGCAAACAACCCCGCTACCGTACTGGCCGAACTGGAACCCAGTCCGCTGCCGATAGGCATTTTTTTATGCAGTTCGATGTCAAGCCCTACATCGGTGCGGTTTACGCTTTTGAGGTAATGCTGAACGCTGACGCTGACTGTATTTTTCGCCGGATCAAGCGGGAGCCTGCCATTATCACCGGTTATTTTGCTGATGGTGATGCCTGGCTTATTGGTTAGGCGCATGATCACCTCGTCGCCGGGTTCATTTACCGCAAAGCCCAGCACATCAAAACCGCAAACTACATTGGCAACGGTTGCAGGTGCAAAAACGGCAACCGATGCCCCCCGACTCCCTGAAGGGGGAGTACGTATAGTTGGTGCGTTTATTTCTTCTGTTTTATTCTCCATTTTAAATTTTTTAAGTCTCCCCTACCGGGGGAGATTTAGAGGGGGCTTCCCACATTTATCAAATCCGCAAAAACACCCGCTGCTGTAACCTCCGCGCCCGCGCCAGGCCCTTTTACTACCAGCGGCCGTTCCCGGTACCTGTCGGTTGTAAAGGAAATGATATTATCACTGCCCGATAGCGTAAAGAACGGGTGGCTTTCATCAACCATTTGCAAAGTTATGGCCGCTTTGCCATTTTCCAGCTTGCCGATATAGCGCAGTACCTTGCCTTCGCTTTCGGCCTTGTTTTTCATATCGGCGAAGAACGCGTCTTCGGCTTTTAGCGCGGCGTAGAAATCCTCCACCGTAGCAGCATCCAGGCAGCTTTGCGGTAACATGTTTTCAATGTGCACATCGCCGGCTTCCATTTTATAGCCGCCATCGCGGGCCAATATCAGCATTTTGCGCATAAAATCGGTACCGCGCAGGTCATCGCGCGGGTCGGGTTCGGTATAGCCCTTTTCCTGGGCGAGTTTCACCACATCGTGGAAACTGGCATCACCCTTAAAATTATTAAAGATAAAAGATATGGTACCTGAAAGTATCGCTTCAATTCTTTGCACCCTGTCGCCGCTGCTCATCAGATCTTTCAAGGTCCGGATGATGGGCAGGCCTGCGCCTACATTCGTCTCATAAAAAAAATCGACGCCGTGCTGCCTTGCCGTATCATGAAAGGTTTTGTACTGGCTGTAACTGGCCGAGTTGCCTATCTTGTTACAAGTAACAACCGAAATATTGTGTTTGAATGCTTCCTCGTAAAATGCCACCGGTTTTGGACTGGCGGTGTTATCAATGAACACGCAGTTAGGTAGGTTCATGCCTTTCATACGGGCGATAAACTCTTTCAGGTCGGCGCTTTCACCGCTATTTTCGATTTCTTCCTGCCAATTGTCCAGTGATATGCCATCAGCATTAAATACCATTTTTCGCGTATTGCTTATACCAGCTATTTTTACCTGTATGCCGTTGTTCTGCTGTAAATATTCGCTATGGGCGTTAAGTTGTTTGAACAGCGTAGTGCCGATATTGCCGGTGCCGAGGCAAAATGCATGCAGCGTTTTGGTAAGCTGCACAAAAAACGCATCGTGAACGGCATTAAGTGCTTTGGCGAGATCTTTTGAAGAAATAATAACCGAAATATTATATTCTGATGATCCCTGCGCAATGGCCCGGACATTCACACCATTCCTGCCCAAAGCATGGAACAGCTTGCCCGATACACCCGGCGTTTGTTTCATATTTTCGCCAACCACAGCCAAAATAGCGAGGCTTTCTTCTATCACCGGTTTTTCCAGTTTGTTGGCCAGCAGCTCCAGCTCAAATTCCTGCTCTATGAGGGCTTTGGCACGTTCGGCATCCGCCGGTTGAACGGCAAAGGTGATGCTATGCTCGGATGACGACTGCGTGATCAATATCACATTGATCTGTTCCCTCGCCAGCAGCGAAAACAGCCTGCCGCTAAAACCCGATTTACCTACCATACCGCTGCCTTCCAAATTAAGTATGCTGATATTGTTAATGGACGATATACCTTTTATGGGTAATGTTGATGCTTTGCAATCGTGACGGATAACCGTTCCTTCAAATTGCGGCTCGAAAGTATTTTTAATAACGATAGGTATCTTTTTCAAAAAGGCCGGTATCATCGTTGGCGGATAGATGACCTTTGCACCGAAGTAGGAAAGTTCCATGGCTTCGGTATAAGTTAGTTCCGGCAGGGAAAAGGCTTTTTTTACCATGCGCGGGTCGGCGGTCATCATGCCGTTAACATCCGTCCATATTTCAATTTCGCTGGCATTGAGGGCCGAACCGAATATAGCCGCAGTATAGTCGCTGCCGCCACGACCTAATGTAGTGATCTGCCCGGCACCGTTACCCGCAATAAACCCGGTCACAAAAAGCATTTTGTCCTTGTTCTCAGTATAAAAGCCGCGTATCAGCTGTTCGGTCAGCTCCATATTTACTTTGGCATTGCCGAAGGCGCTATCGGTGCGGACCAGTTCCGAGGCATCCACAAAAATAGCTTCCGGAAAATATTGCGCTGCAATTTTACTGATCATCAGCGTTGAACAGCGCTCGCCGTAGCTTACTACCTGGTCGCGGGTTTTGGGAGTGAGCTCACGCAAGGTGAGTACACCTTGCAATAATTCTTCTAACTGGTTAAAGTTGATCTTGAGGCGGGTCAATGCCGGGTTTTGGTGTTGGATATCCAGCAAAGCTTTTACCACTTCAAAGTGCCGGGCTTCCAGCTGCGCCAGTTTCGCGGTGAAATCTTTGCCTTCGGCAGCTTCTTCTGCCATGCTGATGAGCAGGTTGGTAACGCCACTCATGGCAGAAAGCACCACAACAGAACTTTCGCGCGTTGTATCATCCTTCAAAATATTTATCAAGGTTTGTATACTGCTTACCGAACCTACCGACGTACCGCCAAATTTTAAAACTTTCATATAAATTATCTAAAACAAAAAAGCCTTCCCCGTTTGTGGAGGAAGGCGCTCATTTGGTTTCTTGCTATGTGTTACACCATACGATTATCTTCCCCCGGATATTCCCCCGGTGGTAATAATTGTTGTAATAATGGTGCCGTTAGTAATCATTGTTATGCGTGTATTTTTTACACGGCGTAAAGTAAGGGGATTATTTTGGTATTGTCAAGTGTGAAATGAGATTTGTTAAAGTTAGGTTGAGTAAATGTCCCGCAGCCATGGACGCCGGTTTATAGTACCTGGATATTTTATTAATTTGCTGCAATGGAACCATCGCTGACCCTTACTGTTTCACAAGCCAGGAAGATTATTCTTCATGCAGCCGGACTGGCCCGTAAGGCGCAATTCGGTACAGGCATTGAAGCGGTTTACCGGCTGATCGATCACCTGGGTTTTGTACAGCTCGATACGAATTATGTAGTGGAGCGTGCACATCACCACGTGATGGCTGCGCGCATACCCGACTATGAGCCGGAATGGCTGGCTGAACTAACTGCGGATGGCCGCATCTTTGAATACTTTACATCCGACGCGGGTTATTTGCCGATGCACGACTTCCAGTTTTCGCTGCCGGTTAAGGAAAGCTTTTTAGCAAACCGGCCGCCATTAACACCAGCTGAAAACAGGCTGATGAAACAAGTGTTGGACCGCGTAGAGCGCGAAGGCCCACTGATGGTTGGCGATTTTGAGAACGATCGCCTGGAGGCCAGTTCCGGCTGGTGGGACTGGCGACCGGCAAAAGTGGCGCTGGAACGGCTGTACCTGGATGGTAAGCTGATGATCACCCGCACCAAAAGTTTTCATAAAGCATATGACCTGCCAATGAACCTGGTGCCCGACGATATTAACCTTTCAGTACCGACAGCCGAAGAATTTGCCCGTTACGTTATCCAGCGCACCCTGGGCGCCCTGGGTATTGGTTATGCTAAAGAGATAGCCTGGCGCGCCCGTTTCGCAAAGGGCAATTTAATTAAACAGGAGCTGGCTAAAATGGTGGCTGAAGGTGACGTGCAAATGGTGGCGGTAGAAGGACTTAAGGGCGCACCGCTGTACATGCTGCGTGACCAGCAAACGGAAGAGGAATTATCCGGCGAGGCATTTATACTATCGCCGTTTGATATACTGAACGCGTTCCGGCACCGGTTGAGGGATTTTTTCAGTTTCGATTACCAGGTTGAATGTTTTGTGCCTGCTCCAAAACGGAAATATGGTTATTTCTGCCTGCCTGTACTGGTGGGCGATACCTTCGTAGCGCGGATGGATGCCAAGGCCGACCGAAAGCAAAAATTACTGTTGGTGCATAATTTGCACTTTGAGGAAGTGGAGGTTAGCGAAGCAATGATTGATAAGATTGTTGAGTCGTTGAAGGCATTTGTATTGTTTAACGAGTGCCGGGATATAGTATTTAGCAAATCAAACCGGGAAGATTATTTGGATGCTATTCGCAGGAGGTTTCAGGGCAGTTAAATACTAGAATCAATTCCAGCTCTCACAACAAATTTGTAATGCTGGAACGCAGTGAAGCATCTTTGCTCATGCAATCACAAACTATGCATGGCGGTAAGGTATAGTTTAAAGTTCCTTCACTTCGTTCAGGATGACAAGATTTTATTGGTTAAGAATTAGCCAATTTAAAAACTCCCTTTTTATAATCCCTCACAAACTCCCTGTAATCTTTCCGCACCCGCACAGCATATTTTTCGGCATACTCCAGCAATGTTTCCTGCCAACTTTCGTCTTTGCCAAATGCACACAGGTCATCTATATTACCCGAACCCTGCATACCGCCGCTGCGCAGCTGGGCCGATGCCGTCAGGGCACCCATACTGTCGATCACCTGGTACATGCCCCGGTAGTCTTCGCGTAACAGCTTAAATTTTATGGCATCCTTTACGGGTTGCAGCTCCTGTATTACATAGGGCTCATCCTTAAAGACAGTGGTGCTTAACAATGACGACGGCACATTCTGCATGCGCCGCTGTATCTCTGTAATGCGTTCGGCATCCGTACCCCAACTTAACTGTTGTACCTGCACAAAAGGCAGTACTGACGACGGCCGCGACTGCTTCATATCCAGTAACAGGTATTTATTTTTGGTATTGGTGCTCTTGAGCAGGAACAAATAACGTTTAACGCCCAGGCTGCCTGTGCCCGCCATACGGAAAACAGTTCCCTTTACCTTGTAGTTGTATGGCCCGTCGCTGCTGGTTGATATCCATTCCTCAATATGTGCGGCCAGTTCCTTACGCAGCGCTTTATCCAGCTTAAAGTGCCGCTCATCTTCCAGCGACAGCATAATCTTTTTCTTTTTGCTGATGGTTCGTTTTTTCAACACGTCTTTTTCGGTGGCTTTGCCCGCCGAAGTGAGGAATTCGCAAAGGATGCCTTTGGCTATCCTCGGGTCGATGCTGATAGCCTTGGCGCTGGCCAGCGTGGTGCAATAGCTGCGCACAAACAATTGCGCCATTTTCAATGCCTTTTCCGGCTCTATTTTTAGCGTACCGAAAGCAACAAAAATGCTGCTGACCATCCGTACCACTTCATAGGCAGCCGGGGCAAGCAAACCCTCGTCAAAGTCGTTGAGGTCGAAATAAACCAACCCGTTCCCGCCGCGAAAGCTGCCGAAGTTTTCTAAATGGAGGTCGCCGCATATCCATGCCAGCGGTGAAAGGGGCAGTGGCTTTCCCGCAGCCAGGTCTTCATAAAACAAGTGGCAGGTACCGCGAAAAAAACGGAAAGGGTTTTCCGCCATCGCTTCATATTTCAACTGCACCATATCCGGCAGCAAATCCTTATTAAATAATTGTAAACGCCGGGAGAGATCAGACATAGTTACACGACAAACACCGATGCGGAAAGTTTCCTTTAGCAGTAGGTTAAAGAGATAATTTTATATAGCAGAACGCAGCCCTTTATATGGGGTGCCTTTCATAAACTATTTTACAATATGATCAGCTACCTTTTTTACCGTTCTTTTCCGCACCCCGGTTTTGTGGCTGATAATGTCGGCTGCAATGGTTTTGGCTTCATCTTTTAATTTGTGCCTGATGGATTGAATTACATCGCTGCCGCTTTCGGTAAGAAATAACCAGGCTAATGTGCCTGCGGCGGCCGCGCCGATTGCTGCAGCAACGATGATGCCGGTATGATCTTCTTTTTCAAATGGATTTTTCATGCATTTGTAACAGGTACCGGCGGAAAATGTTTAGTCCCATCTTGCTGCAACTACAATTTCCTGTGTAATCTTGCGATAAAATTAATCTGACTTATAACTCGTGTGTAGTTAATTCGCGTTGGCTTAATATCCGGGAAAGCATTATCTTAGTTATCACATAACGTGAGTAAAGTAAAAAGAACATTTATAGCCCTGGGCGTACTTATAACAGGTGCGTTGCTTTTTTACATAGCCGCAAAAGCAGCCATTTCACAAAATTGGTTGCGTAATGTTATAGCGTTATCGGGCCTTTTTTTGGTAATATGTTCTGCAATATATTTGAAAGGATTATATTCAACTAATCGCTGGCCCGGGAATTATAATAACAAAGATTGGGAATGAAGCAAGCACTTATCTATAGCTTAAAAATATGGCTTACAGCAGTTGTAATAGCGCCAATAGTCACCGAGATTGTCGACTATCTCATTCGCGCAGGTTCAACGGATGAGGGTGTATTCTATTTCATTCTTCTCTCTATACCTTATGGCCTGCTTCTTTCTTTGCCCTGCTGGGTGTTGCTTTGGCTGGCTGTATACCTTATTGGGAAAACCGGGCTATCAATAACTTATAAGAAAGTATTGCTTTCGGTTATCGGCCTTGCTCTCACCGTGCTTCCATTTTACCTGGTCTTTGGCCATGACGATGGTTCAAATACTTTAGAGTTGTGGATATGGCCTTTCAGCTACACGCTGGTAATAATTGCAGGCATATGGTTTTATAAGCCAGGCATGATAAAGCAGTAACCTTATTTCCCGCTATAAAAAAGGTATTCGGCAGTGTAGGGTACCTCCAGCAATTTCCCTTTTTGCGCAGCATCTGTTTTGCCTGGAGCAACACCTCCCTGTGTATTTATTCTTTGTATAAAAACAACGCTATCTAACTTACCTTTTCCGCTTTTTGCAACGGCTTTAAGTAATAACCACGGAATCGAAAGACTATCAGGCGAAGCGGCTTGTTGCAATTTAGTGCCGCTTACAGTTGAGCCATCGGTAATTTCCCACGTGGGACTTTTAGCCGCACTTAAATAATGTTTCCCGATATGCTGCCGGTAATCGCCTGATGAATAAAGGTCGGCGCGTGGTTCCAAAAATGTCCATTTATAATGTGTGGTATCTTTTGCATCCTGTGTGCAAACATATACCTGTACGCCTTTGGCATAGGCATGTAAAATTAGCCGGCAACTGTCCGGGGCTTTTATAGTAGCGGGTAGTCCCCGTTGTTGCGCAAAGCCGGCGAATGCACAAAGGATGAAAAATGAAGAAAAGATTAAACGCTTCATGGGTGTATTTTAATTACAGCGAAATTAGTGAATGGGGTTCGTATTATCAGGTGCTTTGCTTTAATACAATAGTCTTTGAAGCGAGCGTGCTGTACCTATTTTAGTAACGGTGGTCAGTCGTAATCTATTGCGCCGTAAATAGAAGTGTAATTTTACCTTTTTCAGAGCCTGTTACATTTTTGCTGCTTATGGTGTCGCTGCAATTAGCTAGCATAGCGGCCAGCAGGTCGTCGGTACTGCCATAATGTACCACTTTAATAACCGAAGTACCGGCCGAGTTGAACTCTTTTTCACTGCTCTTAACTGTTGATATGGCGGCCAGTTTGGTTGCAAGGGAGTTAAATACATCCAGGCTGCTTACCCCTGTAATTTTAATAACTGTTTTATTGGTTTTACCTGTATTGGCAACGCCCGCTATAGCATGGTTACCGGTGGTATCTGTTTTTACCGGAATATTGAGTTTGTGATCGATATTCACCATCGTTACCGTCATCATTGTATGTATGGTCTGTAGTGATACTTTTACTGCTTTTGTAGCATTTTTAACACGGATAAGTGCACCTGGGATTTTCAACGGCTTATCTTTTAATTTATCATAAACAACGCCATTCATTGCCGCACCTGATGTCAGTAAACCCAGGGCTATCGTTCTTGAGCTGATAAGCTGCGTATTAAAGTCCGTTAATTGTTTTTCAATGTTGTCGACGTCATTTTCAGAGAGTTTGTTCACCAAAACCTTCTGCTCGATAGCATTCAGCTGCGTTTGCAGCATGTTTGTTTGATCGTAAACAGCAAAACAGGATGTACCATAATTATCTATTTCGGGGATATCCAATGGCTCGGTAGGCCGCGTTATAACCGGCACGCCCGGTGCAGACGTGGGTGCCTGTACGGTAACCGGCTGCACCGTAGTAGTGGTTTGCGCAAAACCTTTACCGGTGAACAGCAAGATTATAAAAAATAATAAATAGCAAAATTTCATGCTCTTATAATTTTAGCGGGCAAGGCCATAACCAATATTTCAATTGGTTATGGCCATTCTCCGCGATGATTAAAAGCTAGTTTTGTGCGCCGGGGCCTGTAGGCGCCATATTGCCATCAAAAAACAGGGTTGCCGTGTTTGTTGAAGATTGCCGGGTATCCAGGTTGATCATATTAGCCCCCGAAAAAGTCCATTTTATAGGAGCCGGCGGCCCGGCGCCGGCGCTGGGTCCTGATGCTTTATCTACCACCGTAACCGTTACGCCGCTTATCTGCCAGATATCATAACCACTAGGACATGGATATGCACATATAATTAAACGGCCACCGCCAGCTTTTGCAAATGCAGTAGCATCAAATTGACCTGAATATCCTTTCTTATTTGGCGTAAGCACAACCATATTGGTGGCATTATTGGCAAATTGCTGTGTATTCGCAGGCATACTATAGGCAAACATAATGCTCCTGTTAGGGTCGCCGGTTAATCCGGGAACGAGAACAACGCCAAACGGCGTTTTAGCATCCTTTGCATCCGGGCCCTCCTGGAACGTTACTTCTATGTCCTGTATTTCAGGCACGCCCCCGTTTGCTTCCACACAATTTTGTTCGGTAAAATTACTGGTCAGGTCATGGTTATATACTACACTCCCGTCCATAGTCATAGCCTGGTAATTTATGGGGCGTGCCTCTGCATAAGTTGCACTCGCAAACGCCTGATTGATCAATTTCTTTAAGTCCGACAATGAATAAGCAATCACCTGGTTTCCGGGGCCACCTACTATGTAGCCATTAATGGTAGTATTAGTGCTCTTGCTGCTGGATGAATAATCGAGGTTTAAGCTTGCTGAAAATCCAAAGCCTGAATAAGATGCTTTGAAAGCATCTGCATCAGCTTCAGAAGCAAAAGTGATATCGGCATTGGCCAAAACCCTTACGCCATAGCTTACCTCGTTTATGAAAGTGAGGTTTGGATTTGATTCTATGCTTTGGTCTTTAAAGATGCCGTTATCCGGCGGAAATGTTGATATGGAGAACATCGTTTTCATGGCATCAATGGTCAAATGCACATGAGTTGATTGATTGCCTGTGCTGTATACATTACTCAGGTCAACGCCATACCCACTGGCGGACGCGCCTATAGCCAGGTTATACACAGCGCTGTTTTCGGCGGAAGTTACCTGGTAGGCAAAGCTTTCCTGGCCGCTCTTGTTTTTAAAAGCAGAATATAATTTAGCAATGCCGGCGTTTAGCGTACCCATACTGGGGTCTGATACGGTTACATATGATAATGAAGTATTGGGATTATCCGTAGTGATCACCATTGGGTTACGTTCGCCTTGCTGCTGCTGATAACTGCCGTTGGATAAATTTTTAAGTTCATAAACAGCACCCGGATAAATATTGGCAGCGGCGGCGGCCTGGTCATTATTTAAAAAGCTGCTGCTGGTGGCGTCGAGTGATACCGTTGTTTCGGTACAGATCATCCCACCGCTATTGGTCTTTTTTGAATCTTTTTTAGTTTTTGAAACTGCCCCTGCCACCTGGTTACTAGGCGGATTTTTACTGTAACTAACCGTAATAGCGCTATTGTCGCTAAATTTTACTGTCTTACTGTATGGCGTTGCTAAGGCGCTTTTATACTTTGTTTTCCTTGCCGAAGCTTGCGGGGTATTCTGATAGTCTGCAATATTGTAAGCCGCCGGTTTCAGCACGGTAGCCGCCGTGGGGGTTATAGCAACAGTTGCCGGCGCTTTAACGGGCGCAGCAGTTTTTGTAGTAGCGGGCTTTGTTTGCGCTTTGGCTATTGCCGCGCTCAAAAGGATGAGCAAGGCTATGCAATAGTATTTTTTGAATGAACCACTGCTTAAGCGCAGTACAGATTTTTTTTTCAGGATATTGTTCATGGTATAAGATTTTAATTGTTGTCATAAAATTATCGGCATTACCAGTGCAGGTCAATCACCTAATAGGGGTATTTTCGATGCACCGCTCACGGGCTATAGCGTGGGCATAAACAGCAAAAGACTCAGGATTAAAAAACTTGTGCTGAAATAGTCATAATCGATATAATTACCTGTATCACAATAAAGTCAGTCACCCGGTCCGGTGCTTTGATCATCGGGACAGCCGTTACGGCATATCCCCCATTGTCGCCATTGGCGTGCATCGGGGCAAACGATAATTTTGAGTAAAATCCAATCGCAATGAAAAAAATAACATTATTTACCGCTCTTTTTTTCTTATCGGGTGCTTTACTTGCACAAGACTGTTCTAAATTCATTTATATGCAAAAAGGAAGGGTAGTAGAAGAGACGACTTATAGCGACGGCAAGGCGGTTAAAAAATCGGATGCAACCGTATTAGCGGTTGCCAACATTAACGGTATGGAGACTTCAACGGTGATTATGGGCCCCCCGGATGCAAAGCCAAAAGACAAAATAACAGTTACCTTTCGTTGTAATGGCGGTATATTACTGATGGACCTTAGTTTTGGTGGTGGTTCTTCTGATAATATGAAAATGAATTACGTTGAATATCTTCCGTCAATGAAAGTCGGCGATCATCTGAAAGATGTTAGTAATCCATTTTCAATGGCAATGGAAGGCAAAACATATAAAGGCACCCAAAAAGTGGGCGACAGGATAGTGCTCGCAAAGGAAAATATCACCACAACGGCAGGCACTTTTTCGTGTTTCAAAATTAGCTATAAAATGACTACCTCTTTTATCACGCCTATTGAAGGTACGATACCACCGCCAAAGGTAGATGCATTTACTGAATGGTACTCACCGAATGACGGCCTTATTGTAAAACAACTGTTGGAAGATGGGGTAACATCAGAAGTTACGGGTATAAAGTAGAGATTGGAGATTAGTTGATTAGGAAAACCGTTTATCCTCCTAATCTCTAATCTCTCAATAACTAATCTCCACTTCAGACTATCCTATTTTTAATTGTTTTCGCCACTGCTTCCGATTGATTATGCACGTGTAATTTTTCGTAAATATTACGGATGTGGCTTTTCACCGTTTCGAAACTGATATTGAGTGAATCTGCTATCATTTTATAACTAAGGCCTTTAACCAGGCCATTTAATATTTCCTTCTCCCGTTTGGTAAGATCAAAGTTTTCGGCCGTGCCTGTATGCTGGCTTGCCAGTTGGTTCATTACCATACGTGCAATGGTTCCGCTTAGCGGGGCACCTCCGCTAAGTACTTCGTCAATCGCTGCAAATAATTTCTCAAAACAATATTTTTTTAGGAGATAGCCCGATGCCCCGGCGCTGATAGCAGCCATTACGTTCTGATTATCATCAAAAACGGTAAGCATAATTATTTTTACTTCCTTATCAACTTGCCTTATAAGGGTTACTGCTTCAATGCCGTTACGACCAGGCATATCAATATCCATTAAAATAACCTGTGGTTTAAGTGCCTGCAAGTCATTCACTACCTCACGGCAGTTATTAAAGGCGCCAACACAAGTATAATTATCAGACATGTTGATGAGCTGCGCCAGCGCCTCGCACAAGTCGTTATTATCCTCGTATATCACGATGCTTTTTTTCATTGCAGCCGTTTATGGTAAATACCAGAGCAGTAGGAATTAAACATGCTAAATGTAAATACATATTTAATATTTACTTCTAACGAAATCGGGGGATATTAAACCTGAGCGTTATCAGCGTACCCGCGTCCCTGCCGCTCTCAATATGAAACACCGCGTTCATCTTTTTTGCCCGCTGCTTCATATTATCAATACCATTACCGCTTGAAATTGCATCCAGGTCAAACCCTTTCCCGTTGTCATGAATAGCCAGGGTACATACATCTTTGTGGCGCATAAAGGCGATGAGTATCATGCTACAAGCCGCATATTTCGAGGCATTGCAAACCGCTTCTTTAAAAATAAGGTATAATTCTTTGCGCAGCATCATGCCCATCTTTAAATGCTCCATTTCAGGGTCGATGGTAAATTTATAGGCTATGCCTTGTGCTTCGAGCAATTCGGTCAGGTATTCGTTGGCCTTCATTAAAAAATTATCCATCCCGTCGTTCCGGGTGTTGATAGACCATACAATGTCCGACAGGGCATCCATGGTTTTTTCAGAGCGGTCGCTTATCTTTTCGAGCAACTCCCGGCTGCTTTTACGGTCGGAATTCATTTTTTGCAGTGCGATCTTGCTGAAGATGTTAATACCACTGAGGGTTGAACCGATATCATCGTGCAAATCGCGGGCTATTTTATCGCGCATTTGCAGCCTTATTTTAAGCTGGTTAATATTGTAGGCATAAAGCACATATATTGTACCGGCAATTGCTGCAAAAATCAGCAAATAAAACCACCAGCGGTGCCAGAAAGGCGGTTTTATGATAATAGTGATCCTTGCAGGTAAGCTATTCCAAACACCTTCGTTATTACAGGCTTTTACGTTAAAAGTATAGGTACCTTCATCAAGATTGGCATAAGAAACATAGCGGCGCGTACCGGCATTGATCCATTTTTTATCAAGGCCATCCATTTTGTAGGCATACTTGTTAAGCCTCGACTGTGTATAATTTAGCGCGAGATATTCAAGCGAAAAATAGTTCTGATTATAGTCAAGCTCAATAGTCTGGCCTTTTTGCACATTATAATCCTTATCAAAAACCTTCAGATCAGTAATAAACAGTCCCGGCGGACTCGTATTTTTTGTAATACTTTCCGGGTTCAAATTATACTGGCAACCCTTTCCCCAAACATAAACATTACCATCGCCGGCAACCACCGTAGTTAATCCGTTTAAGTTTTGTATACCGTCTTTTTTATCGTAAAGTGTAATTTTTTTAGTTGATGTATTGTACTCAACAGGCCCTGCAAGTGTTTGCAGCCACAGATTATTTAGCCTGTCGCTTGTTATACCTCCTATACTCATTGATGGCAATCCATCGCTAATTGTTTTTATTTCGAGCTTACTCAACCTTGTATCGGTTTGCCATAAACCATTGGTTTCTGTACCTATCCATATGGTTGTGCCTGTTTTATATATTTTATCAATAAACAAGTTGCCCGTTAATGCAGTGCTGGTACCCGGCCAACTGATTTTTTTGTAACGCCCGTTGCCGGTATACAATAACAGGCCGGTATATTGACCGCCTATTAAAAGGCTGTCTTTTGATAATTCGCAAAAACTATCTATTTCATGTATTTTATCGGTTACGCCTTTTTCGTTATAATTACAGGAGGTAAATTTATTTGTAGCCGGATCGAATATGAAAACACCACTACTGTGTGTACCTATCCATATGCGTCCTTCCTTATCGAACAGCATGGTGGTAATTGTGCTTTGTATTAAGGGGCTTGTAAATATTTGCGCCCGCAGCGGCTTAATCTTATCATTCTTGTTGCCGGAAATTTTAACCAGCGTGTGCCTGGAATTAAGCCAGGTATTACCGTTTGCGTCATTAAGAATATTAAATACTGCCCATTTAGGTGTAAGGCCAAGTATCTTATTATAATCTGTTATAACGCCTGTTTTTTGATTGAACATAAACAAGCCATCGTATGTGCCCATCCACCACATATCATTTTTATACTTAAGCGTGGTTATTGGCGCCATTTGCGCCGAAATAAGGCCTGTATCGGCTTGAAAATGAAATTTGGTTTGTGCCAGCCTTATGTGGTAAGGATCATACTTGAATATCCCGTTTTCTGTACCGATCCAAAAAATGCCCGACCTGTCTTGATATACATACATCACAGCGGCGGATATTTTATTTTCACTTTGCCACTCAACCGGGTAATTGAAAAATTTATTTTGCCGGGGATTATAAATCGTAAGGCCGCCTTCCTTATTGGCCAGCCATAAATTGCCTTGCTTGTCGGGCAACACGTTCATTATTATTCTATAAGGCAATATCTTTAAATTATCTGTCGGGTTAGTCCATTGTGTGATTTTTCCGGTTTTTACATCACATTTTATAAGGCCCGATCCCCACGTGCCCATCCAGATATTACCATCGGTACCAAGTGTTGAAGTGATATAAACGAATGAACCATTTTTGCCAACCTGTGGGTATGCGTTAATTGCCGGAAGATGATATTTAAAAACACGCCGTGATTTGTCGTACACATAAAAACCGTTCTGGGTCATGATATACAAATGACCCTGGTTATCATCGGTAGTACCACCTGAGATAAGATGTTTGTCTATTCCGGCGAGCGCCTTCCATTTGCAGGTGATTATATTAAACTGGTACAAACCAGCCGATGAGCCTATCCATAATATTGAATCGCTTTTCGCAAAAATTGAACTTACCGTTACAGTGAATTTATTGGGGGTATAGTTTTTTATTACCTGCGTATTTATATTCATGCAGCTCAAGCCGCCGCGCGTTCCGATCCATAAATTTTTTCTTTCAGGATAAACGGATGTTATAAAGTTATCAACGAGGCTTGTTGAATCGCCGGGTAAATTTTTAAAACTTTTAAAACTATACCCGTCATACCTGAAAAGGCCTTCCCTGGTGCCAAACCACATAAACCCATTTTTGTCCTGGGCCATATACTGAACAAACTCATTGGTAAGGCCTTCGCCCTGTACTTTCTCAATATGAAGGTTACTTATGTCCTGTGCAAAAAGCGAAACTGCATTCAACAGTAAATACAGGTAAATCCAACAGAACTTATGCAGCATAATTTCAGATTTCGACAAGAACAGGCGATATGGGATTCAGCCTGTTTTATTTTTTATACCATTTATAACTGAACTAATATAAGCATTTGCTAATCTTAACCATAAAATATTATCAGCCAACATTTTGATTAATAACCGGAATATCGGTCTACGGGGTTTATCTGGCGCAAATACCCCCTTTAATTGTCGGTTACGCCCCTTGTTAAGCGGGGTATAAGGCGATAACTTCATTCAGCATATAACCTGCGCCAAAGTATGGTTATTAAACCCTGAAGCATATGAATATTATAATTACCCCGGCAAAAAAACTGTACGGCGTTTTATTGTTTTTCGTCGTTTTATCGATTACCTCGCAATGCCTGGCGCAAAATGCGGTAGCGCCAAAACTCGACAAAATGCCGGTCGCCCTGGAAACCGATTACGCGCTGAGCGCGCTGCCGCCACAACTGCGGCCGGGCGCTACCATTTATTTGTTAGACCCCGCGAAAGGGTATTACGTAGCCCGCAAGGGATCGAACGGGTTTATTTGTTTTGTTATGCGGACGGCCTGGGAATGGGCCGAGTTCAGGAACGACGTTGTAACCGCTATCAGCTATGATGCTGAAGGCGCCAGGGTGATTTTTCCAATTTACGAGTATGCAGCAGCTATGCGGGCAGCCGGCAAACTCACCGCCCTGCAGGTTAGGAACATAATCGTCGACAGGATAAAAAAAGGCATATACAAAGCGCCTGCAAGGCCGGGCATATCCTACATGCTGGGGCCGGTAATGCGTACTTACCCTGCAACGCCTGACCAGCATACGGTTATGACCATGCACATGCCCCACTATATGTTTTATGCCCCATATTTAACAAATGCCGACATAGGCAACATACCAAACGGCCAGGCAGACGGACCATTCTTAGTTCATCCCGAATCGTTGTTCCTGGGTGAAAAAAAGGCACCTTACGGGTATGTAATTGTACCGGCAGGTGAAAAAGAACGGGCAAAAATAATAGCTGATGATGCTTTGTTGCTAAAACGGCTTGCCGATTATAAATCCTTTATGAAATAGGGAAACCGCAAGCGCTTTACACTCTCGCAAGTTTAATTTAGAGTAATTTTGGATGTTCAAAAGATCAAAGGGCGGTGCGATAATTATGTTGCTATTTATTAACACCCACTATCGGTAATAGGTATCAATATAGGTTACGGGAGCATCTACCTGCTTAACGTATAATCGCAGTTCGTTTGGCTTTCCTTGTTTTAAAAGGCGATATTGGGTTTTGAACCATTTGTCTAATTCCGTTATATATGCCAGCCTGGCTATATTAGTTGTAACATTATAATATCCTGGGGTGTCACTTTTCAATTCATCTACTGCCAAAACATATTGGTCATTTTGTGTCGACATATGATCATTGTCTTTGTGCGAATTATTCATCTCTTCAACAGTATAGGCATCCAGTTTGTCACTCAAAAATTTAAAGGTATAATCGCTTTTTAGCAGTAATAGTTTTCTAACGAGGTTGATATAATAATCCCAGCTAATCATTCGCTGAAAACCGCTTTTATCGAGGATGCACTCTGCCAGTGTAAGCGCTCTTTTATCATTCAGCGCCAAAAGCAAGTCCATCGCGTGTGGATAATACATTGTTCCGTCACACTGTTTAAGTACATCCTCAAGCTCTTCCATCGCCGGTTCATAGCTATCCTTGTCATATTTTATCAAAAACATGGATGTCCACAGGTTTACCCATTTATCTGTAGTATCCCGACTCCAATTTCTTACCGTATTAATGTATTTTTCATTACCCATCTCAAACATGGTTTGGGCCATAATCCCTTTGTTGCTTTCCTGCCACGATATCTCATTAAAATCATTAAATCTTTGCACGATAATGGCTAATAATGAATCATCTTTTTGTTGTCTGGCTGTTCGCAGGGCCGCAAAAAAATCAGTCCAACTACTGGCTGTTTTTAATTCTTTGTTTGTCAGGGCTTCCGGCGATAGCATAGCATTGTCGTCACACCACTTTTTTATTTTATTTACCTCTTCCGTTTTTTGTTCAGCTGCTAATGCGTCAAATTTTAACCGGTCAAAAAACCATTTGTTCGTAATTTCATAGATTAGGCTTTCGACAACCCAACTCAATCTGTGCAAATTTCTTTCCGGAAAAAAATCTCTATGATAATTATAGGAGGGTATAAACATATCCGTCAACAAATAAGGCAGCAGCAACTTTGTTTCTTGCAGGCTTAACTTCATCGACAGTAGTTCGGTAAAAGGATTGACGACCTTATATTCAGCGTTGGTTTTAGGAGAAAAAGCTCCAGACGGAACCGAATATTGGTACATATCATAGCTTATTCCCCCGGGTTGTTCCATCTGAATACAGTTTAATAACCTGAACCTGTCGGCTAAATAAATTATTTGTTCTTTATGGGTTAGCTTTTGCTTTAACCCGCTCCATTCTACCGAATCTGGAAGGCGAAAAGTTTTAAAATCTTCCGGGTGGCTTTGTAATTGTTTCGTTAATGCAATAGCCTCTTTTTGATATTCGTACCCTTTAAAAGCGCTGGCGGAGAGATGTTCGCCAAAAGTTATCGCTTTTGAATAATCTCTTTCATAGGAATAAGCCGAAAGCATATCATCATAATACTGCGCGCCGAAACCATTTCTTATAATAGTGTCTCTTAATAAAAATTCCCTTTGGGGTAATAGCTGCATGGAATAATCAGTTTTACCCTTTTTATAAAGCCATAATAACAACTCGTAGTTGCTTGCGAAATCACCAAAGCCAGAAAACAAATTTTCTCTATTATTACTCTTTAAACTATCGATGGTTTCCTGGTTAAACGGCAAAGGTTTTAATCCTGTTATCTCTTTTTTGTTAACAATGTATTCCTTCCCATTGATACCTAAAAATAAAATATATGTCCCGCTTTGTTTATTGATCCAACCATATCTATCTTCTTTATAATCGGTGCCGCTAAAATTTCTTGAAATCGAAACACGGTAAAGTGTATCAAATCCCTCCATCTTGTAAAATGAAAGACTATCCATAAGCTGCATTTTGTGCTGATAGGTTTTTTCGTCTATGCTTTGTGCATTGGCTGCACAAAAGGCTAACAATAACAGGATTGCCAGAAAAAAATAGCGAACATTTTTTTGTGCGATCACGGCAGTATTTCTTTAGGTTTAATGGGCTAAGGGAACAAGTTTAAATATAACAAATATATAGTGCTGATTCGCATGCCAACCCAATCACTTCCTAATATATTTGTTACAATCGCCTCATACAATTTGAACTGATTATAGCTAAATTGCCGGTTCATTTTAACTATTTACGCCTGCAAATGAACAAATTTGTACTCACCTCTGCATTTTTGTCGCTTACCGTTGCCGCACTTGCGCAACAACCGGTATTAACCGACAAAGACTATGCCCACGCCGAAAGCTTTTTGAACTACGGCACTGCACCCCTAATCGACCACGGCAATGTATCGCCCGTATGGTTGCCCGGCGACCGTTTTTGGTTCCGCGACCTTACACCACAGGGCAGCGAATTTATTTTGGTCGACCCTGGTAAAAAAACACGCACACCTGCTTTCGACCAGCAAAAGCTTGCCGCGGCGCTTTCAACAGCCACAGGCGAACATTATGACGGTAACACGCTGCCTTTCCAGTTTTTTACTTTTACAACTGACAACAGCGCCATAATTTTCAGGGTTAACGATAAATCGTGGAACTATAATTTGGCAAGCGGACAGCTAAGCCCGGATAATTCAACCGCAACAACACCTGCAGGCGAACCGGGCAGAAGGCAGTTGCGCGGCGTTCGCGCAGGCGGTGTAACATCGCCCGACGGTACGAAGATTGCGTTTATCCGCGATTACAATTTATGGGTACGTGATTTAAGCACACATAAGGAAACACAGCTCACTACCGACGGCGTGAAGGATTACGGCTATGCCACGGATAATGCCGGATGGAAAATGAGCGATAACCCGATATTGGTATGGTCGCCCGACTCAAAAAAGATAGCCACTTTTCAACAGGACCAGCGCAAAGCCAGCGACATGTATTTGGTAACTACTAATGTCGGCAAACCTGAGCTGCACCAGTGGAAATATGCTTTTCCGGGCGATAAAGATATCATCACGATAGAGCGTGTGATCATTAATGTGGATGAGCCGAAAGTGATCAGGCTACAAATTCCGCCCGACCCGCACCGCGCCAGCCTGAGCGATGATATTTCCAGCAGCGGCACTTTTGACGATGTGGACTGGAGCCCGGATGGCTCTCAACTAGCTTTTTTATCTACTTCAAGAGATCACAAACAGGAAAAATTCCGTATTGCCGATGCCAATACCGGCGCAGTGAGGGAAGTTTTTGAAGAAAACGTGCCTACGCAATACGAATCGGGCTGGGATGCTATCAACTGGCATTACCTCGCCAAAACAAACGAGATCATCTGGTTTTCGGAGCGTGATAATTGGGGACATCTTTATTTATACGACGCTACTACAGGCACAGTAAAAAATCAGATAACCAAAGGCGATTGGGTAGTTACAAAACTGCTTTATGTGGATGAAAAAACTCGTACGCTGTATTTTAATGTCGATGGCAACGAGCCTGAAAACCCTTATTTTACACAGCTATACAAGATAGGCTTTGACGGCAAACACCTGAAGCTATTAACGCCGGAAGATGGCAACCACCAAGTTACCTTATCACCTTCCAAAAAATACTTTATCGATACGTACTCAAAACCTGACGTACCAGGCGTAACAGTGATGAGGGATATGGACGGCAAGCTGATTACCCAGGTAAATAAAACCGATATATCGCGATTGGTAGCCACCGGTTGGAAACCTGTAACACCTGTAACGCTAAAGGCGCACGATGGTAAAACGGATATTTACGGCCTGCTATTTACGCCAACCAACCTCGACCCTAATAAAAAATACCCGATAGTTGATTACATCTATCCCGGTCCGCAGGGTGGTAGCGTGGGCAGCTGGTCGTTCGCGGCCTCAAGGGGTGATAACCAGGCGCTGGCCGAGTTGGGCTTCATCGTAGTAGCCATAGAAGGCACCAGCAATCCGCTGCGCTCTAAAAGCTATCACGACATGAACTACGGCAACATGGGTGAAAATACCCTGCCCGACCAGGTTGCCGCCATCAGGCAGCTGGCCGCAAAATATGCTTATATCGATACCAGCCGCGTAGGTATATGGGGACATTCCGGCGGTGGGTTCGCCACTGCTGCGGCGATGTTCCGCTACCCGGATTTCTTTAAGGTGGGCATATCCGAATCGGGCAACCACGACAACCGCAACTACGAGGACGACTGGGGCGAACGCTATGACGGCCTCACCAGCAACGCCGACTACGCTGCACAAGCCAACGAAACCTGGGCCAAAAACCTCAAAGGCAAGCTGATGCTGGCACACGGCCTGATGGACAACAACGTACCGCCAGAAAATACCCTGCTGGTGGTAGAAGCCCTTGAGCGCGCCAATAAGGATTACGACCTGGTGATATTCCCCAACAGCCAGCACGGCTACGGTGAATACTCGTACTACATGATGCGCCGCCGCTGGGATTATTTTGTGAAAAACCTGTTGGGTGGCGTACCGCCGAAGGAATATGAGTTAAAAGCCACGAGGGATCCGCGAGGGGGTGGGGGTTTTGGCAGATAAGATAAAAGGAAACACCCGGTTAATAAGCCGGGTGTTTTTGTTTAAGGAGGAATAAGTTCGCTTAGCTCCGGTTTAGTGTTCATTGAACGGTTGAACGCTGTTTTTTTGCATGAACACTTAACCTGGTATTGTACAGCAGGTTGCATAAAATTCGTGAACGCTATGAACGCCAACAGTGCTGTAGGTCAATAGTTTGCATATATTTTGGAACGTTCATTCCTGAACACCCACAAAAAACTGGCCCGTCCTAAAAAAGTTTATCAGATAATCTTGAATGTTGTTTGTAATTAATTTTTGGCGTGCGTGCCAAAATCAAATAGTTTATGTGCCATAGTGTAAGCGTATTGTTTATTTGTCAGGTAAATAACCTCATAGCCGCCGGGCAGTACATAAAAATTGCCAGTCAGATCATTTTCACGGCCCAGTGTTTCCAAAAATTCTGCAGTCTTTGCATCCAGCCACCACATTTGACTATCGAATGTGAATGAATGATACCGGCCATTAAACAGGTATTGTAGTTTTACCCTGTTCTTTATTTTGGTTTCGGTAATTTTTGTGGCTCTAAACGCACCATGTGTTATTGGGGCCAGGCGTGTTAAAAAATCGACACAAGGATAACGGGGCATTACAAATGACGCCGGCTCCAGCTTACACACCACCTGCGGGAAGTACTCCAGCAAGCCATACACACTAGCGGCCGAAAACCAATCAGCAGTTTCAGCATCATCTATCCCTTTGTCAATTTCCGCCTGGGAGAGGTGTGCAAAGAGTCCCATTTTTTGCCATTCCGCTATTGTAGTATCAATTTTAACAGATGTTAAGTTATCTTCGGAGCTTTCCAAACTCACCAACATATAAGATAGGTGCTTCATCAACGCTACAGCCTGTGTATCTTTCAATGCAATCACGGCAAAATGCTTTAGCTCATCACCATCCTTTCCCGCATGGTAAAAATGAATATTATGAATCCGGTAGCTAGAATGTTGATCAGCCAATATTTTATTAAAAATTCGGTACATGTATTCATCTACAACACCTATATAGTGTGTTTTTCTATCTCTGCCGATAATCCGGTCCGAAGGGACTGCATATTTATAAATATGACCATTGCAGATTATGCTCATCTTTACTTTAATCCTGCTATCTCCTTTAATCTTTAAATCAAAAGTTGTATCAGGCTCTATGCTATAACTAAAATTTGTGAATTTTAATCCCGGCAATATCGAAGATATCTTTTGAAGATATGGTTCAATCCAGGTAAGGGAATCTTCGGGGTATTTTGTAAGGTCAAACGTCTGGTCGAGCTTAAAATAGCTATTCAGCTGAAATGATGATTCTATTTTGCCATTTTGGATATCGCTTTTCAATCTCAAAAACGACGTATCACTGATAACCCCATCATTGTGTAATGTATCTGCTAAAGGCAATAATCTCGGCGGCGACATCCACTCAAGGCGCGAACTCATTTCTGCTAAAACTGGAATCATTTGTAACTGCTCTATATAGCGGTTGCTATCTATCTGTTTTAGCGCATAATTATATACCTTATCGGTGAGCAATCCGGCTTTATTAATTTTTCCCAATAGCTCACGAAGGGTTATATTGATGCTGTCCTGCCGGTTTGAATCCGGCTTATCGTTATTGTAAGAATAAAAAAGGCCTGTTTTATGAGGATCGACATGAAAGGTTTTTTTCAGCAATATTGTTTCAAGGCCTGCTAAAATCACTGTCTGGTCGGAAACGCCCCTGTCATATTTAAACTCATCTTTAATTATTCGCCTGTCTCCGGATGTTATCACTTTATATTTAATAAGCGTATCAACAGCTGCTAATGAAGATTGTCCGTAAACCTTACTGAATAAAGTACAAAAAGTAATAAAGATGATAAGGTAAATTTTCATAACTATGTTTTTGCCGTTGGGCGACATTTCACCACCCCACTAATTTACAATTTTATATAATACTCTCTTACCTGCATGTTTGCCACAAACATGGATGCTTAACCAAACAATTGCTTTTACCATTTGCAACAAAAATGTTACTCATTATTAATTTTGCTTAATCGATTTATTATTGCATTTTGCACATATAATCCTGCATTAGCTCTTAACCAATTATTATACTAACCTATTAAAACATGAACAGGAATTTACTGCTTTATTTTTCGGCGTTTGCGGCTGTTTTGGCTGTTGGCTGTAGCAAATCCGAGAAAACGGAAGTCAGCCAGCAGCAACTCAAAGTAACCGGCATCGATCGTACCACCGGGCTTGCCCTGGCAAATGTGGGCGATTATGGCAACTACCAGCTGATAAACGCTGCCGACGGCCTGTCGGCGGAGGTTTCCAATTTATCACTGGCGAACGGTGGCGCCAGCGACCTTGCTACCTATAGCGGTATCGCCCACCAGCAGTACCGCATCACCAACATGGGCAACGGCTATTTCACCATCATGAACCTGGGCAGCGGCAAATATGCCGAAAGCTTTAACAACAACGGCCAGTACCAATTGATACAAAGCAGCGCCGACAGCAGCGCCGACCAGTTGTGGTTAATTTCGCCGGTGGCGGGCAAGGGCTATAATGCGGTAAACAAAGCGAGCGGCCTTGCCATTACCGGTAATACTCCAAACGCATTGCTATTGCAGACTTTTACAGGCGCCACCAGCCAAATATGGGGTTATAACGAAGTGCCGCCTACCGGTTACCGCGACGATGCCGTGGTGAACTTTTTTCACCGTACGTTAACATCGCAGGGTTCGGTTGCTTTCGACCAGGGGAACAGTATACCGCTTTCAAACGGCGAAGAACTTTGGATAGCGGAAGATTCGTTCGACGGCAGCGAACTGCTGCCGGATGGCAACATACATTGCGGCTATTTTATCGAGTACCGCAACTCCATGTTAATACAGCCTGCAAGCCACTCCTGGAACCCCAACCTTACAAACAATGTACTTACGGTTAACAGTACCGATGGCAGGCCGAAACAGGTATTTAACATACAACCCAACACCCAATGGACGTGGCCCGGCCAGGGTATACAGGTAGGCAACAAGGTATATGTTGCCGCCGGCGAGGGCAATGGCTTGGGTTCGACCAACCAGGCCATTTATGAACTGAGTTTTGCTGGTCCTGATGCTGTTTCCGTTCAGCGCGATACGCCGGCAGGGGTATCCGGCCAGACCACCATAGGCTGGGGATCGGGGTTTGTAAACGGCAACGATGGTTATGTGTATGTATTTGGATCGAAAGGCGTATACTTTAACGCGAGTAGTATTTATGTGGCCCGTTTTGCCACCAGTGACCCGCTGACATGGTTTTTTTGGAACGGGACGACATGGGCAAGTACGCCACCAACCGGCACTGCGGGGACCATTGCCAGCAGTCAGCAAAACGTTGCGGTTTCCTACTGGAACGGCAAATATATTATGATGCAAATGGACCTTGGGTTTTTCTGCGATCCCTCATCGCATAACATCTACCTGTCTACATCCAGCAGTCCTACCGGTCCGTTTACCGCGCCTGTAAAGGTATTTACTATTGAAGACATGGACCAGGGCAGCCTGATCAAATATTATACGCCGGCCATACACCCCGAATTTGACAACGGCAAAAATGAGTTATTGCTCACCTACAGCGTTAATTATTCCGCATGCACCGTATCGTCCGAATGTATTAATGGCGAAATGCCGTCGAACGGCTACCAAGTGAAAGGGGTAAGGGTGCCTGCTGCGGCAATAGGCTTATAATTGTAATAAATTGAATTTAAATAGAAAGCCTCAGATCGTACGATTTGGGGCTTTCTATTTTTTCATAGTTCTAGTAATGAAAAATTTGGCCCGTTAGTTTTTTACAGGTTCTCCTCCTTTTGTAACGGGGTTTGAGTTTGCACCTCCGCCAGTCGCGCCAGCGTTGCCAGTAGTGGCGTTGTGCATAACAGGAGTGAATATATTGGTCCATTTAATGTAATAATCGGTCGCTACTTTATTTGAAATAGGTTGAAATTGTTTTAGGTTGGTATAGCCAACTAATCCTACTTTATCTAAAATGTGCTGAAAGCTGTCCTTGTCTTGTTGCTCCAAAGTTAATCCCGGAATGGGGGCGTTATAGTCGGCAAAAGACCAGGAATATGATTGAGCCGGACCTGCTCCGGTAAGTCTGAAAAATGTTGCAAGCTCTTTTGCACCGGGGGCCTTGTTAAATTTATAAAAACAAAGAATTCCCTGTTCCTCGTAACCTTTACTAAGGGCGGTTACCGCATAGGCGCGCTCAATATTTTTGTCGCCCTGGGCATGCACACGTAAAGTAAGCAGCATAGTTAATAACGCGATAGTTAAAAGTATCTTTTTCATGATAATTGATTTATACACTAAAGTTACTCTTTACAGTTTGTGGGCCATATAGCGAAAACGGGGGAAGGAATATTAGTCGGGGATTATCGCATAAGTAAGAACAATGAAGTTTTGGTTAGATCTATTCCCCCAATAAAGCTAATCGCGCATAAATCTCCATCATAGCCGCCTGGTCAATCAAACTTTTTGCCGGTTTTGTGCCGATCATATTATCGGCATCCCGCTCGTTGTTCCAGGTAGCATCCGCATCCTGCTTAAAGAAATCGGTCCAGGCTTTATTTCCATCAACTTTGTAAAGTTCTTCGTAGCCCCTTAACATTACTGCGTTAAACCAATAGCCGCCGGGTAGCCTGCCATTTTTAAAAAAGAAATTACGCCCTGCGGCTGCTACGCGTTCTGCTTCGGTTAGGTATTTTTTGTCTTTAGTAATTTCAAATAGCAATACATTGGCTTGCAGCATGGTGCCGGTATTGTAGGTGAATTTTGCGCGCCCGATTTTTAGGGTACGCACATCAATATTGTCGTAATATATACCGCTTGGGTCTTGCAGGGTTTTATTTACCCAATTATAAACCTGTATGGCGGTAGTTAGGTATGCCGACTTATGGGTTATTTTATATAACTGAAGCAGTATCAATATGCCGGGGCCGTTTGAGCAGGTATTCTTACTTGTTTTGCTGTCTTCTTTCCAGTAAAAACCGCCGCCGGCAACGGTGTCTAACCCGCTAAGCATAAAACGGCATATCATTTCCGACTTTTCGAGGTAGCTCTTTTTATGGGTACGGTTATAGGCATCCAGGTAAGCAATGGCAACCCACTGGTTATCGTCGTAATAACGGCTGTCGGTTTTTTCACTGGTTACATAAGCCTGATAGGCGGGGTAGGGAGGCCTTGCGCTGTAATACTGGTCGATCGCTTTAACAACCGGCGACATGTAATCCTTGCCGGGTTCGAGTGATTCCATTTCATTTGCAGCCTGTATATAAGCACATAAAGGCCACAGATAGGAATGCTTATTTGTGTTTTTCGCTGTATCGGTAGTTTCGTAATAAAGCCCGGCAGCTTTATCGCGCAGCTTATTATTTATCTGCTGTTGAAGGATGGAAATTCGCTCTTTATAATCAGTGGTTTGCGCATGAGTATTGCCGTATGAGGCGAAAAGCATAACAATAATCAATATCAAAAATCGGCTAATCTTCATGACCGAATATAAAAAAAAGCCTCAAATCTTACGACATGGGGCTTTTAAAAAAGATCATATTTGTTCCGCTATTATTTCTTAGCGCGAATATAAGCTTCTTTAGACCATGCCTGTATACGCTCATCACAGGGGTCGGAGAGGCTGGTAATAAACAGCTTGTCATTTTTGATCACATATTTAAGCTTAAACTCATCACCCACATTGCACGGACTATGCCCGCTCGTTTTTTTTAGGGTAATTATGCTGTCTTTAACCGAATAAGTCATCGTTTCGGCAAGCATACCATTTTCGGGGACAACTATATTAACCGAATCCGTTTTAAAATCAAGGATTATCGATGTTTCATCAGGAACGTACATTGTCCCTTCCCATTGCGTATTTTTTAATTGCGCTTTTGATATGGTTACTGTTAAAAGTAATGCGGCAAGCAGGCAAATTATTCTCATAAGTTAAATTTAGTAAATATTTTTGACCAAGAGTTTATAATGATAAAAAAACTTCCCTAAAAAGAGAAAGCCTCAAATTTTCGGATTTGAGGCTTCTTTTTATGCTATCACTGAGACTATTTCCTTTCTAGTTTCCATATCCCCACAAAGGCGGCCTGTCCTCAGCTTTAGTGCCCCATGATTTATTAGGTTTGGCGCTCATGGTAAATTCCAGTGTGCCGCCGTTCATAATATCGCTTTGGGTAATATAGGTTTTACCGTAACGCCTGCCGTTCAGCTTGACCGATTGGATATAGATATTTTCCTTACCGGGATTTCTAACACTCATGCTGAATGTTTTGCCGTTCGATAACAACATCGATGCGCTTTTCAATACCGGGGAACCAATAGCATATATACCGCTGGCCGGGTTTACCGGGTAAAAACCCATCGAACTAAAAATATACCACGACGACATCTGGCCGCAATCCTCGTTGCCTGCATAGCCCGAAAATGAATTGTTATACAGCTCATTCAATACTTTGGCTACGTAATACTGGGTTTTCCAGGGCTGGCCGGCATAATCATACAGGTAAGCAATATGGTGGCTCGGCTCGTTACCATGCGCGTATTGCCCTATAAAACCCGAGGCGTTGCCATTAACATCGCCGGGTTTATTGGCCAGTGTAAAAAAGGTGTCCAGCTTTGCGGTGAACGACTTATCGCCGCCCATCAGGCTGATCATGTCCGGCACGTTTTGCGGCACATACCAGTTGTATTGCCAGGCATTGGCCTCGGTGTATGGACTGCCGCCATTGCCGCCGTAGTTAAGCGGATCAAATGGGGTTAACCAGTTACCATCCTTATTCCGGGCCTGGAAAAAGCCGGTTTTGGGGTTATACAGGTTTTTGTAAAATGCCGAACGTTTCATAAAGTGCTCATAGTCGGCGGTTTTGCCAAGCTTTTTGGCAAGTTGCGCTACGCACCAGTCGTCATAGGCCATCTCAACCGTGATGGATACGGACTGCGACTCGACATCTTCAGGGATATAGCCATATTTTTCCCAGGCGGTAAAAGGCGAACCGGGGTGATCAATTGTAGATGATGCTTTTACCGCTTCAAAAGCTTTTTCAGCATCGATACCCGGTATGCCTTTCAATATGGCATCAACAATAACAGGGATAGCATGGTTACCGATCATGCAATAGTTTTCGTCGCCCCATAACTGCCAGATAGGTAAATAACCGTAGGTTTCATATTGCCTGATCATGGTATTGATGAAGGCTGCATCCTTTTCGGGCTGAATGAAGGTGTACAGCGGGTGGGCTGCACGGTAGGTATCCCATAACGAAAAAGTGGAATACTGTGCCTTATCCGGCGCGTTGCGGATGGTCATGTCCGTTGCCTGGTAATCGCCGTTTACGTCGGCTATATTGTTGGGTTGGGTAAAGGCGTGGTACAGGCCGGTATAAAATATCTGCTTTTGCGCTAATGTGCCTTCTACCTTTATTTTATTCAATTCTTTCTCCCACGCATCGGTACTTTGCCGGCTTATTTGGTCAAAGTTCCAGCCGGGTAGCTCTTCTGCCATGTTCATCCTGGCATTTGCAATGCTTACCGACGAGATGGCTACTTTTACCAGTACCTGCTCACGATCTGTCGTGCTGAAATTTAACCCTGCTTTTACTGCTGAACCATTCAGTAAGGTAGTTGCATGCGGTTTTTGGTTGCCATTGGCCATCATCACGCTATCAAACGGTTTGGAAAACTCCGCGTGGAAATATACTTTACGTAATCGTGCCCAACCAGTGATGATACGGTAGCCCTCAATCGTATGGTTGTTAACAACCCTTATTTCAGCCCCGATGATCCTGCATTCCCAGTAACTGCGCTTTTTATCCAGCGAATGATCCATATCGATCACAATATGCGACTGTGTGCTTGCCGGGAAAGTATAACGGTGCAGGCCCACATGCGATGTAGAGGTAAGCTCCGCATTGATGCCGTAATCTTGTAACATTACCTGGTAATAACCCGGCCACGCGCTTTCCTGGTCGTGCGAAAATGTTGACCGGTAGCCGCTCCTGCTGATCTTAGGGTCGCCGGGTTTTAGTTTGAGATCGCCGGTAGTAGGCATTAATAAAACGTCAAACAAATCAGCTACGCCGGTGCCGCTTAAGTGGGTATGACTAAAACCAACGATGGTTTTATCATTATGGTCATAGCCTGATGCCGGGTCATCCGGTGTGTCACGGGTATCCGGGCTTAGCTGCACAAAGGCAAATGGTGTGGTCGGCCCTGGGAAATTACTGCCTGAAAGGCTGCTGGTATCCACAGCGCCGGTGCCTATAAATGGATTTACATATTGCACAACACCCGTTTTAGGGGCGTTTTGGGCATATAAACAGGTAGAGCAAAACGCAAAAAAGAGTATTAACGATCGTTTCATTTTTAGTTTTTAAATAACGCCGGCAAGTTAATAATTAGGCGGCGCACCCCATATATAGGAATTGTCAATTATGCAAAGAGGCTGTCCCATAAGTAAACTAAAAAAGGATAGTACGAAATTATATTTTGCTTCATAAAACTCTGTGCATCTCTGTGCCTTCTTTGTGACCTCTGTGGTTAAATTTTACCACAGAGGTCACTGAGATAAGAACGCAAAGAGCACAGAGGCAAATATTATTGGCGTTTTAATAAATTGACTTTTGAGACAGCCTCACTTCTATTATGTCAAATGCTTATTTAAAAACCACACTTCCTTTTTCGCCAATGGTTGCAGTTTTTTCTTGCTCGCCTAAAACCACTTTAATGGTTTTATATACATTTTTACCGTTGTAAGGGCCGCTTACCTTCCAGGTTAATGTTTTGGTTTTGTCGTTCCAAACATAAGCGGTTGTGCGGGTATCGCCTTTGGTGTAATTGTATGATGTGCCGTCATCTTCAACTAATTTAAAGCTGCCGTTTTTGCCGGGGTAGATACGGATCTCCAGCGGCGTACCTATAGTTTGTTCGGAATATTGAACAACCTTACCAATCGGGAGTATTGTGCCCGCGCGTACATACACCGGTATTTCGTCGAGCGCTTTATCAACCGAAAAAGTTTTCGGGCCGATGATCGCCTCACCGGTATGGTAGTCATACCAGGTATCGGCAGGTAAATAAATGCTGCGTTTGCCGCCTGTATTTAATACCGGTGCAGCTAATAAGCCCTTGCCCAACAGCCATTCATCCGCCAGGTTGGCAACGGTTGTATCTTTCGGAAACTCCATCACCAGCGGGCGCATAATAGGTGCGCCTGTGGTATAAGCTTCATGGCCCAGGCTATAAATATAAGGAAGCAATTGATAGCGAAGGTCAAGCGCTTTGCGTATGGCAGCTTCGCCATCGTCGCCCCAAAGAAAAGGGAAACGCGCAGTAGTGCCAATGTTGGAGTGAGAGCGCATGATCGGTAAAAATACACCTGCCTGGAACCAGCGGACTAACATTTCTTTGGTTGGCGTACCCTGGAAACCACCAATGTCGCAAGCGCCGTAGTACATTCCTGCAAGACTGAAATTGAGCAGGTCCTTGGGTACATCATTCAAAGATGGCCATGTTGAAGGAATGTCGCCACTCCAGGTGCTATAACCAAAACGCTGATCGCCGGGGCTGAACGACCTGTTTATGGTAAAGTGGCGATAATTTGGCCGGGCGGACGCCAGCAAGTCGCGCTGTGCGGTATTCCACCAATAATAAAGTGCATAATATGATTCACCTTCGTCATCCCACCAGGCATCAACACCTTTGTTTAGCATCGGCCTGGTTTTTTCTTCAAACCATTTCCGCAGGTCGGGATTACTAAAGTCTAAATCGCGGCTATCCGATTTGGGGTTGTGCAGCCAGCCATTCGCCCTCATCGTATCCAGTAATTTATCATTGCCCAGCCTCGGCTTACGGATACCGATAAATTTAATGCCCTCACTTTTCAATTCGGCTATCTGTTTGGCCGGGTGAGGGAATAGCTTTGGGTTAAATGTAAAATCACTAAACCCTGCTTTACCTTCTTTTTTTACAGCATAATCGGGTGTAGTGGTATACCATTCAAAGTCGAAAATAAAAGCGTCCACCGGTAATTTATGGGTGCGGAACTTGTTTTCAACGTTCGATATATAGGCGCTGTCCTGCCAGCCCCACTGGCTTTGCAGGTAACCAAACGCCCAGCGTGGCGGTAGTTTGGGCCTGCCGGTAAGCTTTACATATCCGCCTGCACCGTCGTACATAGTTTTAGCAGGCCACAGGTATAAGTTTGCCGCCTTGCCTTTAAATTTCCAGGTGAGGCTTGCATTATCTTTGTCTCGATACCAGGCGGCGGGTTTATTATCATTTACCGAAACAGCAAACGCGCTGTAACCTGCGTTATTCCAAACATAGGGGATGTCGGCGGTGCCATTACCATCATCAGAGTCAGACTGATTTTTTTCAAGCTTTTTTGTAGATTTATTACCGGAGCCATAAAGCAGGCCTTCGGCATTATAAGTAATTTGTACGGATGAATCTGTTGTTGCATAAGCACCATCAAGGATGAGTTCGCGGCCGGCAGCATTGTATAGCGACCATACCTTAGTTTCGGTGTTAATGATCAATTTTCCATACGCTGTTTTAATTCCGTATGAAGGCGCAGCGGAAATCACAGTATATGGTGTGACAGCCTTGTTGCCTGCATCAATAAAAACACTTTTTATGGCTGATGGTGCGATAGAGTCGTTCAGGCTTAGGCAAAATGCCGCATTTTTTGCGGCCAATACCCCAACTTGCTGCCCTTTTACTTTAACAAGTATTCCACCTGGTATTTTAGTGATTTGTGCATTTGCGGTAAAATTTGCAGCTAACTGCAATACGGCTATCGATAATAAAAACAGTAGTCCTCTTTTAATTTTCATCTTTTTAGGAAAAGTTAATGTTGCAGCCCGCGCGGCCACAAAGATGGGCCAAGTTATAAATAATTTGCTAAATCGGTTTTTATGAGTGGTAACTTTTTTGATAAAATTACACACCATAAGCAGGTAGTTGGCTGTCAAACATCAATAAAAAGAGGCTGTCTCAAAAGTAAAATGAAAAAGAGCCATACGAAATTATATTTTGCATTATAAAAACTCTGTGCCTTCTTCGTGACCTCTGTGGTAATTTTTTAACCACAAAGGACACTGAGATAGAAGCACAGAGAGCACTGAGGCCAATATTATTTGGTGCCCTTTGGTAAAATTGACTTTTGAGACAGCCTCTTTCTTTTCCTTTTTCAGGTAGACGGTTATAACTCTATACTTTCTATGCCTTTCTCTAACGCGTGTTCCTGTAAGGCCGGAACTTTGAGGCCATCCGCACGGAATATTTTTAAATCCGTCATCCCCAAAATGCCGAGCACCTGTTTCAGGTAAGGGCCATTAAAATCAAAAGCCTGGGCGTCCGATTCAACATATGTGCCGCCCACGCTATGGCAACATAGACTTTTTTGCCCTTTATTAATCCCTCCGGGCCGTTTTCGGTATAGCGGAAGGTTACGCCGGGCCTTACAATATGGTCAATCCATGCTTTTAACGTAGAGGGGATGCCGAAATTGTAAAAAGGCGAGCCGATAACGATATAATCGGCATCCATCAGTTGACTGATCGCCCTGTCGGAATATTTAATTGCTTCCTTGTCAACGTCGGTAAGGTCAGCCTCAGGCGTCATAAATGCGCGGAAATGAGGGGCATCAAGGTGGGGATAGTTTTCAGCAACCAAATCCAGCTCCTGTACAATTGCGCCGGGGTTTGCTGCCTTCAGTTTGTCGACAATGGCATGGCCGAGCTTAACAGTGTACGAGTCGACACCCCTGAAACTGGATATTAAATGAAGTATCTTTTTCATGATTTTATTTTTTTTCCAAAGGTATTTCGGCCAGCTATACAAAGGATACTACTTTCCCAAAGGATAGCGCTAACCTTTAGGAAAGTGTTTAACTTTGCTTTATGAAAGCGGTTGAGGATAATTTACCTACAAGAGAGGAATGCTTAGGCAGCGTAAACGCCATACGTGATGCGCTTTTTGTTTTAAACGGGAAATGGAAGCTGCCCTTAATTTTTACCCTGCTGGAAAAATCAAGACGTTTTAACGAGATACAGCAAGCGGTGAAAGGCATCAGCCCTAAAATATTAGCGAAAGAGCTTAAAGACCTGGAAGAAAACGGTTTTGTGAAAAGGAACGTTTATCCTACAACCCCGGTAACAGTGGTGTATGAAATTACTGCTTACAGCAAAACACTAAAAAATGTGTTGAACGAGTTAAAATTGTGGGGCACCCAACACCGCGATATGATAAGGCAAAGCATGCGGACAAAGGAAATAGTGCCGAGAAAGGCTGTTTATTTTAATGCTGAAACGTAGATTCAATCTATACCGCCAGGTATTTATTAAGTATCTTCCCATTTTTGTAAACGATTGAACTTTCTAATTTCAACAATTTCCTCTCCTTAAAAATTGAAAGCCCATTCCCGATGGCAACCGGGTTAACGAAAATAAAATATTCATCAACCAGGTTTTGGCTGATGAGCGAACTTACAAAATTGGCGCCACCATAAACCATAATATCCTTGCCCGGTTTTTCTTTCAGCGCCTGTACTGCGGTAGCCAGGTCGCCGTTTTCTGTTTCCAGGTTTCTGCCCTTGATGTTACTTTGTGTACGGCTAAAAACAATCTTGCGCATATTTACCATTAGTTGCGCCAAAGGTTGCTCCCGGCTGTCGGGTTGGTTATCGACTACGTTTTCCCAATGATCGATGAACTCCCGGGTCATGTTGCGTCCCAGCAAAATGGTATCGCAGCTGTCGGCCAGCTCAACTACTTTCCAAAAAACGGCTTCATCCGGTTCGCCGGGTATCCACATCCAGTCCAATTCGCCATTGGGCCCGGCTACAAAGCCATCAATGGTCATTTGTACCTGTAATTTCAATTTTCGCATAGGATTGTTTTTTAACAGTGATGCATTCTTTCTTTCACAAATATCTGTAGCTAATCGCTCATATTGCGGGTGTGGTCGCGACAAAATAGGGGTGATTTGCGTAAAAAAAACGAGTGAGAGGTATCGGGGATACTTCCGGGCACTACGATATATCGCCGGCAAAGCGGATATAAACGAAATTTCGCCGGCAAAACAATTCAAATCTGTACATAATTTACTATTTATCAAGCGATTATAATTTGGCATTAAATTTTCATGTGCGCGGATGAAATTAAACATTCCCTTATATGAAATTTTTACCGCTTAGCGCTTTTGCAGCTATAATTATATCCATATTAACACCGGCAGCGGCAAAAACCTTGTCGAATGGATCATACCATACAAAATTCCATGTTGTTAAGATTTATGCTGATACCGGCACAAAACCCCGAGTCAAAACAAGCGCCGTTACGCAGGATGGCCTTTTTGCTGTGTACACAAATGGCGGCCATTATTATTTCGAAATACCGGATTCGTTGTACGGTCGTGAAATAATGGTAATCACCCGGTTAAAAAAAGCGCCATTCGGGCTAACGGTAGATGTTGAACAGTATGGCGGCCAAAAAACAAATGAACAGGTATGGAAACTGGAACGACATGCCGGGCAGATTTTCATCCGGGTACATAATTATGCCATTAAGGCGGATAGCGGGCAGCAGCTATATACAGCGGTTCAAAACTCAAACCTCGACCAGATACTGGCTGCTTTTCCCATCAAATCAACGAACCCTGAAAATAAAAGCGTTGTGATAGACGTAACCGATTTTTTCAATGGCAATATACCTGACCTCGGCGTTTCGAATGAAGACCGTTCGGCCTACAAAATCAGCGACCTGGACGACACGCGATCTTATATCGATACCATCCTGTCGTTTCCCGGCAATGTCGAGGTACAAACAACCAAAACTTATCGCAGCGAAGATGCCCCCGGCGATAAAAGCCTGGGCTCGGTAACTTTTGAACTGAATAGTTCCATTATATTACTACCGAAGGTGCCTATGAAACCCCGCCTTACGGACCCCAGGGTGCTTTATATTGGCCATGAGGCTATTGATTATGGCGTATCATACCGGAGGGCGGAAAAAGTTTCGTACGCAACCCGGTGGCGGCTTGAACCAAAGGATGAGGCGGCTTATGAACGGGGAGAACTAACCGAGCCAAAAAAACCGATAATTATCTATGTAGATCCGGCTACGCCAAAACAGTGGGTGCCTTATATTATTAAGGGAATTAACGACTGGCAGAAAGCCTTTGAGGCCGCAGGCTTTAAAAATGCCATCATCGGCAAACCAGCGCCCACACATGATGAAGACCCTTCATTCAGTACCGAAGATGCCCGGTATAACGTTATCCGTTATTTTGCTTCGGATATTGAAAATGCTGCCGGGCCATCTGAGGTCGATCCGAGGTCGGGCGAGATATTGGAAACCCATATCTGGTGGTACCATAACCAGTTAAAAGAACTGCACGATTGGTATTTTATTCAAACCGCAGCGGCAAACCCACTTGCGCGTACAGCCGATATTACCGATGAACAAATGGGCGAACTCATACGCACCACCGTTAATCACGAAGTTGGGCACACATTGGGCTTGCCGCATAACTGGGCCGCGAGCTATGCTTATGATGTCGATTCGTTACGGTCAAAACATTTTACCGATACACATGGCACTGCGGCTTCCATTATGGATTATGCACGTTTTAATTATGTTGCCCAGCCGGGTGATGGCGTTACCCAATTTATGCCAAAGTTAGGCGAGTATGATCTGTGGTCGATAAAATGGGGATATACCTGGTTTCCCGGTAATCTATCAAGCGAAGAGGAAAGGAAAAAACTGGATGTTTGGACAAAGGCGCGCGCCGGTAACCCTTTGTATTTTTTTGGCGAGGACTTTACCAATTACGACCCGCGTACCCAATCGGAAGACATTGGTAACGATGCCTTTAAGGCCGGAAAATACGGCATAGCCAATCTCAAACGCATTTTACCAAACATTGAAAAATGGACCTTCCGGGCGGGGAAAGATGAAGGCGATGTTAAGGATTTGTATAACCAGGTTATCGATCAATACAAAACATATGTAAATCACGCGCTTAACTACGTTGGCGGCATGTATATAACTTTTAAGGCTTATGATGACACAATAGATGCCTATCGCTTTGTAGAAAAAACGAAACAGCAGCAAGCGATAGCCTTTTTGAACAGCGAGGTTTTTACCACCCCCGGATGGCTTTTCGACAGCCATGAGTTGGCGCAGATTGATAACGGCGTAATCCAGTTTAAAGTAAAGAATATACAGGTTGACGTATTGGATTCGCTGCTTAACCCATCACGGCTTGCCCGGATGTTTGATAATGAATTTAAGAATTGTGCAGTGGCTTATACACCGAAAGAATTGTTAAACGACCTTACAAACGATCTCTTCACCCTGAAACAGCCGGATGGCTTTAATAGCGGCCTGCAACGTGCCTACATAACGGTACTACGGCATTTGTTAACCTATGATTTTCCGAAGCTGTCATCGTCCGCCAGTCCGCCTAATGCCGACGCGGGGCATACACCGGTGAACGTACCGCTGTCGGATATAAGGGAACTTGTACGTACTACGCTAACATCCCTAACACTGCGGGTTAGAAACAGTCAGAATTATCCGGTTGAATACCGCGATGATCTGTTAAACCGGATCAAAGAAGCCGAAAGCGATTTAAAGTAAAGGTTCATTAAATACACGCAGATCAAATTCCAAACTTTGAAGACTGGAAACTGCATGTTGCGCTAATAAAGAGTGCCATTCCAAATATTGCGTTTGGAATGGCACTTCATTTTTGCTGATTATTTCGTTTAATTTTTTGCTAGCAGGTCCATGGCCAGGTGTTCGCCAATCATTAAGGTTGGAGCATGTGTGTTGCCGGATGTAATTTTAGGCATAATAGACGCATCGGCCACGCGTAACCCTTCAATCCCGTGCACTTTTAGCTTGTGATCTACCACAGTTGTTCCATCCGAACCCATCCTGCAAGTTCCTGTCGGGTGCCAGTAACTGGCTGTAGCCATCTTTATGTAATCCACAATTTCCTTATCGCCCGACTGCGAAGAAATCCCGACAACCCCTTCAATAATATCGTTAAAAGCAGGCTGTTCCGAAAAACTCAGTGCCATGCGTACGGCTTCTATCATGGCATTAAGATCAGTGCCCTCCGTTAACATGTTCGGCTGAATTTCGAGCGGGCCAAAGGGCGAAGCCGATAACATTTTCATGTACCCGCGACTTTCGGACAGCATGAGCCCTGCAATGATGGAAAAACAGTTTTGAGGCACTGCATATTTTTCTGCTACCGCAGGCGTAGTAAGCGGAAATGGAGGCGCAAACAACATCAGGTCGGACGCATTGGTGGCATAACTGCTTTTTGCAAATACCGTCGAGATTTGCAGATCAAGGCTATACAACTCCAATCCCGGTTTAATTTCCGCCAAAATCGCAAGGTTTGGGTGGTCCTGTATATTTTTTCCAACTCCCCACAGATCATGTATAGGTTTGATGCCCGCAGCCGATAATTCGCCCGGATCGCCGATGCCGGAAAGCATCAATATCCTCGGGCTATCGAACACGCCTGCCGAAAGGATAACCTCGCTTGCCGCATAAACAATATCTGCCTGCCCTTCTTTAATAAATTCAACGCCTTTGCACTTGCCGCCCTCAATTATAAGTTTTGACACCACAGCGCCCGTGATAACTGTGAGGTTGGGGTGATGAAGCACAGGCAATAAATAACCGGTATAGGCGCTGCTTCGTACACCATCCTTTACGTTGCGCACCAATACCCCTGCGCCATAAGGATTTGGCCCCGAGGTATCGTCAACAACAGGTAAACCATACGAAGCAGCGGCGTCAATTAAGGCTAGTGCTATGTAATTGGGATTTTTAACTTTTTCTACGTGGATGGGGCCACCTTTGCCGTGATAGTCGGATTCGTTACCTTCCCAGTCCTCAACACGCTTAAACAATGGCAATACGGATGCATAGTCCCACCCGGGGTTACCATGTGCTGCCCAGCCGTCGTAGTCGGCCTGGTTGCCACGTGCCCAGATCAGGCCGTTGATGCTGCTTGAACCCCCTAATAATTTACCCCTTGGCGCAGCAATAACGCGGTTATTCAGAAAAGGCTGTGGTGCGTATTGGTACTGGTAGTCGATACTGGTGCCGAAAGACATAAACCACTTATTCGGGTCGGTAGTTATATCCGACAAGGGATCGCCGTCGCCGGCTTCCAGCAATAAAACCCTTGCGTTTGTTTTATCAAGGATACGCCTCGCAATAACGCATCCTGCGGTACCCGCGCCAACAATAATGTAGTCGAATTCTTTTAAATTTTTCATAAGTATGATAATTGAGTAATGCTTAGCGGACTATTATATCCGGCTTCGATCAAAATTAGGCTATAACCATTTGCCCAAACATGGACGAAACCGGACAAGGGATGTATAAATCAACTTGTGTTGATGGCTATATATCCATTAGCCCGTATTTGCTTACAGGGTATTGTAAATATCATACCATTGGTATAACATTTTGATTGTCACTTAAATATGAGTGAATTTATAGCAACCTGACCAATGCCATATCGTTGTTCAATGCAAAAACGGCGATATGCCGTAGTGACCTCTGTGGCAAAAATTTAACCGCAGAGTGCACAAAGGAGGCACAGAGGAACACAGAGTTTTTATAGTGCAAAATATAGCAGCACAGTAACCTTCATTTAGTTGCGAGGCAGCTCAATTTTAAAAGGCAAACCGTTTTAGTTTGTTAAAAATAGTACTTTTAATTAGCTTTAACCGCCATTATTTACCAAATGATCCATATGAAAAAAACCATCTCCCTTTTGCTTGCCTTTGTAATGCTTACCGCTTTTGCCCCGCATAAGGAACTTACCTGGATGGCTATCGGCGATTCCATTACCTACCTGAACGGTAGGCCCGAGCTGACTAAAAACCGCATTTCAAAAGGTTATATGGATGATGTGGTGGCAAAATTACGTTACGTAAAATTTACAAACAACGGCCACCCCGGCTGGACGGCCAAAGCCATAGCCGACAATATCAACAACCTTAACCTGGTGAAAACGGATATCTATTCGGTATTCCTGGGGACGAATGACTGGTGGACCTGCCTGCCGATAGGTACTTTCAGCGATTATGAAAATAACACGGGTAACAAAACCGTATATGGCTCATACCGCACTATTATCGACAAGATCCGCAACCTGAATAGTGATGCTGTTATCATACTGATGACGCCTTTACACCGCACCGATTACGTGGACCTGAACAACCCAAAGGTTTTTATACATGGCGATTATGCGGCCAATAAGGATAGCGTCTACCTATCGCAATATGCTGATGCGATAAAAGCCATTGGCAAAGCCGAGAACTGTAAACTGGTCGACCTTTATTATAAAAGTGGCATAACAACCAAAAACGCCGTAAAGTACCGCCGCCTGCGCGACCCTCAAACTAACGAGTATAAAAATTACAGTTATCCTGAATATACCAAAATACCATATAATCCGGCTACTGACGATTATCCTTACCCGGTTGAGGCTATGGGCTGGGTTTATGACGGGCTGCATCCCTCGGATGCGGGTATGGGTAAGATTGCTGATATGTTGGTGAAGGTAATGAGGAAGTATTGAGAAAGCATTATCCGCCGGAGGGATTGGATGCCGCAGGACCGTCTTTCTTTTCTTCGTCAGCGATCAAAAATACTGCGGCGCCTAACAACAGGGATAGAAACCAATATATAACCAACAGGCGCAATTCATTTTTTAATATGGAGTCGGATGTCCAGATATCTTCCACTCCAATAAAGGTATGCCCGGTCGACAACTTTAAATAATAAGTCTCGCAGCCGGCATAGTCTGGGTAAAGCTTGCCACAGGTTCGCAGGACATTTACGGTGTGTACGCTGCCTGTAACTACCAAGCTGTCATTAGATGGTAAGGTTGTGACATGCGCGCCATATTGCCCATAATAGAAATAGATACCCGCAAAAAGCAGTACACCGATAGCCAACAGGCTGTAAGCTTTTATTTTCGTGGACAGTTCGGTACGAATGCTTAATATTAGAAATCCAGCGACCAGGACTATCACTTGCCCGGCACCTGTAATAAAATGCGAAAACCGTACTGGTGGTCCAACATGGCTAAGAAAGCCGCCGCCAAGCGCGAAAATACTGGTAACCATATATGCGATGGAGGAGACTTTGATCTTCATAGCTAATATGAAATAAAGAAAGTACTATTCACTGCCATGCCGCTCAGTGGATAATAAGCATACAAGTATTTGTCCTGAAACACAAATACAGACCATTGGAGGTTCTTTTGCAGATTAGGGATCGGGCAAATATGGCTAACTCCGGAAAATGCCGGAAGGGCAAATTCAAAGGTATAGCCTTTAATTCCAAGGTTTTGCAGGAAATAATCGCGCAATTCCTCACTCTCCTTTTCAAAATCTTGATAGTGGTCGATATGCCCCGGGATAATATCGATGTGCTGTGCAATCTGCTGTGCCGTTGCCGTACCAATATCCTCGGTAACGAAAATATCGACTGACGGAGCGGTTAAATAGCGCTTGTCCAGCGTAAGGTACACAGTAAAAGTATTGGAGCTGATATAATCGCCGACAGAGTATGCCATCGTTCCAGGATGATTGGCTACCATCATATTCTTATATGAGTTCAACTCCTGATCTGCGTTGAACATGAAAGTTTCCCCTACTATTTGCGCACGCTCATCAGCCGTGGTTAATAAAATTTTTGTATTAAATTCACCGAGCCTATTTTCTAGCTGCCCATCTTTCCGGGAAAGACTGTCGACCTTATCGATTTTTGAAATATAGCCGTCTAAGCGCCATCGTTCCTGGAGATTACTGGTCGTGTCCCGGACACCCTTTAACATTTTCACGCTGGTTTTGTACTTAGGTAATTTCCCGGTATAATACACACTGTCAAATTTTCGATCAATAATGTTTTCCCAATAAGCAGTGGCTGTGTTTACTTTATTTAAGGAATCTAACTTGTTCTTGGTCACTATTTTCCAAAAGTTCGAGGCAGAATCTTTGCTAACCTGGCTTTTTACTGTGCCTGGACGAATAAAAATAAGTAATAGGATAAATGGCAGAACCTTCACCATAAGACAACTATGCCGTGGTTCAAGCGGGCTGAAAATAAAGATGGAACAGTTCATAGAGTGTGAAAAGACAGGTTAACTTTGTTGATTTAAAGCTAATTAAAAAAATAATAAATATCAATAATAAATATCAATCACTGCTGGGCTTACCAAAAGATCATTCTTCACTTCAATAGGCAACTACTGTTTTAGTAAATTCTAGCCGGTGGTCGGTGTTTCAATTCCACCAATCTACAAAAGCCCCTAAACTAAAAAGTCACAAATCTTTCAATTTGAGATTTTCTGCTTGTAGCATTAATTTTTCCGGTCAGGTCTTCTGATCTCTTTTAAAAGCTCGTCAGCAGCTTTCTTTCTGTGAATATGTTTTGGCGATCCGTCCGACATTAAAAGACTATAGATAAAGAGTCCCGATGTAATAAAAAACAACAAAACGATCCAGCCCGAATTCCTGTCTACAACATCTCCTTTATCGCTAAGCCGAACGGCCAGGCATAACAACATAGCGACAAGCAAAAAAAGACTAGCAATTATGCGCAAAATGTAAACAAATACCTTTCGCTTGATCATGCCCGGCAATTTACGTAATAATAATTTAGTGTTCCTTTTGTGACCAGTGTTTCCACCACACCAATCTACGGAATATGTCACAACAAAAAAACTTATATTAGTATGCATAAACAGTGTATTAAGTATTTAACCTGTTGTGATTAAAACCAAAAAAAAACATTTTTATGTTATCGCAATGGACTAACTTTTTTGTAATGGTGGGTGGCGGCGCGGCGGCACTTGCAGGGCTAATTTTCGTAGCGATGTCGATCAATCATGTGGTCATTTTCCAAAACACCACACATAAAAACCGGGCAATTAATATGCTCACAGGCTTCAGTGCAATTTTCATGGCAAGCAGTCTTGCGCTTATCGGGGATCAACATCTCGAAGCGCTCGGCTTTGAGTGGTTTGTTCTCTGGCTCATCGCAACGGTTGTCTTCGTAAGGGGTTATGTTATCGCTATCAGGGCAGGTATGAGTTATGTTGGATTGAACATACCGCGTTTGGCAGGTGGTACAATATGCTATCTCGCCGAAGTGACAAGCGCAATTTTTCTCATTCTCGGGTATGGTTCAGGACTTTACATCGCAGCTGTCGCCATCATCGTTTTATTCGCGTTCCTCATTTCAGGAGCATGGCTCCTTATGATCGGCATCTACCAAGACCGGGCTAAGTGAGGAACAATCGCCCCAACCTGGCCGGGTTATAAAAGGTAATGCGTGGCGTAAAAGCGTGGTGTACCTTGCGTGGTAAACACAATCTTTCATGTACTTCAAAAAAGGTCACCAAGCTAATGTTTAATAGAGTCACTATGTATGCAATCCCGTACATAAAATCCTAATTATTTCACAATAAGAAATATATTTTACATATAGACGCACCGCGCTCATAAATATGGCTTCATTATTGCCACTGTATTCGATACATAGTTAACAATATGACACTCATTCTAACCTCGATATTGGCCGGTACCTGGGGACTGGCGGCCGCTTTATTGGTTGTACACCTGCTGCGTTTGGAAATCAGTTTCAGGCCTGTAATTGTAAATGCAATGGGTATACTACTGCTCTTTGCATCATCAATCTACCTGTTAAAAACAAGTGCAGAAATGATCGGCACCTATAAATCAGGCGAACGTGCCTATTTCAGCTCGATCCCTTTTTTAACTGTTTTTTTCGCCTGGCCGTTTACCTTTGGTATATTACCTCAGCTTCTATGGTTTAAAGTGTTCCGCCAGCAACTGGCAAGCCTGGTTGCCATCGCCGCTGTTTGGACCATAACAGTATTCCTTGTGCCATGGGGCCTGCCGCAATTAAAGGCTGCACCCTTTTCATATGTCGGCTACCTTGAAATAGTTGCGATATATGCCTCAGCCTTGCTACTGGTCTATCTGTTCACGGCCAAAAAGGAAAGCAGTACAATTCCAAACGCAAAAAGCGCCCGGTTAAAGAAATACGCCGGTTCATATTAAGCTATTTACCTATTGTGCCTGCTTTAGCATAATTAATCCAGGGAATATTTACAAATATAAAAGCCTCAAATCTTTTGATTTGAGGCTTTTATTTTATAGACGGAACGCGACAAAGCTCGAACTTTTTTGTGGATTTAAAAGCTTTAATAGGTAACTATATAAGTAGACGAAGTCTACAGCATATTCGTTCAAAGGCGGCGACTTCGAACAGTGGAGTTCGAAATTTTGAACCGGGTCCAGGAATTATAGCCCTTTTACAATCGCCAGCGACTTTTCAACGTGGTCGGTGGGTGAAATATGGTCGGTTTGTGATGAAAAGACGGCCACAATTTTACCTTCTTTATCGATGACAAAAGTGGTTCGCGGGATGAAGCCGTGTGTAAGTTCCAGACCCTGTACATCTTTAATTCCGGCCTTTCCGGATGATATCGTCAGGCCGTAGGTTGCTGCAATTTTGCCGTCGGCGTCTGAAGCCACGGGGAACTTACCTGCACAGTATTGCGGATCGGAAGAAAATTTATTCAACCGCTGAATATCGTCGGCAGATACACCGATAATGGTAGCTCCCGCCGCTGTAAATTTATCCTTGAGTTCCGCGAAGGCATGGGCTTCGGCATCACAGCCGCCGGTATAGGCAGAAGGATAGAAATAGACCACAACGGGACCTTTGGCAAGGGCTTTTTTTAATGAAAAATCAAATTCACTGCCGGCCAGGCTGGCCTGTGCGGTAAATACGGGCGCTGCATCTCCTTTTGCCAACATCGCCGATTGGGCAAAACCAGGCCGGGTTACCAGGAGTGAAAAGCTGAAAATTAAAAATGATAAGCAATAATATTTCTTGAACATGGCAGATTGTTTTAATTAGTGTTTAATCAAAGTTACGATAGTCTGCGGAATCAGGTTGCCTGTCATCAAAATTTTACTGTGCCGCCCGCGCTATCCGAAATTTATAACTTCGAACGAATATACAGATAGTCTCCGACTATCGGGTATAAGCAAAAAGCCTCCAATCTTTCGATTAAAGGCTTCGTTTGTGGACAGATCGGAATAAATCCCGAACTGCTTTTTGAGGATTTGAAGCGTTTAGCTGATATTTCTCTTGAGCCCTCAATGTAGCCGTCTTAACTTCGCCGGCTCTTTTGTAATTTTTAATTTATACCGAATACAATTATTTTACTTTAAAAAGCCATCCAGGTAACCTAATATTGTTTTCGTCTGCATCATCAGGCTGACATGCCCCTGCGAAGGAACAATGGCCAAATGCGATTTTGGCATTGGCCCCAAATCAGCGGATACACCACCTCCCAATAGTTGATACGTTTTCATCAACTCAATTTTATCCAGGCCATCATTGTCGCCCGAGATGAGCAACACTGGTGAAGTAATTTTCGCAATATTGCTGTCGCCCATGTCAAATGGCGTCGCGGCAAAAGCGATCATCTGTTCCAAAAACTTTGTCCATTTTGTGGTGTCGGGCGCTACCGCATCGTATGCCGCTTTCAAAGGGCTGTGCGTAAAAAATTCAGGCTTGAAAGATTTAAACGCGTTGGTTACTTCGGGCCGCCAACCACTACTTTTATAGGTAGAAGAAATGATCACTAATTTTTTTACCCGTTTAGGGCTTTGTATTGTCAACTGGTAAGCCACGGAGCCACCCATACTATATCCTGCAACGTCAGCACTGTCAACTTTTAAGTAATTCATTACACCTTCCACATCACTTGCCAGGGTAGCTAAGTCTAATTTTCGGTCACAAAACGGCGTGTGCCCATGTCCCTGCAATTCAATGGCAATTACTTTTCTTGTTTTTGATAATTCGGGTATTAATTGGCCCCAATTCATCTGGATAGTATAAAAAGCACCATGCAGCAAAACAAGGGGTTTACCCTCACCATATACTTCGTAGTAAACTTTAATGCCATTAACAGGCACGTAGCCACTTTCGGCAGGTTTACCCTGTTGGCCTTTAGACTGAAATACTGTAAAAAAAAGCATAGCAATTACTAATACAGCTTTGCGGACATTAGATCCTTTGATTACTCTTTTCATAAAACGTTATTTAAGTTATTTGATTTTATTGACGATATCAGTCTCACATATATTTGCAACCAATGAGCTGCAAATATATATGCAACCGTTGAGTTGCGCAAATTTTTTTAAATATTTCTTTGGTGGATAAGTCTATTAAGGGCTATTATAAACATTTGGGAGGTTTAATCAGGCTATTCCGATCATGAAATCAGGTAGGCAACAACTGAGAATAAAAGAAAAGGCCTTTAGAATTAGTCTAAAAGCCTTTTCAAATTACTTTGCAGACGGAAAGAGACAAATCTTGAACTTTTTGAAGGATATGAAGCTGATTTTGGATTTCAAAGAAATGTCACGAGTACTCAATGCTTTAGGCCAGCGCTGCATATTCGCGCCGGGAGGGGGAGGGACACCCTTTAGTATCTGAAACTCCGGACCGGCGCCAAAGAATACCTTTATCGCCTTTATTTTTTCTTATTGTCAGGGAAACTTATACCAGGGCCAAAGAAACACGTAAACTCCTTTATTTTACCGTCTTTAAGTTTAAAATACTCCGTGTTTTGCATTTGCCTGCCATCCATAGTCCAACCATGATAGAGTACAAAAACGTCATCTCCATCAACGACAAGCTTATCGATGTCAAACTTTTTGATGTTAGCGGAATTTGGCCAGCACCTTATTTTATATTCCTTTATATCGATATGATCGTCATTTGGGCTGCTGAAAGTAAACCCATCAGCAAAAAGGGACTTTAGCATGTTCCAATCTTTTTTCTCATAAGCGGTATAAACCGCTCTAACAGTTTTTTCGTTAGATGCCCTGTTACCCCGGTTGGTAAAGCTGCTGGTAAGCAGAAGCAAAGTCAAGGTGATCGCGAATAACCCCCCAACCCCATTTTTTTTGAATTTACTTTTCATATCGTATAATTTATATAGAATGTGTTTTTAATCAGCCTGTTATTTTTTTTGACGGACAATTTAAGGGTTATTTACGACAATTAAAAGGCTGGTAAGTAACAGCGTCACCACGACCCGGGCATTCGGTTTTAAACCGCATAAAATACTGGTATTTGTTATCGCCGCACCACAGGCCTAATCGAGTAGGAAGGTAAGGATTATTTCCTTACCTGTCCTCTCACACCACCGTACGTGCCGTTCGGCATACGGCGGTTCATTAAACACTAACAGTTTTCAGAGGTGTTACGATGTCCCTCAGACTAA
>Ga0302309_10000219_pt1 | contig 75879 bp, 47 predicted proteins | sample III_Palsa_N1_1_FD_200453 | JGI IMG/M metagenome (GOLD analysis project Ga0302309, IMG submission 200453) | Peat permafrost microbial communities from Stordalen Mire near Abisko, Sweden - III_Palsa_N1_1 | ecosystem: Environmental > Terrestrial > Soil > Palsa > Peat permafrost | place: Sweden...
TTGTAATTAATAATCGATTGTAACTTTCTATATTGGTATTGCTTACTATTGGTATTAGTTTTTCATCCTCTTTTCTTTGAATTGGATTTGGTAACCAGTCAAATTCATTTATAAACCAATTTTAAACCAATAAATTAATGAAACAGATTTACTTTTTCAGGTACATTTTTCTGTTGCTTTTTATTTGTCTGTCGGCCGCGGTAATGGCCCAAACAGGCACAGTTACCGGCCGGATAATTGACGAAAGCAGCCTTCCCCTTCCCGGCGCAACCGTTACCGTTAGGGGCACCACACTAAGTACAGCAGCCGATATTAACGGTTATTTTAAATTGAGCAACGCACCGTTAGGTGCGCACGTTTTGGTTGTAAACTTTATCGGCTATCAGCCATTGGAACAACCTGTAACCGTTACCGGCGCGTTAACAGTGACCCTACAACTCAAATCATCGTCAGTTTTACTTAACCAGGTAGCTGTTATTGGTTACGGAACAATTAAAAAGAGCGATGCAACTGGTGCAATAGACGTAGTAACCTCCAAAGATTTTAATCAGGGAGCAGTCAATTCAATTCAGGATGCTATTTCTGGTAAGCTTGCAGGTGTTACTATTACTTCTAACTCTGGTGCACCTGGTAATACATCAACTATCCGTATACGGGGTACCACTTCATTAAACGCGAGTACCGATCCGTTAATCGTTGTAGACGGTGTCCCTTTGAGTAACGAAATTCCGGGCGGCAGCGCCAATATCCTGGCAGCTATCAATCCTGATGATGTTGAAAACATTACTGTTTTGAAAGATGCTTCAGCAACAGCAATCTTTGGTTCACGCGGATCAAGCGGTGTAATTATGATCACCACCAAACGCGGTACTAAAAAATTGACCATCAACTATAATACAACAGCTTCGTTATCGGTAATTCCAAAAGAAGTACCGGTATACAACGCGCAGCAATTTCGTGCTATAGTGAATGAAACTTATCCGGGTAATACAGCGGTTACCTCGTTACTGGGTGGCGCTAATACCGACTGGCAGAAACAGATCTACCAAAATGCTTTTGGTAACGACCAAAACCTGAGCATTGCAGGCACCGCTAAAAATATGCCATATCGCGTGTCTGTAGGGTATGATGATGCCGATGGTATTTTAAAAACCTATAACTATCAGCGTACTACATTGGGTATTAACTTAGATCCAAGCTTTTTTCACAACACGTTAAATGTTCATGTAAACTTAAAAGGATTATATAATCCTAATAACTTTGCAGACCAGGCCGCTATAGGCAGTGCCGTAAATTATGACCCTACCCAACCGGTTTATAATGGCAATACTGCGTACAGAGGGTATACCACATGGACAACCGGAGGAATAGCCGATATTAATGGCCCACCCGTTACATTGGCTACTGCCAATCCTGTAGCCCGTTTAGACGAAACCGACAATAAATCAACCAGCAGGAGGAGTATAGGCAATATTCAGTTTGATTATAAAATCCCTGGTATTGAGGGGTTGAGAGCAAATTTGAACCTGGGTTATGATTACGAATATACTTTCGGATTGAATGACGTATTGAACAACACCCCATGGATTTCATTACCAATAGCATTGGGTGGTCAAAAAGATACTTATAACACTGGTAACCACAATGCATTGGCCGAGTTTTTCCTGAACTATAAAAGAAATTTGAAGTCGATTGCCAGTACAATTGATGTAACCGGTGGTTATTCTTTCTCTGATTTTTATACTTATGGCAACTCTGTTGATGCAGACTACGCAGAGACAGATGTTAAATCTTTCCCTTACAAAACAGATTATAAGTTAATCTCATTTTTTGGCAGGGCCAATTACACTTTCAAAGACAAATACGAACTAACCTTTACCATAAGGGACGACGGAACTTCAAGATTTGGACCTCAGTACCGTTTTGGTGTATTTCCGGCCGGTGCGTTTTCATGGAAAGTTTTGGATGAAGACTTCATGAAAGGCAACACAACATTCTCTACCCTTAAAGTGCGTTTGGGTTATGGTACAACGGGACAGCAGGACTTAACAGGTAACAACAACTATCCTTACCAGGCGGTATTTTTACAGAGCGATGCATCTTCAAGATACCAATTCGGAGATCAGTTTTACTACACCTTGCGTCCAAATCCTTATGACGCAGGTATAAAATGGGAATCAACCACTACCAGCAATATCGGCATTGACTTTGGTTTCTTTAATAACCGCTTAACCGGTAGTGTTGACGGGTATTACAAAAAAACATCCAACCTGCTTAACACCGTTACGGTACCAGTATTAACTAATTTTGGATCGCAAGTGCTTGAAAACGTTGGTAGTATGGAAAATAAAGGTATTGAGTTAGCTTTAAATGCCATCATTGTTGACGAAACAAACTGGCACTGGAAACTGGGTTACAACGTAAGTTTCAACAAAAACAAAATTTTGAATCTGGTGGGCTCTAACCAGCCCGGCTACGTTCAGGTAAATCCTAATTCGGGTATAGCCGGAACAACATCGGGAGATATACAATACAATACAGTAGGCCTGCCTGTTAATTCATATTATGTTTTTCAACAGATATATAACAAAAACGGCCAACCAATTGAGGATGGTTATGTAGATCGTAACCATGATGGTGTGATCAATAGCGCCGACATGTATTTTGATAAAAGCCCTGATCCTACGGTAACCATGGGCATTAACTCTGATGTTAGTTACAAAAGATTTGATTTCAGCTTTTCGGGAAGAGTGAGCCTGGGCAATTATGATTACAACAACGTGGCTGCAAACAGCACTTACTTTGGCGTTCATTCATCATTGGGTTACTTACAAAACCAAACAACTGCAGCAAGCTTAACACAATTTGTAAATCAGCCATTGATGACCAATCAATCGGATTACTACATTCAGAATGCCTCGTTTTTCAGAATGGATAATATGAACCTGGGCTATACTTTCCCAACATATTTTAAAAATAAACTGAAACTACGTGTTAACGCAGGCGTGCAAAATGTGTTTGTTATTACCCCTTACAAAGGTTTAGATCCGGAAATAGCGGGCGGTTTGGATAACAATTTCTTCCCAAGACCGCGTATTTATCAACTAGGTTTAAACGCAAACTTTTAATTGAATCATCATGAAATCATATAAAATATTTTCAATCCAGGCAGCTATGATAGGCATGCTTGCTTGTTCCTGCACCAAAAAGCTCGATACTGTGCCAATTGACCCGTTGGTAACAACTTCGGCAAACGTATACAGCACGCCACTATCCTATAAAGAAGGTTTGGCCAAATTATACGCTTCGCTGGCAATATCAGGTCAAAATATAAATTTTACTGCGCCCGATATACAAGCAGCGGATCAGGGAACGGCTTGCTTTTTGCGCGAATACTGGGCCGCAGAAGAAGTAACTACCGATGAGTGTATTAACGCCTGGGGCGATGGTGGCCTGGTTGAATACCACGGTGGTATATGGTCTGATCAAAACCTTTATGTAGGGTTAATGTACGATAGGATATTTGTAAACATTGCGTATTGCAATGAATACATCAGAGATGTAAATGCAAAATTGGGATCATTATCTGGCTCAGAAAAGAACGACGTAACACAATACATAGCAGAAGCACGTTTTTTAAGAGCGTATTTTTACGAATGTGCCATGGATATGTACGGTAACGTGCCTTTTGCAACAGAAGCCGACTTGCCAGGTACATTTATCCCTAAACAAATATCAAGAGCTGATTTATTTAAATATATCGAATCAGAATTGATTGCTATTCAGCCTACGTTGGCCGATCCGGGAACTAACGAATATGCAAGGGTTGACAGAGCTGCCGATTGGTCATTATTAAGCCGCTTGTATTTAAATGCACAGGTATTTACCGGTACAGCACGCTATACCGATTGTATTACTTATAGCAATGATGTTATCAATTCGGGCAAATATACCTTGCATCCAAGCTATCAGAATTTGTTTTTGGCAGATAACAATGGCTATCGCGATGAGATGATATTGCCAATAGCAGAGGACGGAACAAATACCGAAAGCTATGGTGATATGACATTTGTTATTCATGCTGCTGTTGGCGGCTCTGAAGATGCTACCAATGAGTTTGGTATTGCATCGGGTGGCTGGGCCGGTAACCGCATGACCAATACGTTTGTTACCCGTGTGTTCCCTGATGCATCTGGAAATACTGATAAAAGGGCTATTTTTTATACATCAGGGCAAACCCTCGGTCCAATTAGCTCTCCAACTGTTTTTACACAAGGTTATTTATGCGCCAAATTTAAAAACGTTACCTCAACAGGTGCGCCAGGATCAAACAACACCTTTGTTGATACCGATTACCCATTGTTCAGACTTTCAGAAGTTTACCTGAATTATGCAGAAGCGGTATTACGCGGCGGAACCGGAGGCGATGCTAATACAGCGCTTTCACTGGTAAATGAAATAAGGGAGCGTGCCTATGGAAGCAATGCCGGTGATATTACTTCGGCGCAGTTAGATCTGAACTTTATGATTGATGAGCGCGGTCGTGAGTTATACTGGGAAGGCTTTAGAAGAACAGATTTGATTAGATTCGGGCTATTTACCGGCGGTACCTATTTATGGGACTTTAAAGGTAATGTTCAAGCCGGAACAGCAACAGATGCTCATTTAAATCTGTTCCCTATACCTGCATCAGACAGGCAAAACAATCCCAACCTAGTTCAAAACCCTGGTTATTAAAGATCACAATCATGAAAAAAATATTTATCATACTAATGGCGGCTGTAGCCTTATCTGCCTGCAAAAAAGAGCAGAAAATAACAGTTGCCGCTAATATTAAAGCACCGGTGATATCGTCACCGACTGACGGAACAGCTATCGCCGTTACCATAGCTGATACGGCGCAATTATTAAATATCAAATGGTCGCAGCCCGATTACGGCGTATCGGCAGTAGTTAGTTATTTTGTAGAAGTTGATTCAGTAGGAAAAAGCTTTAAAACCTATGTAAACTTAGGAAACATCAATAATACCACTTCGCTTTCTTTAAGCTATGGTACTTTCAACAGCAAGCTATTAGCCGGCTTAAACCTGGCGCCTAATACATTGGCAACGGTGGAGATAAGAGTAGGCTCGGCCATATATGGTGCTGATACAGTTTATTCAACGCCGGTTAAATTGGCATTGACTACACTGCAACTTAACCAGTTATGGCTACCGGGATCGTATGAAGGGTACAACCCGGCTGCTGCACCTACTATTCCGGCTACGTTGAATGATCCAACCGCTTACGAAGGTTATGTTAATTTCAGCGCAGCGGGTAACTTCAAGTTTACATCGGCTCCTGATTATAACCACATCAATTACGGCGATGGCGGAAACGGTACCTTAACAACCAATGGCAGTGCAGGCGGTATAGTTTATAACAATGCTGGCGTGTACTTACTTGACGCTGATGTTACCAAATTAACTTACTCAGCAACTTACATCAGTACATTTGGTGTTATTGGTACAGCAACACCACAAGCCTGGAATGCTTCAACACCGATGACCTACAATTCGGCAACAGGTTTATGGACTGTTACCCTGGCTTTGGTACCGGGAGCATTAAAATTCAGAGCAAATAATGCCTGGGATATCAACTATGGTCCGTCTGACGCCAACGCACTTACAGGAACACTTATTTTTAATGATCCGGGTGCAATTACGATCAATAATGCAGGTACTTATACTGTAACTATTGATATGACACAAACAAAACAAAAAGGTTATACCTATACAGTCGTTCAAAATTAATTTAAAAGAACAGCCGGTAATTTAATATCACCGGCTGTTTTGATGACTATCCCAAATGAAAAAAAAATATTCTGTTCTTGTTCCCTTGCTTTGTTTATTTACAGTTAAGGCCGCTTATTGCCAGCAAAGCCCGGTAACAAATGTTGGAACAGTAACTGCTGTTAAAATTGATCAACAGAAAGTAACTATAAAAACAACCAATGCCTTTGCTGAGGTTGACGTGTATGCGCCATCAGTAATCAGAGTGCGAATGGATAAACAGCCATTAAAGGCCGATTTTTCATATGCGGTGGTCGGCAAGCCTATACAGGCAAAAGCTCAGATAAATGAAACTGATGATGAAGTTGACATAGTAACCGATTCTCTTAAAGCCGTTATCCGCAAAAAGCCGTTTGCCGTTGCCTTTTATACTACCGATGGTAAGCTGATAAATGAGGACGAACAGGGTTTAACCACCACATGGGTTGAGCAGGCTGTAACTACTTATAAGAAGATGCAGGATGACGAACATTTTATTGGTTTAGGTGAAAAAACGGGCAACCTTGACAGGAAAGGCAATGGTTATACCAACTGGAATTCTGATGTTTATGGTTATAGCATTAGTCAGGATCCGCTTTATTCAACTATTCCGTTTTATATAGGGATACATCATCAATTAAACTACGGTATATTTTTAGATAATACTTACCAGTCTGACTTTAATTTTGGCGCAAGCAATAATCGTTTTTCTTCATTTGGCGCTCGCGGCGGCGAAATGAATTATTACTTTATTTACCATAAAAAGGTGGCGGATATTATTGCATCCTATACATGGCTAACGGGCCGTATGCCAATGCCGCCTATATGGGCACTAGGCTATCAACAAAACAGGTATAGTTATTACCCGGCGGATGAAGTAATGCGTATTGCCCATACTTTAAGGGAGAAGCGTATTCCTGCTGATGGCATAACGCTGGATATTCATTACATGGATAAATATCAGCTGTTTACCTGGAACAAAGGCCGCTTTCCGGATCCTGCCGGGATGAATGCCGAACTGAACAAGCTTGGTTTTAAAACCACCATTATTGTTGACCCCGGCATTAAGGTTGAAAAAGGTGCAGCGGCATATGAGAGCGGTTTAAAGGACGACGTGTATATCAAATATCCCGACGGACAGTATTATACCGGACAAGTTTGGCCGGGCTGGTGCAATTTTACCGATTTTACCAATCCAAAAGGACGCGAGTGGTGGCGCAAACAGGTTAAGTTTTTTGCCGAATCAGGCGTTAGCGGAATTTGGAACGATATGAACGAGTTTTCTACCTGGGGACAAAAAGCGCCCGATAATGTGCTTTTTAACTACGATGGACATTTAACCAGCATGTTGCAGGCTCATAATGTTTATGGTTTGCAAATGGCCCGTTCAAGTTATGAAGGTGCTGTGGAGCAATTTAAAGAGCGTCCGTTTGTTTTATCGCGTTCGGGATATGCCGGTTTACAGCGTTATTCGGCATTGTGGACGGGTGATAACAGGGCAGAGGATGATCACATGCTGCAGGGAGTAAGGTTATTAAACAGCCTGGGTGTTAGCGGCGTGGCATTTACGGGTATGGATATTGGCGGTTTTACAGGCAATCCTACCACTAATTTGTATATCAGGTGGATGGAACTGGGGGCTTTTATTCCTTACTACAGAAACCATACTGCGCTGAACAGTAAAGCAGCTGAACCCTGGACTTTTGGAGAAGATGCGCTGGATATTGTGCGCAACTATATCAGCTTGCGTTACCAAATGCTGCCATACATTTATTCCACATTTTATAATGCCACCCAAAACGGTATGCCGGTAATGCGTTCGCTTGCTATTGATTACACATTTGATCCGAAGGTAATGGATGTTGCCTATCAGAATCAGTTTGAATTTGGCGATGCTTTTATGATTGCACCGTTTGAAAGTACTAAAGATTATGGCAAGGTTTATTTTCCGAAAGGCACCTGGTATGAATTATATACCGGCGCCAAAGAGGAGGGAGGCACTGCCAAAATTATCGACTTAAACATTAATAAGTTGCCTGTTTATGTAAAAGGCAGCAGTATTATTCCAATGCAGTCGTTAATACAGTCAACCGCAGAGCAGCCAACCGATACCCTTACGGTACATATTTACAATGGCGATACAGCCAATAGCTTTGTTTACTACGAAGATGATGGCAAAAGTTTCAATTATCAAAAAGGTGATTTTTATAAACGCACCATCAGCTTAAACCCTCAAAATAACAGCATAACTTTTAACACTGCCGAAGGGTCTTATAAATCACATTTTAAATATATCAGGATAATGCTGCATGGCTTTGATCAAACTGCTGCAGTAAAATTAAATGGCAGCCAGTTAAAGCTGGAACAAAGTTCATTTTCGTTTTTGGGCGCAGCGGCCAATACCGACCCACAAGGAAGCGCTTATGAGGCAGAAAGCAACCCGGTAAAATGTGTTACCATAACTAACGATCAGGGTAAAATTCAATTAAACTACTAGTAAGAATGGTGAGTATGAAAAAAATCAATTTAAAAACAAAAATGAACAGTTTACTTATTATCATGCTGGCTGGTCTTTTCGGAACAGGTTGCAGTAAAAGTCACAATACCCCAATTCCAACGACGCCTCCTCCAATAACAACAGATACTACCGGTACCTATAAAGATCCGGCACAATATGGTACGCCTTATACCGGCGTACCTGTTACTAAGGATATTATTATGTACGAAGTGAATATGCAGACCTATACTCCTGCAAATTTTCAAGGTGTAATATCCAGGTTGGATTCTATCAAAGCTTTGGGAATCAACGTGATTTGGTTGATGCCAACCTATCCAATTGGCGTACTGAAAGCCGTAGGATCGCCTTATGCAGTTAAGGACTATAACGGCGTAAATGCCAATTTTGGCACATTGACCGATCTGCGGAATTTAGTTGCCCAGGCACATAGCCGCAATATGGCTGTAATATTTGATTGGGTGGCCGACCATACTTCGTGGGATAATGCCTGGATTGCAAACAAATCCTGGTATAAGCAAGATGGCTCGGGCAATATTATCAGTCCGCCAAATACCAATTTTACCGATGTTGCTGCATTAAACTATAATAGCACCGCCATGCGTACTGCTATGATAAGAGCGATGAAATACTGGGTGTTAACCGCCAATATTGATGGATTTCGTTGTGATTATGCCGATGCAATACCTGATGACTTTTGGACGCAAGCCATTGATACACTTAATAATATAAAAACCCATAAGCTTATCTTTTTAGCCGAAGGTACCAACGGATCTGAAATTACCGATGGTTTTCAAATGGGGTATGCGTTTAGCTTTTACAGCACTATAAAGGGTGTGTTTGCAGGTACACAAAGCCCAAGCTCAATATTTACTACTAACAGCAGTGAAATAGCTTCTTTGCCGTCGCAGGGTGTTAAGCTGAGGTATATTACCAACCACGATGATGCTTCATCAGACGGTAGTACAATTACAGAGTATAATGGTAAACAAGGCGCATTGGCCGCTTTTATTATCGCCGCTTATCTGGATGGTGTACCATTAATTTACGACAGTCAGGAGGTTGGCTATCCAAACGCCATTAATTTTTTTACAAATGTACCTGTTGATTACACCGCAAACCCGGATATGGTAGCGGCTTATAAGCAGATAATTGCTTTCAGATCGGCACATGAGGCCATAAAAACAGGCACATTGGCAGTTTATAATGATGCTAATATTATTGCCTTTGAAAAAACATCAGGTACTGATGACGTATTGATTTTGGTGAATGCAACGAATAATACTGTTAATTATAATGTTCCGGCGGCGTTGCAGAATACCACCTGGATTAATGGTTTTACAAATGCAAGTATTACTTTTTCGAACCAGTTAAGCATACAGCCTTACGGTTATGTTGTTTTAAAAAAGAACTAATATAAACGACTGAAATAGTCGGAAAGAATTTCTCTTCTCACATACAATTGGTCACAAAGCAGCGGGAGCCCTCCCGCTCTTTGTATTTTAAAGGGTTATACTTTGCGCCAATTTGCTGAAATAAGCTGCTTAAATTAAAACTTTTTTCGCTGCTCAATAGCCTGACTCAGTTACTCCACATTTGATTTTTTTAAGAAGAATCTGGCTTTATAAGCTCAGATAATGAAGCCTCATACACACTAAGAAATCAACATTTTTTAATTTTAATGCAATTTTTTACGATTTTTTTTAATATATAAATATTTGATAATTAAATACTTAATGTTTTTTATTGCCCTTTTGTTAAGTAGCGTAAAATGTGGATAAAGTTATGAGATTGACTTGAAACTAAATTTTTCGGTTACCGTAAAAGGGACGTGTTCGTTTTGCAGTCGCGAGAATCTGATTACGGAAAGCGAGGTTTTTAGACTGAAAGACAAAAACACTGATCAGGCACTACCTAATTTTTTTAACCGGAAATATTGATGAACAAAACATCTACTAAACGATTATTTCTCTTATCCCTATTCACCTTATTTATTTTCCACGGGGTATTTGGGCAAACTATAACCGTTGGTGCCGTTGATCCTGGTCCATATGGGCAGGGATCATCTATCGAGGTTCCCATTAATATCAATGATGCGAGTGGTTGCATTGCCACAACTAATACTTTCAATGTTTACCTGTCTAATGCTTCGGGTAGTTTCTCTCCGGGCACCCTTATAGGAAGTTATACCGGATTTTATGCGGGCTTTATTAATGCTACCATTCCAGCCGGTACCCCTGCGGGCACAGGTTATAAGGTAGAAGTTCAATCAACCAGCCCGGCGGTAACCAGCAGTGTTTCATCGGCTTTTAGCATTAATACCAGTACTACAGGCGTAACCGCTGCTGTGAGTTCAACACCAATAGGGTCTGATCCCAATATTTTTGGTCGTTGTATTGGCATTAATGGTGCTACATTCTCCATAAAAAATACTTCCAGCACCGGTACCACCACTGCTAATTTCTTTAACGAAGGATCGCAGGCGGGTGAGGGCAGTGGTATTCCCATTCCAACAACAGGCTATACATTTACGGCCAAAGCATCTAATTATACCATATCGGTAAAAAATGTTGATGGAAGCGGTAATGTGGCTACAAAGGGTTACCAGTTAATTAACAACGTAATTCAGAATAATTTTGGTTCTGCCGGTAACGGCTTTGTTTGTTTAGCAAGCGGTATGGGTACGCTTTCGTATACTATATCAACCTCCGGCGCATCGGGTATTTCGGCGAATTATCCGGGAAATACTTATGTGGTAAACTGGGGCGATGGCACTTCTACCACCTATACGGTGTGCCAGATTGCCGCTCTTGGAGGTATCGTATCGCACACTTTTACACTGCCGTCATGCGGTCAGTCGGGAAATGGTGTTGCCAACTCATTTTATGTACAAAACCAGGCATTTAGCCCATATTGCGGCCAGGTATCAGCACCTCCGGGAATTTCTGCAAAAGTTTTAATAACGCCTATTACCAGTTTCACAGCTCCAGCAATTGCCTGTTCGGGAACTGCATTAACTATTCCGAATACCTCTCAACCGGGGCCCGATCCAAACGCTACAACCAGCACCTGTACTGCCAATCCGGGTGCATTATATGACTGGACGCTGGATGGTGTATCTGTAGCAGGTTATCAGGGAGTACCGCTGGGTACTTCGTTTGTGTTTCCTGCTGGCACAACATCAGGTACACATACTTTAACATTACATTCTGAACTTCCTGCCAGTGGCATCGGTTGCCAGTCGGCCGATTACACACAAACCATTTGCTTTGAAAAGCCACCAGTACCGGCATTCACTATTGCAGCCGAGGCTTGCGCCGGCACAACCGTAACGCCTGCAAATACATCAGTAGCCAGTAACATTTGTAGCGTTGCCACTTATGCCTGGACGGTTACCGGCCCCGGAACTGTTACCTACGCGGGCGGTACTACATCTACCAGCAAAACGCCGCAATTTGTATTTCCGACAGCAGGTACTTATACCGTAAAACTGGGAATGCTATCAGGTTGTGGTACTATAACTACAACGCAAACTATTAATATTGACAGTGCGCCGACAATTTCAATGTCGGCAACTTTAACGCTTTGCGGAAGCGGTCAGACTTTGACTTTTAGTCCAACTCAAACCACAACCAAAACTACATTCGGCGGTACAACAGTTCAACAGCCAACGACATATGCATGGGCCGTTACTGCGGCAGCCGGCGGTACCTATAGCTTTGTTGGTGGCACAAATGCGAACAGCGAATATCCCCAAATACAATTTAACAGTATTGATACTTATACCGTACTGGTTACCAATACAAATACCTGCGGAAGCACTTTTGCCAAACAAAAAATTATTTTCGCACTTGCGCCGGTAGTAAACGCGGGCCCTGATCAAACGGTGTGCGCGAGCGCGCCAGCCACTACCCTGGCCGGAACGATCAGCGGTACCTATTCTTCGTATCAGTGGACAGGTGGCGCCGGAACATTTTCGCCGAGCAGAACCGTTTTAAACCCTGTTTATACGCCGTCAACTGGTGAAATTGCAGCAGGATCGGTAACCTTAACCTTCCAGGGAAATTCAACCGTACCTGCACCATGTAATATTGCGACGGATAATATGACCATAAACATAACGCCAACACCTGCGGTAAACAGTGCGCCAACAGCGGCAACCTGTTCAAAACAGGCATTGAGTTATGGTATAACGGCTAACCAACCGTTAACTACATTTACATGGACAGCATCAGCAACTACCGGAACGCCTACCGGCTTCACAGCCGTAGGAAGTGGCAGCAGTATTACTGATGTAATCACCAATAACGGTAATACAGATGCTGTTGTTACCTATAATATTACGCCTACACTCAAAGGATGCCCTGGTCCTGTTTTCCCCCTTATAGTTACCATACACCCTTTGCCGATAATGACTGCGGCGCCAGTAACTTCACCTATTTGTAGTAGCTTGCCCGCAAATATTGCGTTATCATCAAACGTAGTAAATACAACCTACACCTGGACCAGTACTGCAGCGGCAGGTGTTACGGGTAATACCAATCAATCAACTGCCAAGAGTACTACCAGTATTCAGGATATCCTGGTAAACAGCAATACGGTTCCGGCATCAGTAAGTTATACTGTTACACCTTATAACGGTACTTGTGCGGGTACACCTGTTACTACATCAATTCTCGTTGAACCTTCGCCGGTAATAGCTAATGCAGGGCCAAACACAGAAATTTGTAATGCAACCTCTTATACATTGCAGGGTAACAGTGCATCGCCCGGAACAGGAAAATGGACAGTAGTAAGCGTTAGCGGCCCCGGTACCCCGGTATTTGTTGATGCCACTAACCCTACCACTGTTGTAAACGGTTTGGCCGCAGGAGGTGTTTATCAGTTTCAATGGACTACTATTTATTATACAACCTGCCCGTCAAGCACCAGTATTGTTAAAATTACAGATGATGTGCCGCCGGTAGGTGGTACAACTAATGGCACGCCTCTTGAGGTATGTTCGGGTAGTAATACCGGTTCAATTACGCTTTCGGGACAGTCGGGTACTATTCTGGAATGGGAATCATCAACCAATGGCGGTGCAAGTTGGGCGGTTATTGCCAATACAACCAATTCATTAACTTTCACTAACTTAACACAAACAACCGAATTTCGTGCCATTATGCACAGCGGTGTTTGTACCGATGCGCCATCAACAGTAACAACTGTAACCGTTGATCAGCCACCAGTAGTGGCTAATGCAGGCCCTAATACTGAACTTTGCGGTAGTACTCCAACCTTGTCTTACACCTTGCAGGGTAACAATGCTTCGCCGGGAACAGGAAAGTGGACCCAAACAAGCGGAGCCGCTGCAACTATTGTTAGTCCAACCAACCCTAATTCGGTTGTTAATGGATTAACGCCCGGTAACATATACCAGTTTACCTGGACTATTACAGCAACAGGAACATGTCCAACCAATAGCAGTACAGTTAAGATAACTGTAGATCAGCCGCCGGTAGGAGGTACTACTGCAGGGGCTGCAGAAGTTTGTTCTACAAGTAACACTGGTCAGATTACGCTTTCGGGCCAGTTTGGAAACGTTATACGCTGGGAATCATCACCTGACGGAACCACCTGGACGCCAATTGCTAATACCGGCGTTAATTTAACGTACAGTAACATAACTCAAACCACGCAATATCGCGCTATTTTGCAAAATGGCAGTGTTTGTCCTAACGCGCCATCAACAGCGACAACTATTACGGTAGATCAACCGCCGGTTGTGGCTAATGCAGGGGCCAGTCAGGAACTTTGTAATATAATCACCTATACTTTACAGGGTAATAGCCCATCGCCAGGTACAGGTTTGTGGACAGTGACCAGCGGCCATGCAGGTACGTCTTTCTCTGATGCCACCAATCCAAATGCGGTTGTAAGCGGATTGATTCCGGGAAATACCTACACATTTACATGGACCACCAAAAATACCGGCGTGTGCGCGCCGAGCAGTAATTCTGTTACTATTACTGACGATCAGGCTCCTGTTGGCGGAACAACTGCCGGCAGTAACGTAGTTTGTACAGCTAGCAATAGTGGGCAGATAACGCTTTCGGGTCAGTTCGGCTCTATAGTTCGTTGGGAATACTCAACAGATGGTGGTACTACCTGGTTACCAATAGCCAATACCGGTACCAGTTTATCGTACACCAATTTAACGCAAACAACAGAATACCACGCAATAATACATAACGGGGTTTGTACAGACGTTCCGTCGGCACCATCTACCATTACGGTTATGCCGTTGCCGGTAACATCAAATCCCGGCCCTAATACTGAAATTTGCGGTACCGCTACTGCTTATACCCTTCAGGGTAATAGCCCGTCACCGGGTACCGGTTTATGGACCGTGCTCAGCGGAAGCCCTTCGGGAGCAATTTTTTCTAACGCAACCAGCCCAACTGCTACTGTAAGTCATTTGGTACCGGGTACTTACCAGTTTCAATGGACCATTACGGGTTCAACAACTTGTCCTTCGAGCAGTAACTTTGTAACCATTAAGGTTGATCAGCCACCTGTAGGAGGTACTACTGCGGGTGGTACTACCGTTTGTATAGGCGGTAACAGCGGCCAAATTACGCTATCGGGCCAATCGGGAACAATCCTTGAGTGGGAATCATCAACTAATGGCGGCGTGTCGTGGACACCAATTGCTAATACCAGTGCTACTCTGTCTTATTTAAATTTAACACAAACAACTGAATACCAGGCAGTACTGCATAGTGGTGTATGTACGGATGTAATGTCAACCATATCAACCGTTGTGGTGGCGCCTTTGCCTGTAACGTCAAATCCCGGCCCTGCTGCCGAAATTTGCGGCACTTCAACAACGTACACGCTTCAGGGTAATAGTCCTTCACCCGGCACCGGTTTGTGGACCGTACTTAGCGGACCTGCAGGATCAACTTTTTCTGATCCAACAAACCCTACAGCTACTGTAAGTAACCTTATACCGGGTACATACGTGTTTAAATGGACCATAACAGGGTCACCAACTTGTCCATCAAGCAGCAATACCGTTACTATAAAAGTTGATCAGCCACCTGTAGGAGGTACCACTGCCGGTGGTACTACAGTTTGTACCGGCAGCAATGGCGGACAAATTACGCTGGCGGGCCAAACAGGCACCATCATTCGTTGGGAATATTCAATAGATGGCGGAACAACCTGGCAAACCATCTCCAATACAGGCACCACACAGCCTTATACCAATTTAACGCAAACTACTGAATACCATGCCGTATTACACAACGGCAGTATCTGCTCTGATGTTACTTCATCACCAAGTACAGTTATTGTGGCACCATTGCCAATTACATCAATAGCAGGCCCTACCAATGAAGTTTGCGGTGCTACCTCTTACGCGCTTCAGGGTAATAACCCGTCACCGGGTACCGGTTTATGGACAGTTGTGAGCGGCCCTTCAGGCGTTACATTTTCTAATCCTACCAATCCTAATGCCATTGCAAACGGACTTACTCCGGGAAATTCATATGTGTTTGAATGGACCATCACCACATCAACCACCTGTCCGTCTAACAGCAGCACCGTACTGATTAAAGATGATGCGCCACCAGTTGGAGGAACGTTAACGGCAAGCCCTTCGGAGGTTTGTTTCGGCGCTAATGCCGGAACGATTACCCTTAGCGGTCAGTCTGGTACTATATTTGGCTGGCAAATGTCAACTGATGGCACCAACTGGACGGCGATTGGTAATTCAACCACCACGCAGAGCTTTACTAACCTGGCTCAAACTACAGAATACAGGGCGATACTTCATAATAACGGCGTTTGCGCAGACGTGTTCTCAACTACAGCTATTGTTACGGTTGACCCACTGCCGGTGGTATCGGTTCCGGGTCCAAATGATGAGCGTTGTAATATTACTACTTATACCCTGCAAGGTAACAGCCCTTCGCCGGGAGCAGGCTTGTGGACAGAAACACAGGGTCCTCCGGTAACTTTCTCAGATCCAACCAATCCGAATGCGATTGTAAACGGCATGATACCGGGGAATTTATATCAATTTAAATGGACCATCACCAGTTCACCTACTTCAACCTGTCCGCCAAGCAGCAATACCGTAAATATTAAAGATGATGCGCCTGCTGTGGGCGGATCAACCACCGGTACCAAGGAGGTTTGTTCGGGCAGCAACACCGGAACAATCATTCTTGCCGGTGAGGCTGGTGCGGTAGTTCAATGGGAATCGTCGATCGATAATGGCACAACCTGGCAGCCCGTTGCTAATGCTACGGCTTCATTGTCTTACTTAAATTTAACACAAACTACTATTTTTCGCGCTGATATACATAACGGCAGCGCCTGTTCGGATGCAATTTCAAGTACAACAACAATAACAGTTGATTTACCGCCAACTACTGCCAATGCCGGTACCGATGATGAGGTTTGCGGCGTAACTACTTATACGCTTAATGGTAACAGCCCGGGAACAGGAACCGGATTATGGACCATTACAAATGGCCCGGCCGGAGCAACTTTCTCAAATGCAACCAGCCCAAATGCAATAGTAAGCGGATTGATCCCCGGCAATATTTATCAGTTTAAATGGACAATAACAGGTGCATCTACCTCATGTCCACCAAGTGCAGCAGTAGTAAATATTACTATTGACAAAGCGCCGGTTGGCGGAACAACAGGAACCAGTATCGCTGTTTGTTCAGGCAGCAATGTTGGTCAGATAACACTTTCTGGTCAGTTTGGTACAATAGTTCGTTGGGAGTCGTCTATTGATGGGGGTGCTACATGGCAGCCTATTGCTAATACCAATACATCGCAGTCATATTCTAACTTAACTCAAACAACCTCATACCGAGCTATATTGCACAACGGTAATGTTTGTGCCGATGTAACATCAACCGTAACAACTATAACCGTTAACAATCCGCCGCCTGTTGCCAATGCAGGTACCACTGCCGAACTTTGTAACGCAACTTCTTATACATTGCAGGGTAATAGCCCGGCACCGGCCACCGGACTATGGACCATAGTAAGCGGCCCCGCAGGAGCAACTTTCTCTGATGCCACCAACGCGAACGCAGTTGTAAACGGATTAACGCCGGGTGTTTACCAATTTAAATGGACCATTACAGGTGCTGCTTCATGTCCTCCAAGTACAAGCACTGTTGTTATCACTATTGATGCGCCACCGGTAGGTGGAACAACTGCCGGCGGTATTGCCGTTTGTTCGGGTAGTAACAACGGCCAGGTAACGCTTTCAGGCCAGTTTGGAAACATCGTTCGCTGGGAATCATCTATTGATGGTGGTACCACATGGACGCCTATTGCTAACACCAATACATCGGAGTCATATAACAACTTAACCCAAACAACAGAATATCGCGCGGTGCTGCATAATGGTAGCGTTTGTACCGATGTAACATCAACCGTAACAACTATAATCGTCAACAATCCGCCGCCGGTAGCTAACGCAGGCACTGCGGCCGAACTTTGTAACGCAACTACTTATACATTGCAGGGTAATAACCCGGTACCAGCCACAGGATTATGGACCATTTTGAGTGGCCCTACAGGTGCAACTTTCTCTGATGCAACCAACCCGAATGCAGTTGTAACCGGATTAACACCAGGCACTTACCAATTTAAATGGACCATAACAGGCGCTGCTTCGTGTCCGCCGAGCTCAAGCACTGTTGTTATTACTATTGACGCGCCACCGGTAGGTGGAACAACTGCAGGCGGTATTGCTGTTTGTTCAGGAAACAACAACGGCCAGGTAACCCTTTCGGGCCAATTTGGAAACATAGTTCGTTGGGAATCATCTATTGATGGTGGAGCCACCTGGCAGTCTATTGCTAATACCAATACATCACAGTCATATACCAACTTAACCCAAACAACCGCATATCGCGCTGTGCTGCATAACGGTAGCGTTTGTACCGATGTAACATCAACCGTAACAACTATAACCGTTAACAATCCGCCGCCGGTAGCCAACGCAGGCACTGCTGTGGAACTTTGTAACGCAACTACTTATACCTTGCAGGGTAACAACCCGGCACCTGCCGCAGGATTATGGAGCGTTATAAGCGCCCCAGGTACTGTAACTTTTGCTGATGCAACTAACCCTAATACACTGGTAAGCGGATTAACACCAGGTGTTTACCAATTTAAATGGACCATAACAGGTGCTGCTTCTTGTCCACCGAGCACAAGCACTGTTGTTATTACTATTGATGCGCCACCGATAGGTGGAACAACAACCGGCAGTGCCCCTGTTTGTATAGGCAGTAACAACGGACAGATCAGCCTTTCGGGCCAGTTTGGAAATATAGTTCGCTGGGAATCATCAGTTGACGGTGGTACCACCTGGGTGCCTATTGCCAATACCAGCAATGTACAGGTATATTTCAATTTAACCCAAACAACCGCATATCGCGCAGTGCTGCATAATGGTAATGTTTGTGCCGATGTAACTTCAACAGTTGCGACTATAACCGTTAACAACCCGCCGCCGGTAGCCAATGCAGGTGCTGCCGCTGAGCTTTGTAACGCAGCCACCTATACATTACAAGGTAATAACCCTGCACCTGCAACCGGATTGTGGACCATTATAAGCGGCCCCGCAGGTGCAACTTTTGTTGATGCAACCAGTCCTAATACTGCAGTAAACGGCATGGTACCGGGTATATACCAATTTAAATGGACCATTACCGGCGCAGCTTCATGTCCGCCAAGCAGTAGCACAGTAATTATAAGTAATGATGCTCCACCTATAGGCGGTACAACTGCTGGTGCTGTTCCTGTTTGTTCGGGTAGTAACAACGGCCAAATCACGCTTTCGGGCCAGTTTGGAAATATCGTACGGTGGGAATCATCAGTTGACGGCGGTACCACATGGGTGCCAATTACCAATGTTACGGCTACACAGGGATATTCTAATTTAACGCAAACAACTGCTTACAGGGCTGTTTTACAAAATACCAGTACTTGTCCTAATACAACATCAACGGTAACAACCATAACAGTAGTTTCGCCTCCTCCTGTAGCAAATGCAGGTTTGTCTGCAGAGGTTTGTAACGCAACTACCTATACATTGCAGGGTAACAGCCCCTCACCAGGTACAGGTTTGTGGACCGTATTAAGCGGCCCTGCAGGCTCAACTTTTGTCGATGCAACTAATCCGAACACGGCTGTAAATGGTATGATTCCGGACGTTTACCAGTTTCAATGGACCATTACCGGTTCTGGTCCCTGCCCGCCAAGCAGCAGTATAGTTACCATTACCAATGATGCGCCGCCAATAGGCGGAACCACCGCTGGAGGTATTCCTGTATGTTCGGGAAGCAACAACGGGCAAATCACGCTTTCGGGTCAGTTTGGAAATATAGTGCGCTGGGAATCGTCAATTGATGGCGGCACCACATGGACAGCTATTGCCAATACTTCTGCCACACAAGGATATGCTAATTTAACGCAAACCACTGCGTACAGGGCTGTATTGCATAATAGCGCTACCTGTGCTGATGTAACATCAACTGTATCAACAGTAACGGTGATTTTGCCGCCGCCGGTTGCAAACGCAGGCGCCGCAGATGAGGTTTGTAATGTTACTACTTATACCCTGCAGGGCAATAGCCCTGCGCCGGCTACGGGTTTATGGACCATAGTAAGCGGCCCAACGGGCGCAACATTTGTTGATGCAACTGTTCCTAATGCAATAGTAATAGGAATGGTACCCGGTGCTTACCAGTTTAAATGGACCATAACCGGCTCAGCTACTTGCCCGCCGAGCAGCAGTTTGGTAACCGTTACCAATGATGCGCCGCCTGTAGGTGGAACAACGGCCGGTGCTGTCCCTGTTTGTTCAGGTAGTAACAGCGGGCAGGTTACACTTTCTGGTCAGTTTGGAACTATTGTTCGTTGGGAGTCGTCAATTGATGGCGGTACAACATGGACACCTATTGCCAATGTAACTACTTCACAGGGATATGCTAATTTAACGGAGACCACTGAATACAGGGCCGTAATACACAATACTAATATTTGTGCCGATGTAACTTCAACCGTTACAACTATAACCGTTAATAATCCGCCTACGGTTGCAAACGCTGGTCCTGTAGACGAAGTTTGTAATGTTACCACTTACACCCTTCAAGGTAATAATCCCGCACCGGCTACCGGTTTATGGACCATAGTGAGCGGCCCAACAGGTGCAACATTTGTTGATGCAACCGTTTCTAATGCCATAGTGATAGGAATGGTGCCCGGTGTTTACCAGTTTAAATGGACCATAACCGGTTCAGCTTCGTGTCCGCCGAGCAGCAGTTTGGTAACTGTTACCAATGATGCGCCGCCTGTTGGTGGAACAACCGCAGGTAGTGCCCCTGTTTGTTCGGGCAGTAATAACGGGCAAATCACACTTACCGGTCAGTTTGGAAGTATTGTTCGTTGGGAATCATCAGTTGATGGTGGTACAACATGGACACCTATTGCCAATGTAACTACCACACAGGGATATGTTAATTTAACGCAGACTACTCAATACAGGGTCGTAATACGTAACACTGCTACTTGTCCTAATGTAACTTCAACCGTTTCAACCATAACGGTTAATAATCCGCCGCCGGTGGCAAATGCAGGTTCTGCAGACGAGGTTTGTAATGTTACTACCTACACACTTCAGGGTAACAGCCCTGCCCCGGCTACAGGTTTATGGACCATTGTGAGCGGTCCGGCAGGCGCAACATTTGTTGATGCAACCGCGCCGAATGCCATAGTAACCGGAATGACCCCTGGTGTTTATCAATTTAAGTGGACCATAACCGGTTCATCTTCATGTCCGTCGAGCAACAGTGTGGTAACCATTAGCAATGATCAGCCGCCTGTAGGCGGAACAACATCAGGAGGTGTTCCTGTTTGTTCGGGCAGCAACGCCGGGGTGATCACACTTTCCGGTCAGTTTGGAAGTATAGTTCGCTGGGAATCATCAATTGACGGTGGTACCACATGGACACCTATTGCCAATACTACCAGTACACAGCATTATTCAAATTTAACGCAAACCACATCATACAGAGCAGTATTGGAAAACACCACTACCTGTCCGGGTGCAACTTCAACAGTTTCTACGGTTACGGTTAATGCCCCTCCAGTGGTTGCTGACGCGGGTGCAGATGCGACGGTTTGTAGTGTAACTTCTTATACTTTACAGGGTAACAACCCAGCGCCGGGAACAGGAAAATGGACTATCACAGGTGGTCCGGCAGGTGCTACGTTTGTTGATGCAACTAACCCAGGCACCGTAGTAAACGGATTGGTACCGGGAGTTTATCAATTTGAGTGGACCATTACCGGTTCGGCTACCTGTCCGCCAAGTACTGATGCGGTAAACATAACTGTAGAAAAAGCACCTGTGGGTGGAACAACCGCAGGTAGTATTCACGTTTGTTCAGGCAGTAATAATGGGCAAATTACATTGTCAGGTCAATTTGGTACAGTAGTTCGCTGGGAGTATTCAATTGATGGCGGTACAACATGGACCCCTATTGTTAATACCGGTACCTCACAAACCTATTCTAACTTAACACAAACTACTGAATACCGTACAATTTTGCACAATGGCATCACCTGTTCGGATGTGCCTTCAACCGTAACAACTATTACCGTTGATCTGCCGCCCGTAGTTGCAAACGCAGGTACAGATCAAGAAATTTGTAACATTACATCATATACACTTCAGGGTAACAGTCCGGGAGCAGGAACAGGTTTATGGACCGTAACCAGTGCACAAACCGGCCTTACTTTCTCTGACGCTACTAATCCGAATGCGATAGTTAGCGGATTGGTGCCGGGGTCTGTTTACCAGTTTAAATGGACAATAACCGCAACTGGCTCGTCATGTCCGCCAAGTTCAGCGCTGATAAACCTTACCGACGATCAGCCACCAGTAGGTGGAACCACAGCAACCAGTGCTGAAGTGTGTTCGGGAAGTAATGGCGCAAAAATTACTTTAAGCGGAGAACTGGGTACCGTAGTACGTTGGGAATCATCAATTGACAATGGTACATCGTGGGTTTCTATTGCCAACACCGGTACATCACAAACTTATTCAAACCTAACACAAACTACATGGTACAGGGCGGTTATGCACAATAGCTCTACCTGTCCTGACGTAATGTCCACCATAACTATTATTAAGGTTGATGCACCACCTATTACTTCTAACGCAGGTACTGATACCGAAGTTTGCAGTGTAACCAGCTTCACGCTACAAGGTAACAGCCCTGCTCCGGGAACAGGTTTATGGACGCAAACCGGAGGTCCGTCGGGTGCAGTATTCTCGGATGCTACCAGCCCAACCGCTACAGTAACCGGGCTGATACCGGGTAACCTTTATCAGTTTAAATGGACCATCACCGCATCGGCTTTTTGCCCGCCGAGCAACAGTACAGTTAACATAACTGACGATAAAGCGCCTATAGCCGGAACCACTTCAGGCACCACCAGCGTTTGTTCCGGCTCTAATACCGGAAGTGTGACGCTTGCAGGCCAGTACGGTACAATTATAGGTTGGCAATCATCAACTGATGGTGGCACAACCTGGCAGGCAATAGCCAATACCGGAACTTCGCAGTCATATACCAATTTAACGCAAACAACCGAGTACAGAGCTGTTATACAAACAACCGTACTTTGTGGTCCGGTATACTCAACCCCAAGCACTATTACCACTGTATTACCAGCGGTAACGGCAAACGCGGGTAGTGATCAGGAGGTTTGTAATGTAACTTCATATACGTTAAGTGGAAACAACCCTGGTACCGCAACCGGATTGTGGACCCTTGCCAGCAATCAAACTGGTGTAACGTTTTCTGACGCTACTATTCCAAATGCTACAGTAAACGGATTGGTACCTGGCGTTTATCAATTTAAGTGGACTATTAGCGGCGCAGCGGGCACTTGTCCGCCAACATCATCACTGGTCAATATTACCGTTGATGCGCCACCTATTGGTGGAACAACTGCTGGTAGTGCTCCTGTTTGTTCGGGAAGTAATACCGGAACAATTACGCTAACCGGCCAGTTTGGTAACATTGTACGTTGGGAATCATCAACCGACAATGGTACCACATGGGACCCGATTTCCAATACCAGTGCTTCGGAATCATATCTGAACTTAACGCAAACAACACAATACCGGGCAGTTTTACATAATGGCAATGTTTGTACTGACGTAACATCAACAGTAACAACCATTACCGTTAATACGCCGCCGCCAGTGGCAAATGCCGGTAACGGTCAGGAAGTTTGTAATGTAACTACATATACCCTGCAAGGTAACAGCCCGGCACCGGCTACCGGTAAATGGACCATTTTCAGCGGCCCTGCAGGAGCAACTTTCACTGACGATACCGCGCCGAATGCAGTGGTCAACGGCATGATACCTGGAAATGCATACCAGTTTAAATGGACTATTACAGGTTCAGCATCATGCCCTGCAAGCAGCAGCATCGTAACCATTATTGACGATCAGCCGCCGGTAGGAGGTACCACTTCAGGTGCTGCCGAGGTTTGTTCGGGCAGCAATGGCGGAACCATTACGCTTGCCGGCCAATTTGGTACCATATTACGTTGGGAATCATCGGTTGATGGTGTAAACTGGACACCTATTGCTAACACCAACAATACAGAATCTTATTTCAACTTAACACAAACCACCCAGTTCAGGGCGGTGATGCACAACAGCATTTCTTGTGCTGATGTGACCTCAACACCCACAACTATTATGGTTGACCAGCCGCCAGTAGTGGCTAACGCTGGCCCTGCAAACGAGGTTTGTAGTGTAACAACGTACACCCTGGCCGGAAATAACCCGGGAGCAGCAATAGGCTTATGGACTGTTGTAAGCGGCCCTCCAGGCGCAACTTTCTCTAATCCGGCTAGTCCGAATGCTACAGTTAGCGGATTAATACCAGGAAGTATTTATCAATTTAAATGGACCATTACCCCTGCTACAGGAACCTGTCCGCCAACGTCTGATATTGTAAATATTACTATAGACAAAGCACCAATAGGAGGTACGCTTACACCAAGTAGTTTAAAGGTATGCTCTGGAAGTAATACTGGTCAGATCAATTTATTGGGTCAATTTGGAACTATAGTTCGCTGGGAATCATCAACCGATAACGGCACTACATGGACGCCAATAAACAATACAACAGATGCGCAGGCTTATTTTAACCTGACACAAACTACCGAGTACAGAGTTGTATTGACGAACGGTGCCATTTGCGGCAATGTTACATCAGCCATAGCAATTGTTACCGTTGATCCAACACCTACCATTGCAAACGCGGGTAGCACTGATGAGGTATGTAGTGTAACCAGCTATACATTGAACGGAAATAACCCTGTTACCGGAACAGGTACATGGACAGAGTTCAACGGCCCAGCAGGTGTAACTTTCTCTAATGTTAATGATCCAAATGCTACTGTTAGCGGCCTGATCCCTGGAAATCTTTATCAATTCCAATGGACCATTGCGGTACCGGGATCATCATGCCCGCCAACAACTTCTATTGTAAATATTACCGATGATAAGGCTCCTATAGGAGGTACCACCACCGGCGCACCGCTTGAGGTATGTTCGGGAAGTAACTCCGGCGAGATAAGCTTAGCAGGCCAATATGGAACAATAGTAAACTGGGAGTCGTCAACTGACGGCGGCGCCACATGGCAAACCATTGCTAATACCAACAATACACAGCACTTTAGCAATTTAACACAAACAACCGAGTACCGCGCAGTTTTACACAGCAGCAGCGTTTGTACGGATGTGAGGTCAACCCCTACAATAATTACCGTTGATACACCGCCGATACAGGCAAATGCAGGTCCTGATGATGAGGTTTGTAGCAGTACAACCTATAATCTGAATGGTAACAGCCCGACACCGGGTACCGGTTTATGGACAGTTGAAGGCGGCCCTGCAGGGGTAACTTTCTCTGATGCAACCAGCCCGAATGCAATTGCAAACGGATTGATTCCTGGAAATACCTATCAGTTTAAATGGACCATTACAGGTACGGCTTCTTGTCCGCCAACATCAGACCTGGTAAATATCACCATTGACAAAGCGCCAATAGGCGGTACAACAGCCGGGACTAATGAAGTATGTTCAGGAAGTAACGGCGGCAGTGTTACCCTGAGTGGTCAGTTTGGTACGGTAGTTAGATGGGAGTCATCAACCAATAATGGCTCAACATGGACACCTATAGCCAATATAGGTGTTACCGAACCATACGTTAACCTTACCCAAACTACTGAATTCAGAGCGATATTGCATAACAGCAGTACTTGCGCCGATGTACCTTCAACTGCAACCACCATTACAGTTGACATGCCACCGATACAGGCTGATGCGGGTTCTGATGACGAAGTGTGTAGCGCCATAAGTTATCACCTTAACGGTAACAATCCGGGTTTAGGCACTGGTTTATGGACCGTAGTTAGCGGACCAGCCGGAGCCACCTTTGTGGATGCAACATCGCCTACCACTACCGTTAATGGTTTAATACCAGGAAATGTTTATCAGTTCCAGTGGACCATAACAGGTACAGCTTCTTGTCCGCCAACATCAGATATTGTAAGCATAACTGATGATAAAGCACCGATTGGTGGTAATACCACTACACCAACAAGCGAAGTTTGTTATGGCAATAACGCCGGCGAAATTGACCTGAACGGTCAATTCGGAAGCATAGTGCGTTGGGAATTTTCAACCGACAACGGAACCACATGGCAGCCGTTAACCAACACAAACAATACACAACATTTCTCTGATTTAACACAGACAACCCAATTCAGGGGTGTTGTACACAATGGCACCAGCTGCGGCGATGTGGTATCAACTTCAACAACGGTTATTGTTGATCCGCTTCCGGTAATGTCAGTTCCGGGGCCAAATGATGTAATCTGTAACGCAACCACCTACACCCTGCAAGGTAACAGCCCAGCGCCGGGAACAGGTTTATGGACCGTAGTACAAGGCCCTGCCGGTGTTACGTTTTCGGATCCTACCAGCCAGAATGCGGTGGTGAATGGCTTGATACCAGGAAATATTTACGTATTTAAGTGGGCCATTACAGGTTCAATATACTGTCCGCCAAGTACAGCTGTAGTTACCATTACGGTTGATCAGGCTCCGGTTGGAGGAACAACCTCAAGCCCTGCAACAGTATGTTGGGGAAGTAATGCTGGTCAGATTAATCTTACCGGCCAGTTCGGTACTATTGTTCGCTGGGAATCGTCAATAGACAATGGAGCAAGCTGGCAGCCTATCGCCAATACAAACCCTGTTCAAACCTATTTGAATTTGACACGTACCACACTATATCATGCTGTTTTGCATAATGGAACTTCATGCGATGACGTACCATCAACACCAACTACCATTACGGTAAATGTTCCTACGCCTATATCTCAGGCGGGTGCTGACTTTAGCGTTTGTAACCAAAGTATCATTACCCTGAACGGAAATGATCCGGGCGCAGGCGGCGGGGTGTGGACGCAGACCGCAGGACCGGCGGTAAATATTCTTACACCGTCAAGTTATTCAACACAGGTAACCGGTTTGGCGGGCGATACCACTTATACCTTTAAATGGACCATATTTGGTTTAGCGCCATGCGGTAACACCGAATCAGTTATTAATGTTGGGGTACATACCGATGTTGTGCCAAGCTTTACCATGAATAAGAGCAATGGCTGCGGACCAACAATTGTAGCATTTACCAATACATCAACACCAGCACCGGTAGGAACCTTTGTTTGGAATTTTGGTGACGGTTCGCCTTCAATTACGGCTATTACGCCGCCGCCACATACATTCCCAACATCAAGTGATGGTTCGGAAAAAACTTACAATATCAGCTTGACACCTTTGAGCAATTGCGCTTCGCAAACGCCTTTTGTGGCCCAGATTACTGTGAGCCCGATGGTGCCGATTGCTTCAATTTTGCCAAGTCAGTTAAACTCATGCGGAACCTTTAATCTTACCGCGCAAAATTTATCGCCGGGTGATAACGTGGTGTATGATTTTTATCTGGTAGATCAGAATGGCGCTATTGTACAGCATTTAAGTTATCCTGATAAGGAGACAGCGGTGTTCCAACCGGTTTCTCCAAGTCAGCCTACCACTTACCAGCTTTATATGATAGTTACCGACAAGTGTGGTAATCAGGCAAAATCAGCACCGATAGATATATTAGGCGCGCCATCAACCTTAACATCGCAAATACAGATTAAGGGCGATATCAGTTCGGTTTGTTTGGGCAGCCCGATAACTTTCCAGAATATATCAGCTGGTGGCGATAAGTTTACCATTACGCTTTACGATGCTAATAAGACTATTTTAACAACTATTCCGGCAACTACCAGTGATTTAAGCTATACGCCAACTGCTATCGGAACGTATTATGTGTCTATCACAGCGGGTTATGTGGCCTGTGGCGACGCACCAGCATCGGCATTAAAAGAGTTTAACGTATACCCTAATCCGGAGCCGAACTTCATTTATACGGTAGATAATGATTATAACGTAACTTTTGTTAATACCACGCCTGATGCGGGCAACGTACCGGCTTCAACACTAATTTACAATTGGGACTTTGGCGATGGTACAATGGACGAAACAACCTATGCGCCAAACCTGCACTATTTTAACTTCGCAAATGCACCGTTTGTGGTAACATTAAAAGCCACCACACCCGGAAGTACCTGCTTTGGCATAACAACGCAAACGCTTGATATTAAATTCCATGGTAACCTTTTTGTGCCAAATGCGTTTATGCCTGCCGGAGCCGATCCAGCGCTTAGAAAATTCTATGTGAAAGGACAAGGTATGAAAACATGGCACATGCAGGTATTCAACAACTGGGGGCAACTGCTTTGGGAATCAACAGCACTTGACAACACTGGTGCACCAACTGAAGGGTGGGATGGCACGTATAAAGGCAAGGTATGCGAACAGGGAGTTTACATATGGCAAATATCAGGTACCCTGCTTAATGGCGAGGCGTGGAAAGGAATGTCATATGGCAGCGGACCACCAAGCAAAACAGGACCAATACATTTAATAAGATAAACATAAGTGAAAGTGATGAACAAGTTGACAATGCGTTGGCTGATACTTTTGATGTTATTGACAAAGGGTTTAACAAGCTTTGGCCAGGATCACCTGTATTCGGAGTTTTTTAATTCGCCTTTATATCTGAATCCGGCACTTACCGGGCAGTTTCCTGCGGATTTGCGCATGACACTGATTTATCGCAACCAATGGACAGCGGTCCCGGGGCCATTGTCATACGCCTCAGCTTCTATTGATTATAATATACCCAAGTTTGGTGGCGGTATTGGTTTATTAGTTACACGCGGCAGCGAGGGTACAGCTTATCTTGACAAAACAAACATTGCAGCCCTGTATTCGTACAGTGTTGGGTCGGAGGATTTTGTGCTTTCTTTTGGATTACAGGTTGGGATGACCGATAGATCAATTGATTATGGTAAGCTTGTTTTTGATGATCAGATTGACCCTACACTGGGTATTGTAAGTAATACATCAGCAGCGGCTCTGCCATTTAACAATAAGTTTTTTTTCGACTCAGGTGCCGGTACAAATTTGGTTATTGGCGATTTTAATATCGGCGCAGCATTGCAGCATATTAATCAGCCTAATGAATCATTTACCGGTTTGCCTGCAAAATTGCCCATGCGCTTTGATACCCATATCAGTTACCGGTTGGATCTTAACCCGTTTGATAATATGGATGATGAAGATAAATCGTACTTCATACCATCGGTGGTTTACTATAAGCAGGCTGATTTTGATAGCTATAGCGTTGGTGTGCAATACAAGCACAATGGCGTTAACGTAGGTTTATCATATCGTAGCGGTGAACAAACCGGACCAAGTGCTGTGGTGCTATCACTAATATTCGACTTGTTTATTAACAGGGATGGCGGCGAGAAGCTTCGTTTTGGTGTAAGCCATGATGCGGCGGCGCAAGGGCTAACCTATGGCAATACTGCCGGAAGTACCGAAGGTAGTCTGGGTTATGAAACTACGTTGCCCAACTCGGGCAGCGGCGATGAGGCCCCAAGGTTTGAAGGCGCCAAGCGTTGCTATCAATTTTACTAAGGATTTGTTTGGAGCAGGAAGCTGTTAAATGCAAATCGTTGATAAAAGCGGGTTCCTGCTCTAAAAGATATTTCATTACTTTGCAAACAGGCATTTAAAGGCAGCATTAGCTGCCTTTGTGGTTAATTTACGCAATGGAGCTGGACAAATTTGAATATGAAATAAGGGATGTGGTACTGGAGGCTTTTGGAAAGCAGGATAGCCTTACGCGCGATTATTTACTGGAACTATTTGATTATGATGAGCCCATGGCGGCAGCCATTGTTGCTGTTTTATCGGCCGATGGCCTGGTGGCTGAGGTAGGTTTATCAGAAGAGCATTATTTGCCGGTATTGCTGGTAAGGAAGCCCGCGGCATCAGTCTTTTTGCAAAATGGGGGATATACCCGGCAATTTGAAATTGCGCTGGAAAAAAAGCAATCGGGTTTGCAGCCGAACGTACAGCAGAAACCAAATGTGGCGCAACCAAATGTTATAATTGACGAAAAGCAGCCCGCTTTACAATTTAACGGAATACAATCATCAAACAATTCTCAATTTAAAACTGTTGAAGATGATTTTGGACCGGTTGCTGATCCCGTCGAACTGCAAAAACAATACCTGGCTTTACAGAAGACAAACCAACAGCAGCAGCAAACCATTAAAGAACGCGACGAACAAATAAGGCTGCTTAAACGGAAAGTTAAACGACTGGAATACCTTACCCGGCTGTGGTGGCTTGCCGGATTTTTGTTACTGGTGATTATTGTGCTGGTGTATAAGTTGCATGTAAAGGGTCATCATTAAGATGGGTGCCTGTTTTGCTGTTTGTGCCAGATGGATGTCAATTATTTAACCTTATCAAAAATAAATTAGCAAAAGCGCTACTTTTATGGGTAACTGAAAACCAGCATGAACACAATTATAAAAAACAGGGTAACATCTATTGATTTTCTGCGCGGCACCATCATGATCATTATGGCGCTTGATCATGTAAGGGATTATTTATACGCGGGTTCATTTTATTACGATCCGCTTGACCTTACAAAAACAAGTGGCATTTTATTTTTTACCAGGTGGATCACACATTTTTGCGCACCGATATTTATGTTTCTGGCCGGCACTTCGGCATACTTTATAGGGCAGCGGAAAACTAAAAAAGAACTATCCATGTTCCTGATAAAAAGAGGGCTGTGGCTCATCTTTCTGGAAATGATAGTGGTGAATTTTGGCTGGAATTTCAATATCACCTTCCCCATGTTTTTCTTTATTACGATATGGGCGCTGGGCCTTAGTATGATTCTGCTTGCTGCATTTATCCATTTGCCCGTAAAATCGATCCTTGTTATTTGTATTATAATAATAACGGGGCATAATCTTTTAGATAGTGTTCATGTGCAAGGCAACTCGCTGTTGGCATTTGATTGGTCGCTGGTGCATGATCAACGGTTTTTTACCTGGCATAAGGAAATTTTTTTAGTGGGTTATCCTATTGTGCCGCTGATGGCTATAATGCCTTTGGGCTATTGTTTGGGCACCTGGTATAAAGCCAGCTATGACGTTAAAAGAAGGCGGCGAAATTTATTAATTACAGGTGGTTTTGCTATTATTTTGTTCATTGTGCTTCGTTTCAGTAACCTGTACGGCGACCCGGTTAAATGGACCGAACAAAAAAATGCATTCTTTACCTTCCTGTCATTTCTTAATGTAAACAAGTATCCGCCATCGTTATTATACGTTTTAATTACGTTAGGTGCCGCGTGCTTATTCCTTTCATTTACCGAAAAACTAAAGGGAGCTGTTGTAAACGTTATTTCAGTATATGGCAGGGTGCCCATGTTTTATTACCTTATTCATATCTACATCATTCACCTTATTGCGCTAACCGCGTCGGCCTTAACACCCGGGCAAGACTGGACGATATGGATATTGCAAAAGCCTATCTGGTTCACTAAAGATTTGAAGGGGTACGGATTTTCGTTGCCGGTGGCCTATCTGGTCTGGGCAGGAATAGTAATTGGCTTATATCCTTTATGTAAGCGTTATGATGCCTATAAGCAGGCCAATAAAAGCAAATGGTGGTTGAGCTATTTGTAAAATTAGCTCGTGGTAAATATCCGGATGACAGCTTTTATTGGTGATAATAATTCAGGCCATCCGTACTTATAACTGCGGATAATTTAGGGGTTACATTTACATACTTACCTACGTTAACAGATTTGCGTGAAGTTAAGCACGGGTACTTTTGCGGTAGGGGTGTATTTATGTGAGAAAACGTGGTTTGAAAAAAATATGCCTTGGCAACAGGCCGTGAATTCCATGTAAAAGTATTGAGATTTCGTTTTTTAATCACCTTGAAGAGATTTAAAGTTATATCTGTATTTTTATTGGTTTTTTGCCTTAAATTTACTTAACTAATCATTTTCTTATGATCACTATTACCGTCAACGGGCAACATCACGAGGTAGATACTGACCCGAACATGCCGCTGTTATGGGTTATCCGGGATATACTGGGCTTAACGGGTACTAAGTATGGTTGCGGGGCCGCACAATGTGGCGCTTGTACTGTTCATTTAAACGGCGAAGCTATTCGTTCCTGTGTAACAAAAATAAACCGGGTCGCCGGGCAAAATATAGTCACTATTGAAGGGCTTTCGGTGAATAATAACCATCCATTGCAATTGGCCTGGAACGAGATCAATGTTCCGCAATGCGGTTACTGTCAATCCGGGCAACTCATGTCTGCAGCGGTATTGTTGCGTGAAAATCCAAACCCTTCCGATCAGGATATCGATGATGCCATGTCAGGCAACATTTGTCGTTGCGGTACTTATCAGCGCATCAGGGCTGCCATCCATAAAGCAGCAGCAATGCAGACGGAAGGAGCCAAAATATGAAAAAACTGATAGTTATAAGCGGTGTAGTATTAATAGCAGGTGTGATTACATTATCATTCAGGCCAGAAAAAATAAATAAAAATAATTACACGGTCTTGCCTAAAGATAGCGTTGGTTCGGCTAAAGCATTTATGAGCGTATACAGGGTGTTGATGAGTGCGCGCTGTATGAATTGTCATCCTTCAGGTGACGCGCCGTTACAGGGGAATGATAGTCATATACATACAATGAATGTCAAGCGGGGCATTGATGGAAAAGGTCTTTACTCGGAACGTTGCAGTAATTGCCACCAGGCAGAAAACACAGCTGGCTTGCATATGCCACCTGGAAATCCAAAGTGGGGGCTGCCACCAGCGAATATGCGTATGGTATTTCAGGGCCGCTCGCCGCGCCAATTGGCATTGCAACTGCTTGACCCTAAACAGAATGGAGGACGAACAAAAGCGCAGCTAATCGACCATATGGCTAATGATGATCTGGTTGGCTGGGCGTGGCATCCGGGAGACGGCCGTATCTTGCCACCGATGAGTAGATCTGATTTCGCCGCACAGGTACGATTATGGATAGCCAAAGGGGCCTATGCGCCTTCGGCCAAAGCAAAATAGAAAGATTCAAAAGAAATAAGTAGCCATTATGGAAACTAACGCATTATCAAGAAGAAATTTTCTCAGAGTATCAAGTCTTGCGGGAACCGCACTTTGCTTAGGATTTTATTTTCCTGCAAACGCGAAAAGGGAGCAGTTAATATCAGCAACCGCCGTAGATGAATCAGGTTTTGAATTTAATGCCTGGATACGTATAGATACAAATGGGAAGGTTACCTTAACTGATCACCGCGCAGAAATGGGCCAGGGTTCATATCAGTCGGTACCACAGATTATTGCAGAAGAACTGGAGGTCGATCTGAAAGATATCAATGTAATATTCGCCCAGGGCAATCAGACTAAGTATGGCAGCCAGATCACCGGTGGAAGCTCCACCATCAGAGGGTCTTATAAAAACCTGTTAAAGTTAAGCGCAACCGCGCGTGAGATGCTTATCACGGCGGCAGCTACTAAATGGAATGTTCCGGCAAACGATTGTTATGCCGAATCCGGACATGTTATTCACAAACCTTCAGGGAAGAAATTCAATTACGGAGAATTGGTGACCGATGCATCGAAGCTTTCGCCACCACAGGATGTTAAGCTCAAGGAGATCTCGGCATATAAACTAATCCGGAAGCCGCTTCAAAGGCTTGATACTCCAATGAAAACCAATGGCGACGCCGTTTTCGGCTTGGATAAAAGATTGCCTGGAATGCTTTATGCCTCAGTGGAGCGTAATCCAAGATTACGCGGCAAACTAAAAAGCTTTGATGATTCAGCAGCTCTCAAAGTTTCCGGCGTTAAAAAGGTATTTAAGATACAGATGCTTGTTTTTAATACCACGCGCGATGGTGTTGTAGTGATAGCTGATTCTACCTGGGCTGCGATGCAGGGTAGAAAAGCCTTGCGTATCGAATGGGACGAAAGTGGTTTTGAGCATGTGAATACTAATGATATTTTTAAAAGCCATGAAGAGTTACTGAAAAAGGAAGAAGGGCTTTCGTTTAAAAAGCAAGGCGACCCGGATCAAATCTTAGGCAAGGCTGAGAAGAAAATAGATGTGATCTACCAGACCCCATATCAGGCGCATAGCGCTATGGAACCACTGAATTGCGTAGCATATTATCAACCCGACAAAATAGAGATATGGGGACCGATACAGGCCCCCGATTGGGTGCAGGGTTCTATCAGCAGCCAGTTTAAGATGCCCAAAGAGAAAGTAATTGTAAATATGACTTTTTTGGGAGGAGGATTCGGACGGAAAGCTTTTCTGGATTATACCCAGGAAGCTGTTGCCATCTCCCAACAAATTGGCGGACCTGTTCAAGTGGTTTGGACGAGGGAGGATGATATAAAACAGGGGCCTTATCGCGCCGGGATCTCTTACAGAGGAGAAGGATCAATTGAAAATGGAGAGATTGGCGCTTTGAAGTTCAGAATGGCGGGCCAAAATATAGACCATTGGAATGGACCGAAACGAGGGGAGGCAAATGGAAGTACAACTGAAGGGTTTTTAAAACCCTACTTTGATAGTGTTAAAAATATCAGTTTCGCCGATGTTCCGTATGAAATGCCTTTACCCAATATGTGGTGGCGTTCCGTTTATGCATCCACCAATGGTTTTGCATATGAGAGCTTTATGAATGAGATGGCTGTTTTAGCAGGGCAGGATCAGCTTGACTTTAGAAGAAAATATTTAAAAGACGAGCGTTGTCAGGCTTTGATTGACAAAATGGAACAAGTATCGGGTTGGAAAAACAGAAAAAAAAATGAAGGCTTTGGCGTAGCGATCACCGAGTGTTTTGAAACCACAGTAGGGCAGGTGGTAAAGGTTTCCAGGCATGACGATGGAAAAGTCAGGATCGATCAGGTTTGGGCGGTGATGGACTGTGGCTGGTATGTTAACCCGGATATTATTAGAGCACAAGTTGAGGGCTCTATTGTGATGGCCTTAGGCGCAGCTACCATACATGAAATCACTTTTAAAAATGGCTTGGTAGAGCAAAATAATTTTTACGATTACCTGATGCCGCGTATGAGTGATATGCCGCCTGTTGAAGTGCATATTATGGAGAACACAGCTGATGCTGGTGGCGTAGGGGAGCCCGGCCTGCCGCCATTTGCTCCTGCACTTACAGATGCCATTTATGATCTGACGGGAAAGCGGATCAGGAAGCTCCCTTTCAATATGAATGCGATTTAATTAAATCAAATTGATCCTTTTTGTAGTTGTGTTATCTGAAGTGAGCTTATAAATTTGGCCGTCTGAGCATGAAAGAAATTATTGACATCGTAACAGCCTATGATGAAGCCATAAAGACGGCCAGGAAGACTGCGTTGGCTACGGTGGTGCTGGTAGAAGGTTCTGCCTATCGCAAAGCAGGTGCGCGGATGTTGATCACTGAAGACGGGCAATTGACCGGTGCCATTAGTGGCGGCTGCCTGGAAGGCGACGCCTTACGCAAAGCCAGAATGGTTATATTGCAGCAGGAACCTTTGTTGGTTACTTATGACACAATGGATGATGATGATGCCAAACTAGGTGTTGGCCTTGGCTGTAATGGCATTATCCATATTTTGATCGAACCTATAAACGATGGACAAAACAACCCGATAACATTATTAAAAGCTGTAATAGCCTCGCGTGGTTACGCTGTATTGGTCACTGTATTTAATGTAACGGATCGTAAATCGGCACAACCAGGTTCTTGTTTGTGCCTGGCAGATGGTCAAACCCTTATGAATGGGTTAGAAATTTTGCCTTACAAAAATGAATTACTGGAAGATGCAAAAAATGTATTGGATAGTCAGCGTTCAGCTATTACAGATTACCAAGTCTATACCGCATTTGTTGAATGTGTTAAACCATTGATTTCTTTGGTTATTCTCGGTGCCGGAAATGATGCCATACCACTGACAGGAATTGCTACTATACTGGGCTGGAATATCACTATTGTTGACGGGAGGCCAAATTATGCCACAGCTGAGCGCTTCCCATCAGCAAATAAGATAATGGTAACCAAACCGGAAAAGATTTTGGATAGCCTGGAAATAAACGAATGGACCGCATTTGTGCTGATGACACATAATTATAATTACGAGGTCGGTTTTCTTAAAGAGCTTTTGCCATTATATCCGTCTTATATAGGGATTTTGGGGCCAAAGAAAAAACTGGAACGTATGCTGGATGAGCTGGAGGAAAATGGTACCACTATAACTGAAAGAAATCTGGAAACGATCCACGGACCCATAGGCCTGGACATTGGGTCGGAAACCTCCGAAGAGATCGCACTGGCCATCATCGCCGAAATCAAAGCAGTATTTTCTAAAAGGAATGGAAATTCTTTGAAATATAAAACAACAGTTATTCATAGCGCCTAGATAGCAGAACGGTTGTGTTGTCTGAGCGATTAACTTGTCCGGAATAATAGGTAAATCCGTTGCCCGTTTACCCAGGTGGTCTTTTTTTAGGACGGGTCACAGCCCGCACTGTCCCAAATTGTCCCGCAAAAGTTATTAACTTATTGATTAGTAGTGGTGTGGTGTTTCGGATGGCCCGGCGTGTTTCTTACTGTTTCATGTATTTGCGGGACAAAATAAGTGAGGGGGATAAAAAGCCTCCCGGTAATGCCGAAAGGCTTTTGTTGACCTTACGACCACAATTTTTGAACTTTTTTATATAAATGTTCAAGTATAAAAGGTCTGGTGCTGCTTTGCGAAGTCACAGTAATTCTGTTGAGTACAAAGCTAAAAGGATCAAAAACGCACGAAATCAATATGATTTTTTTTAAATTCGAAGTATGTTATCAAAAGATATTGCAGTTAAAGATTTGCATGATCTTTATGAGATTATGGGCCTTCCTCTTGAACCGGTGGATGGTGTATCAGGCTTTACCATCCATTATCTCCAGGACATCTTTAAGGAGTTGCCCTTTACTTCTGTTCCCTTTCGCCCCAATTATTTTAGTTTTCTGTTTATCAGGAATGCGTTCGGAAAATACACGATTGATGATCTTAATTTTAATATAGAGCCGGGAACGGTATATTTTACAAACCCTGGAAATTACAGAACATTTGAATGGCAGAAAATCAGCGATGCCTGTTTGGTTACTTTTAACGAATCTTACTTAAAAGAGCATGTACATTCGGATATCTACCGGGAATTCTCATTTCTGTTGACTGAAACTGTTCAGCCACGGGTATTGCAAGCCGGGCAGTTTCAAATTATGGAACAGCTTTACCAGCACATTTACCGGGAGCACATTGGAGACTCGCCATACAAAAATCAACTGATTGGTAGTCTTATGGTGGCCATGCTTCTGAAAATAAAAGAATATTTCTTTCAGGATTATAACCCCATCTATGAAGGCAACCGCAGTTCACAAATCGTTAAAACATTCAAGCGCAGCCTGGAAAATCATTTCAGAGAACTGGCGAGCGGTAAAGCAGATAAACCCCTGCGGGTACAGGATTATGCCGATATGCAGTTTCTTAGTGTTAACTACCTTTCTAATGTTATTACCAGCAAAACAGGGAAACCCATCAGTACCTGGATCGCTGACAAAACCACAGCGGAAGCTAAAGTTTTGCTGCAGGATACTGCACTGAGCATTAAAGAAATTGCTCGTCGGCTCGGTTTCCTGGAGGCTCCGCACTTCAGTAATTATTTCAAAAAACATACCTCCCTTAGCCCGGTTGAATACCGGAAACTACACTTTAAATAACGAATCTTAGGAATTTGCAAGTATTGCCGTAATCCTTGTACGTTTTGCGGGCTGTTCATAAGTCAACTTTGTATTATTAATTTAAAACAAAGCATTATGAGCAATTTAAAAGAAAAAGTGGTACTTGTAACCGGCGCATCAAGGGGCATCGGTGCTACCATCGCCCGTCACCTTGCTGCAGCAGGTGCAAAAGTAATCGTTAACTACGCTGGCGGCAAAGACGCCGCAGAACAGGTAGTAAGTGAAATTAAAAATCTAGGCGGCGACGCCTTTGCCCTTCAGGCCGACGTCAGCAAAGCTGAAGAAGTAAAGAACCTGTTTAACGCTGCCATCGCACATTATGGCAAAGTCGATGTCCTGGTCAACAATGCAGGCATTATGATCACCAAACTGGTAAAGGATACAACCGACGAAGACTTTACCCGCCAGTTTGATGTGAATGTTAGAGGTACGTTCAACACCTTAAGAGAAGCTGCAACCAGTTTGGCAGACAACGGAACTATTATCAACTTTTCTACTTCAGTTAACCGTATTATGCTGCCAACTTATGCAACGTATGTGGCTACCAAAGCAGCGGTAGAACAACTAACCCGGGTATTTGCTAAAGAAGTGGGCAGCCGTGGCATTAATGTCAACTCTGTTTCTCCGGGCCCTACAAATACTGAATTATTTACTACCGGCAAACCAAAAGAGGTGATCGACCGCCTGGCATCCTTATCAGCTTTCAACCGCATTGGCGAACCTGAAGATATTGCGAAGGTTGTGGTATTCCTGGCAAGCGATGAGGCCAAATGGATCTCTGCGCAGAACATAGGTGTAAACGGTGGAATGGCTTAATCATTAAAATCAAAAATCATGAACAGTTTAAAAAATAAAGTAGCCTTGATAACAGGCTCAGCAAGAGGCTTAGGAAAAGCAATAGCCGAACGATATGCCGCTATGGGCGCAAACATCGTTATCAATTATTCTCGCGACAAAGCATCTGCCGAAGAAGTGGAAAGCAACATCAAAGCGATGGGCGTAAAAGTAATCTCTTTACAGGCTGATGTAAGCAAGGTAGCAGATATTGAAAGATTATTTACCGAAGCAAAAAATGCTTTTGGAAAAATCGACATCGTGGTTGCCAATGCCGGTATCGAAATGGTAGAAACACCTGTTACCGCGTTTACCGAAGAGCAGTTTGACCGTTTGTTTTCCATTAATACAAAAGGCGCTTACTTTACCATGCAGCAGGCAGCAAAGAACATAGAAGATAACGGACGCATCATTTATATCGCTTCCTCTACAACTTCATTCCCGGTAGCGGGTATGGCGGTATATGGCGGCAGTAAAACAACGCCCCGCTATCTTGTTGATATTCTGGCTAAAGAAATTGGGCACAAAGGCGTAACGGTCAACTCAATCATTCCCTTTGCAGTAGATCATTCCGGTATTTTTGCGGAAGCAGACAGTTATCCTGCGTTAAGAAAACAATTATTGGACAGCTGCCCAATGGGGCGTTTAGCAGAGGTAGAAGATGTGGCCAATGCCGCTGAGTTCTTTGCAAGCGAGATGTCTTCTTTCGTGAGTGGCCAGCATTTACTTGTAAATGGCGCCGCTACTAATTAATTGGAAATGAAAATCACAAACTTTATAACATCTATATTGCTCGCTTGCAGTTTATCTGCCTGCGGGCAATTTTACAAAGATCATAAGCATCAATCATTAACGGTAATGGATACAAATAAATTGAAAAACGCCATTGTTCACGCGGCTTTGGATGCATGGCAAAAAGATAATTCAGAGCTATGGTTGTCTTACTTTACACCAGATGCCAAACTTTTTGACGACGGGCATCCCAGGGATTTTCATAAATTCTCTACCAATGCCATCGGGCACGAACGCTTTATCAGCATCGATAAAGTAGAAGGCAACGGTACAAGCATTTTTGGAAAATTTCACAGTGATACCTGGGGCGACTTTAAAACGTACTTTAAGTTCCACATTAACAGTGGCGGAAAAATAGACAAATTGGAAATTGGACAGGCCGACTATTAGGTGATGAACTGTTTTCTTGGGAGCAAAATCTGGTTTTTATATTTGACCGCAATTGCTTTTTAATGGAAATGGAATAGAATATCATTATGAAGTAAATGCCCCTGGTGAAAAGACTTTATCTGCTTAAAAAAATTGAAAATAGATTAAGGCGATGGCAGCAACAGACATTAAGACAAGTGTTGTATAACCCCAGCCGTTTGACCACCGGGAATTGACATGTATCCCCATGATTTTTTTATTATTGCTGATATGCATAATGATTAGGATCACAACAGGTGCCGTAACACCGTATAATATGCCGGAATAAATTAATGCCTGTATAGGCGATATCCCTAAAAGGTTGAGGAGTAATCCAACAATTGTCGATAAAATAATGACGCCATAAAATGGCTTTGCCTGGAAATACTTTTTGTCCAGTCCTTCCTGCCAGTTAAAAGTTTCTGCCGCCATATACGATAAAGAGCCGCTAAGTACGGGGATCGCTAAAAAACCGGTGCCAATAATACCTATCGCAAACAGCCAATAGGCCATATTTCCGGCAATGGGTTGCAAAGCTTTGGCTGCCTGTTCCACCGTATCAATTTGACGGATACCATTGGGATATAATACCGCCCCGCAAGTCAGGATAATAAAGAACATCACCAGGTTGGAGAAAAACATACCCGCGTCTACGTCTTTTCGCATCGTCGTAAGCACTTTTTTATTGATCACCATAGGGCCGGTGCCTGATTTTTCATCTTCCGATTCCATGGTCGCCTGCCAGAAAAACAGGTAAGGAGAAATAGTGGTACCTAAAATAGCCACCAGCATATTGATATAATTCTTGTTCAGCTGGATTTTAGGGATGAAGGTGGATTTCAGAACCTCCAGCCAGGAGAATTTAGTAAAAAAAGGAACGATAAGGTAAATAAGCAACGTAATGCAAAACCATTTGAGGATAGCCGCTATTTTTTGATAGGGATAACGAATGATAGCGACAATAATTAGAAGTGTAAAAATACTACTGAATAAAAAGGCAGCTATCTGCGGAAAAAGCATATGTGCTGCTGCCCCCATGCTGGCAATATCAGCTCCTATATTTAAAATAATGGCCGGGAAGGAGAACAGTATCATCAGCCATAATACCCATTTGGGGTAATGATCTTTTAAAGTTGTGGTCAAGCCATTAGTTGTCACCAATCCAATCCGGGCGCAGATTTCCTGGATCACGGCCATTAAAGGAAAGGTGATCAGGGCTGTCCAGAGCATAGAAAACCCAAATTGTGCGCCTACCTGTGAATAGGTGGCAATCCCTGAAGGGTCGTCATCACTGGCACCGGTGATCAATCCGGGGCCTAATGATTTGAAGAAAGCTTTTAGTTTTCCTTGTTTTTTTATAGGTACTGCCATTTTAGGTTGTTTAATAACGATGCAATGGCCAGCCATTGCATCGTTTATTAGTGATAGGACACCTTACGGTTAACTGAATGCCCAGGCCACTCTCTCATTGAATGCAGCAAGGCGTTTTTTAAAACTCTCCAGTTTTAAGGCGAATTTTTCTTTGTTCTTTTGATTAGCAGCCTTCATCTTTTTATGGAGCACCTCAATTTTGTCATGAATATGGTTCTTCCGGGCAGTCGCTTTCTCACGGAACTTCATCATCCGCTGGTGTTGCTTGTCCTTCAGTTCCTTGATTTCGTGTTTTAATTTTTCTTTTTTCTCTCCCACCGCTATTTTAAATTCAGTTTCTTTCGCATCAATTTCCTGGTTAAATTTGTCCCATTGTTCATCTTCAAAGCGTTCAGTTTCGTCGTCAACACTGGTGCGCACAATCAATCCGCCCAGTGATTCCATTGGGGTATCTACCAGGATAACTGCTTCTTCATCTGCATCTATCACCAATGCGTAGGTACCCGGTTCCAGGTGTTTATTTACCTTACTGATAAAATGATGATCCAGATCCGTAGTATCGTCTTCCATAGCCAGGCCCAGGCCGGCACCGGTTAATAAGCCTAGTAACATGCCAAGCGGCCCACCCAGCAGGCCAATCAGCATGCCCGCGGCAGCGCCGGTGGCAACTTTTTGGCCGCTGTCGGCGCCATCATGGTATAAATATTCGATAGCGCCGTCTTCCTTTTTGTGAATGAATGCAATACCATAGATGGTAATTTCATCCACGGTATCCAGCGCTTTTAATTTGGTGAGCCCTTCCGTAGCTTTATCCAGCTCCGGGAAGGTAATAACAACTAAGTTTTCCATAGGATTATATTTTTGAGGTTTTTATAAATCAGCGTTATTTAACAAAAGGTGCAGTTATATTTTTCAGATCCTTAAACTTCAGCGCCAGCATAATGTTCAGTATCCCGCCAAGAATGAGTGCGATACCTGAAACTACTATAATGCCTGCCGCGCCTGCTGCCGGGAAGTACATCACCAGGAGCGCGGTAATCAGTAGCAGGATGCTGCCAACCAACAGTCCAACCCAGCTGGTGATACCATAACTTTTCAGATCGAATGCAATGCCCATAAGGTAAAATGAACGGAACATTAGCCAGAAGCCCAGGAAAAGCGGGAGCGTTGCCATGGTGATCAGTGGGTAAGAAAAAAGGTAAATGCCAATGATCAGGTCAATGATTCCGGAAATCAGCGACCAACCCCAGCCTTTCATCGCGGAGTTGACACTTGCAAAGTAAATCTGGCTGATGCCGGAAATAATGATCACGATGCTGAACAATACACTGAGGCCGATGTAGCCCGCCACAGGGCTGTAAAAGACATAAATGCCCGCGCCTATAAAAATGAGGCCCTTGATGATAAACAGCCACCAATTTTTGATGTCTGATTGGATGGTTTCTAAGATAGTCATAGTGTTTTTTTTTAATATGTGTGATTTAGTGACAGTGTGAAATAAGGAAATAAAATCTCCCTTATCCTCTTAAAATCAAGCACAAAACATTAAAAATCAAACGGGTTATAAAAAAGAGAAACTATTTTGGAGACGCTACCAGGGAGGCTTTATAAGCCATAGGGCTAATGCCCGCATTCTTTTTAAAAAAAGTAGAGAAATTGTGCGCCTCTTCAAATCCGAGCTGATTGGCTATATCCTTGATGTTTTGGCCGGAATGGGCCAGCAGGTATTTGGCTTCAGTGATAATACGGTTGTTTATCGTTTGCTTGGCGCTGATACCGGTATGTTCCCTGATCAGAAAATTAAGGTTATTGGGATGGATTTCTAACGCCGCGGCGTATAAGTTAACCATCCTTTCTTTCATAAAATTAGCTTCCAGCAGGTTGTTGAAACGCTCTACCACCGGGTGGTAATAACTTTCATTGCCGATCTGTTCAGCCCGGGAAAATAAGCGGTCGCAATTGATCAGGATCTCCAGTATCTTGATGGCGATCATCTCCTTCTTCTCCCGCTCATCCCCGGAATGTTCGTTCATGATCGTTTCAAACATATCCGAGAGCGATTTCGTTTGCTGGGCATCCAGGTAAAGGTAGGGCCGGATAGAGTTCTTCAGCACTTTTTTATTGCTGATCAGGTGTTTTGGGAAAGCACTGTTCAGAAAAAAATCAATATTAAACAGCAGGACATAACCGTTGGTGTCCATCGACCAGTGATTGCTGGAATGTAATATGCGTTTAGGTACAATATAGAGGGTCTGCTCCTTCACCGGAAAGGTGAAAGAGCCGATAGACTTTTCCCCGCTGCCTTTTTTAACCAGAACTATCCAATACGGTGTTTGCCTGGATGGCGGAACCATGTAGTTTACATAGGGGATCGCGGTTTCCAGGGCATAAATCTGGAAATCGAAAGGATGCTTCATGCGCTTGTCCATATCGATAATCTTATCATCCAGGTATTTCCGGTAGACCTGCCGGTATTTCTCCAGAACGATAGCATCATCATTTTTATCCGAATAAGTTGGGTTGCTGGACATACGCTTGCTTGTTGTGATAAATATAGTTGATTAAGCTTAGAAAAAAACGGCTGTGGGATTGGAATACCACTATGGCTTGCTTTTTTCCATCACAGCGGTGCCTGTTTCCGCGTCAAATCCCCGGGTCATTATATATTCTATATGCGGAGGAAACAACGATCCACCGTTGATTTGCAGGTAAATACTGGAAAGAATTACCTGTTTCCCATTTATCTGATCGTATACATGAAAAAGATGGTCGGGCCCTTTCATCAGTTGCATTACATGTTTTTTATTGGTTAAAAAGCGGAGTTCGTAGTGGTTGTTTGAAATATAGATGGCTATTAGTCCATAAGCGTGCTGCCGTTGCAGGGAAGTTAGTTCCTCTTTTTGGGATTTTTCTGCATAATAGATCCAGAAAATATGAACAGGCGCTATGGAATCCAATACGCCGTCTTTTATGTTTAGTTCATACACAACTGTATTAGTGTTTTGACTGCGCTGCAGAAAAAACAATTGCCTGGGATTGCCCCGGGGAACAGGAAATTTCAGGCTGTCCTGGGCACGGCTATGGGTTGTGTTCAGCAAAAAAGAACAGAATAATAAGGCGTTGAATATTAGCTTCATGGATGATTCACTGTTTGTTTGTTGCTTGTTGCAGCCTTTTTCTTTTTAATATACAATTCATCAACGAGGATGCTCAGCACGAGCAGGATGGGAACGGCAAGGATGATACCCATCAGGCCGCAGATAACACCCATAACCAATTGGCTAACCATGGTAATTGCCGGCGGGATATTGATCATCTTTTTATTGATGAGCGGCATAAAAACACTGCCGACAATAGTTTCACAGGCCACGTAGATCAGCGCAGCTATGACAGCCATTTGCGGACTAATCATCAGGCCGAGCAATACCCCGGGTATCATGGCTATCACCGGTCCGAAATTGGGAATAATGTCGAGCAGCCCGGCTATTAAGCCCAGTACCAAAGTGCCGGGTAAGCCAATAAAGGTTAAGCCAATTGCAACAACGATAGTGACTAATATCATCGACACCAGCTTGGTTTTCAGCCAGGCTTTAAGCGCGTTGCTGATCCGGTCCCAAATGATGCTGCCGTCACCTTCCTGCTGCGACGGCACAATGGCCAGCAGGCTGTTTTTATAAACAGATGGGTCAGCGGTAAAAAAGATACCCAGGAATAGGATGATGTACAGGTCGCCTATTACGCCGAAACTGGAACTGAAAAAGGTGCTGGCTGCATCTCCTATTTTTTTCGAATTATCACCCGAGGTATAACCGAGCAGTTGCTGTCCGGCTGCTGATCCTGACAGTTTTGTTTTGGCTGTATCAATTATTTGCGGCAGCGTATGGCTCAATTGCGCCGCTTGTTGTTGTACAGTTGATCCGATTATCCAAACCATGGCGCTCAACAAAATTATGGTACCCGCAATTGAGATAAACAGCGAAAGCTTTCGGTTGATCTTTGTTTTTTGAGCAATGAAATCAGCCAGCCCGTGAAAATAAACTGCGATTAGCACACCCATAAAGGTCATCAGCAAAATATTAAAAGCCACTCTGACAAATAAAATGATGATCAGTGACAGGCAGACAATCGCGGCGGTCTGCCACACTTTAAGCGTATAGGAGAGCTCTTTTTTAATTGTCTTTGTTGATTCTTTATCCATCTGATGGTTAATTGTTTATCCTTTAATTCGCATTTCGCCAAGCCTGAAGACAGTTTTATCCGTAAATGCTATGGGGTGAAATAAGTTAAAAAAACAGCGGTTTTACTCTTAAAATCAAACGTAAAAGTTACATATTCAACTGATATTGGAGTTTATGAGGCCAGATCAATGATAAATAATTAAAATTTTACCATAAGTCCTATTTCACACATAAGCAGCATCTCCACGGGTGTAAACACCATTTGTTCTGTTTGCCTGATATCAGGTACACTTTGTGTGCGATAGCGCATAATTGCAATTGGTACATCAGGAGATCTGGACTTTCCAGATTTTAATATGGTGCCTACAAGGAAGATGGGAGGGATAATAAAAGCAAAAGATTTATCGTGTGCTGAATTTGAACTTAAAATGAAAGCAATGGGAACTTCCCAAAGCTGGTTAATATAACTCTATAATTGCTTAACCTATTTTAGGTCTATATTCCGATTAATATTGTAATACAACGAATAAATTAGACGTATTTAATAATATTTACACGCATTATTTTAATATTTATTGAATTTGCTTTTATTTTCTTGATAAAATCCAATTTCAAAGTCGATTTTTTATTATTTTTTTAATTAAAGACTAATATTTGCTTTTTTTAGATTCAATATTTTGTTTTTTTCTGACTAAATTGAAAATTTAATCAATAATTGCTTAATATTTAGAGTTATTTTTAGTCATATTTTAAATTTTATAAATTATTGTTTAATAAATTAAAAAAAAACGACTAATTTTTAATAATTATAAAAATTGATAGGTTTTTAAGTTTTATTTTGACCTATTTTTTGATTAAAAGCAAAATTTTGACATTTATTAAGCCTATGTTTTCTTAATATTATTGTATTATTAATAAAATATATACACAAAAATTAAAAAAGTGTTAAAATAACACTTAATATATCCCTTATTTTTTCCATTTAAGTGAAAATCCATCATCTGTTGTAACATATATATTACAATACTATCTTGTGAGCACTATTAACTGACTTAATTAATTAAAATGAAGAAACACTTACTTAACAGTATTTTTTTCCTTTTGCTGGTGCTTATAGGTAATTATGCCTATTCACAAAGCAGTACCGTTACCGGTACCATTACCGCAAAAGAAGACGGAGAGCCCATTCCCGGAGCAACCGTAAAAATTAAAGGTACCACCATCGGCACCCAAACAAACATCAAAGGAAAGTATACGCTGACCGTTCCTGCCAATGCAATTTTGGTGGTCAGCTTTATTGGTTATGAAAATCAGCAGGTTACGGCAAATAAACCTGTAATTGATGTTGCTCTCTTACTGTCTAATAAGCAGCTGAGTGAAGTGGTTGTTACGGGCTCTGGTGTTGCTACAAGTAAAGCAAAGCTGGGTATCTCAGTAGAATCGGTTTCAGGAAAGAGCTTAGCTGCTTCTCCACAGGCCTCTATTGACCAGGGTTTGGTAGGTAAAATTCCGGGCGCTGAAATTTCCTCAGTCGACGGTACACCTGGCGCAAAGGCTAACATTGTTTTACGTGGTATCAACACTGTACAGGGTGGTACTGCACCAATGTACCTGGTGGATGGTGTTCAATCAGGTATTACAGACATCAGCCAGTTTGACCCGGCATCTGTAGATCACATCGAAGTTGTACAGGGAGCCGCCGCCTCCACCATTTATGGTGCGCAGGGTGCAAATGGCGTTATCCAGATCTTCACCAAAAAAGGTGTGGTTGGTAAAACGCGCATTGACGTATCATCCAGCGTATCGGGTGCTGATATGATCAATAACGGTAATGTACACCAGGCAACATTGAGCAGCTTTGCTGTTAATTCCGCAGGCCAGTTCATTAATTCCAGCGGACAGCCGATAACATTGAATGCATATGGCCAATATCCGGGTATTCAATGGGCTTACGGCTCCAATTCGGCGGAAGGCTTCCCAACTGCTATGTCAAATCCTTTAAATATTTACCACCAGCAGTATGGTACAAACCTAAAGTACTATAACCACCTGGCGCAATTGTTTACAACAGCTTATACCAGCAACAATAACGTGACTATTTCAGGTGGAGCTGCAAAGTCTGACTATTTATTTTCCCTTTCTAATAATTACCAGGAAAGTGATATCAAAAACAATGGTTTCAACAACAGAACCAATATGACCGTTAACTTAGGAACAGAGCTTTTTAAAGGCTTTACGTTCCGGTCTATCACCCAATTGATCTACACCAAAAATACCTTGAACCCTGAATTTGGTATCGGTAATACCGGCGGTATTTTTGACGCGTTGAATGCTTCTCCTTTTTACAATTTCAATCAGAAAAACGCTGACGGATCTTATCCTTTATCTTTAAGTTCAGGTACAGTAAGTGTGAACGGTTCAAACCCAAATTACTTCCATCAATGGGGATATCAAACCACCAACCGCGAAGACTTACTTCAAAACTTTATTGCCGATTACAAAATCAACCGTTTTGTTGATTTGAATGCCAAATACGGTGTCAACTATTCACACAATGATGAGAATCAAACTTATTTGAATCAGACAGGGACCATTCAAAATCAAGATACGGGTAATTATTTTAACGACCCCACCAATAACTTTGCTCCTGACGGCAGCGGTGAGCTCGTAAATTATACTAACAATAATTTTTTCCAAAACTTTAATGCGTCTGCTATCATCAAGACAGATTTCAAAAAAGATTTCCATTTAAATGTACCCATTACAACCAGTACTTTATTGCAGTATGATTACCGTAGTGGTAATAGCCATGATTTAGATGCATATGCTTTAGGTTTGCCTACATACCCTATTTATAAATATAACCAAACAAACAGCCAGGTGATTTGGAATGATTACACGGCTAAATTTGTCACTTTCGGTTATGTAGTTAACCAAAAAATAGATTTTGGTGATATTGCTGGTGTTGCCGGTGGTTTCAGAAGTGACTATTCATCTAATTTTGGCGAAGGCTCAAAACCATTTACCTTCCCTGACGTGAATGGTTATGTAAGAATATCATCACTGGATTTCTGGAAAAATTCATCTCTTGGATCAGCGCTTCCAGAATTCAAAATTCGCGGTGGTTACGGCGAAGCAGGTATTCAGCCAAATATTTATCAAAGATACCCCACTATAAATCCACAAAATATTGGTTCTGAATTAACATTTAACTTGCCAAGCAGCGGCTTGGCGAACCCGGATTTAAATGTAGAGGTTTCTAAGGAGTTTGAAATTGGTACAGACCTTGAAATCAGAGGGTTTCAAGGTAGCTGGGTAAGCGATTTAACTGTGAGCGGTACCTACTGGAACAGAAAAACAACAGATGCCATCTATAGCGTATCAACGGCTTTATCAACCGGTGGTTCTTCTATTTCAACAAACGCAATTGGTTTAGCTTCACATGGTGTTCAGGCATCATTGAATATCGCGGTTTACAAATCCAGGGATTTTAATTGGAACATGACCACGAACTTCAGTAATCAAACATCTACCATCACCAGCATTGTAGGCCCGCCAATCATTCTGACTTCTGCTGCAGGTAATACCAATTTAGCTTTGGTTGCAGGTCAAAAAATCGGCGAGATCTATGGTGATAAGGCCCTTACAAGTTTAAGCGAAAAGAATCAGGAAGGCGTACCCTATATTTTACCTGCAGATTATAGCCAATATACTATTGTTAACGGCCGTGTAGTAAACATAGCATCAAAAAGTATAATATTTGCAAATGAAGCAAGTTCCTTTGGTGATCCGAATCCAAAATTCAACATGGCATTCATCGAAAACTTTAACTATAAATCACTAACCTTCGGTTTTCAACTTGATTGGGTTTACGGTAGCCACTTGTATAACCAAACCAAGGAATGGATGTACAGAGACGGTATCAGCAGCGATTATGACAATGCAGTAAACATAGGCGGCACTACAGCTGCATACACTGCTTATTACCGTAGCGCTTATGCCAATGCATTTGGCCAGGTTAACGGTGACCGTGATGGAACAAAAGATTATTTCTATGAAGGCTCTTCTTTTGCCAGATTAAGAAATGCTTACATCGGTTATGACTTTGGAAGGCTATTGGGCTCTAAGGTATTCAGAAAGGCGGTGTTGACTGTTAGCGCACGTAACTTATTCACCATTACCAAATACACGGGCTTTGATCCGGAAGTTAGTTCCGGTACCTCAAACTCAGCTTATGACAGAGGTGTAGATAATAGTTCTAATCCGAACACGAAATCAATTACGGTGGGCTTAAACCTTGGATTTTAATTGACAATTCAATCTTAAAAAAACATGAAAAAATATAAATTTAAAATAGTTACAGTGGTGTTGGCAGGGATTGTTTTGTCTTCATCATGTAAGAAGGAGCTGAACATCGAGAATCCAAACTCCCCTACGCTCGCACAAGCGTCAACAGAAACGGGTTTAGTTTCACTTGCTGCTGGCAGCGTTTACGTTAACGGTTTTATGAACGGTAACTACTGGTTAGGGAATTCATTCTTTTCTCTGGAATACGGTTTTGACGAATTGTTAGCAGATGATGTGGCTTCCCCTGATGCGAACCAGAACGTTAACGTAGTAAACTTACCCGCATCGGTTATCTTTACCGATGGAACGCCTACTGTAAACGTAAACCCTACAAGCCAGGTGGCCAACCTGCGTGTAAACAATACCCGCGCCACCCAATCACAAAATATGTTCTATTATGAATGGAACAGCATGTATCAATTGAATAATGCCGCTAACCAGATCCTGGCTCTTGCAGGCACTGTTCCCTTGTCGGGCGACGCGGCCAATAAACAGGCTACATTAAGAGCCTGGGCTTACTGGTGGAAGGGTTATGCTTATGCACGTATAGGCTCTATATACTATTCGGGTATTATAAACAATGAAATAAGTGCTACTAATTCTAATTATGTTTTAAGCTCAGCTATAATTGTCGAATCAAACAAAAACCTGGCTGCAGCAAGCGCTCAATTGAGTTCAATAAGCAATACGGGTACTTATACAACGTTGATGGCTCAGTTGTTGCCTTCATTTGTTCAAACCGGCCATGGTGGCGTGCCAACCCCGGCGGCATTTATAGACAATATCAATACTCTTGAGGCTCGTAACCTGCTGGCCAATACGCGTACAAGCGCTATGACGGCTGCTGACTGGCAGACCATAATAACGCTAACCACAGCAGGTATCCAGTCATCAGATAATGTATTTACCATGCGTACAGCTAGCCTCAACGGTTTGGCTAGTGCTACCGCCGGTTGTGTTGCGCTTAATACATCAGGGCCGCCTCAAAATTCTATATTCCAGATCCAGGAACGTTTGGTGCAGGATTTTAAACCGGGCGATCAAAGATTTGCTAAAAACTTTATGGCCGATACAACGATTAACCAGGTAGGGGGTTACACCTTCAGCAGCCGTTGGGAATTGTTGAATGCAGCACTTACTCCCCGTCCGGCTATTAACTCCATCCAGTATGCAGACAATACTCCGGGTAATCAGGAAATTTATATCGCTGGCAGCTATGAAGAAAATGCGCTGATGTTGGCGGAAGCATATATAAATACCGGTCAGGTTGAACAGGGATTAGCATTAGTTGATGCGGTTAGAGTTTACCAATTAGCTGGCTTAGCTCCAGTGGCTGGTACCGGCTTAACAACTGCCCAGGCTTTGGAGGAGCTACGTAAAGAAAGAAGAATAGCTTTATTATTCAGAGGAACTGCCTTCTATGATGCAAGAAGATGGGGTGTTATTTACGATATTTCTAAGGGTGGTGGCCGCACCGGTTGTGTGGTACTTACTCCAGACGGCGTGTTACACCAAAACGTTACTATCAACTATAACTTTATGGATTACTGGGATGTTCCTGCTGATGAGTTCGTTCTGAACCCGCCAGCATCAGGCAGTGCTCCGATAAAGAACCCTAATTACTAAACATAGATCAGTTTAGTAGTTAATTTTCAGTTTTATTAGTTAATTTAAAAACCGTCTCAGTAAAATGAGGCGGTTTTATTTTTTAATTTAAAAATAATTTTTGGTTTTAAAACGTCACAAAAACGACCGTCTTTATGACCATTTTACCGGCGCAATAGGATTGTTGCTGTACTTTTTATTTACTGATCGGAAAACGATTGCATGATCCTGTTTTTTTAAAAAACTTACGATACATCCTCTTTTAGCTTATTTTTCCAATTTTAAAGAAAAAAAGGAAATAATTCCTGTAGCTGCTTAAACGGCGTCAGACAAAGAGGTAAAGGTAAATTCCTTTATCCGCATTGGCGGGATAAGCGCGCTGGAGAATGATTCGCCGCTGACAGTTCTTTCGGGTTTACCCAAGGCATCCAGGTTATTCAGCATAATCACCGGGCTTTCGTTAAAACGCATGTTCTTTATCGGAAACTTGATTTGTCCGTTCTCCACATAAAAAGTACCATCGCGGGTTAAGCCGGTATATAATAACGTTTGCGGGTCTACCGGGCGGATATACCATAAGCGGGTTACAAGTATCCCTTTTTCTGTACCTTTTATTAAATCCTCTAAAGTGGCGTCGGTTCCGTCCATAATAATGCTATCAGGAGATGGAATGCCTTTTACGCCCTGCTTTTGGGCCCAATAGCGGGAGTAAGTAAGGTTTTTAAGTACGCCTTTTTCAATCCAGCTTATTTTTTCCTGCGGCCTGCCATCGCCGGCCCAACTGCCAGTTGGCAATTCAGGATTTGATGGATCTGAATAGATATTAATCCGTTCATCAACTAGTTTATCACCCAGCTTGGTTTTGCCTCCGGTTTTACTTAAAAAACTGCGTCCTTCGTCGGCTGTCCTTGCATCCAGCCCTCCATACAGTTGCTCGAGCAATACAATGCCGGCAGCTGGTTCTAATATAACCGTGTACTTACCTGGTTCTATGGCTTTTGCGCCGGCAGACCGGGTTGCTTTCTGTGCGGCTGTTTTAGTAAATGCAAGCGTATCAAGTTTGCTTGCTGCGTTATAGTCTTTCGTTGAATAGCCGGAGCCCTGACCATCTTCCGTGCGCAGCGTAATAGAAAAACTGGCATCAGTACCGGTAAAATAGGCAAATAACCCATGCGAATTCATCATTGAAGAAAATGACGCGCTATTTTGCAAGTAGCCTGCGGCAATAAGCTTATTGTCTTTTGCAATCTGAAGGCTTTCGCTAACCTTGTCAGTCCGCATTGCAGGAGTTATAGCGGCGGTGTCGGCATCGAAAGTTTTTGAAGGCGGGCTATAAGTTTGCGGGCCTAAAAAGGACACAAACTCCGGATTTTCCGGGGCAAATTGCGCAAGGGTTTCCGAAAGGCGCACGGCTTTTTCTATGGAGGCGTCATCATACTCATTAGTGGTTACAATGCCCAGCTTTTTACCATAGGCAGATGAAATAACCATGCTTGTTTGGCTGATAAAGCCACTGGTAGAAACCGAATTGCGGGCGTAGCGGATATTTCCTGAATCAGAACCGCTAAAGGATATTTCACATTCGTCAGCTTTTGAATAGCTGAGCGCTTTTTTCATTATTGTACGGCAATCGTCTTCGCTTATTATAGCCATTGTACGTTATATTTTTCTTTTTGTATTAATTACGTTAACACCCTTAAAATGCGCGGTGGATGAACCGTGAGAAACTGCGCTAACCTGTTCAGGCTGGCCTTTTCCATCAAAAAAAGATCCGCCCAAACGATAATCATTTTTATCACATACAGCGGTGCAGGAGTTCCAGAATTCCTGTGTGTTTGATTGATAGGCCACATCATTAAGCATCCCTACAATTTTACCGTTTTTAATTTCGTAATAAAGCTGGCCGCTGAATTGGAAATTATATCGCTGCTGATCAATTGAGAAAGAACTGTCGCCAATAATGTAAATTCCCTTTTCCACGTTTTTAATCATCTCATCAGGTGCCAGTGGTGTGGTGCCAGGTTGTAATGATATATTTGGCATCCGCTGAAATTGCACATCACTCCAGTTATCTGCGTAACAGCACCCCTGTGATTCTTTTAAACCTATTATATGGGCCTGGTCACGTATGGCCTGGTAATTAACCAATACCCCATCTTTAATTATATCCCATTTTTTAGTTTCCACACCTTCATCGTCATACCCAACAGCACCTAAGGAACCTGGTTGAAGTTTATCTGCTACGATATTTACCTGCGGACTTCCAAAATTAAACTTGCCTGATTTCCATTTATCAAGTGTTAAAAAGCTGGTACCGGCAAAATTGGCTTCATATCCCAATACGCGGTCCAGCTCAGTTGGATGTCCTACAGACTCATGTATGGTTAGCCATAAATGGCTGGGATCAAGCACGAGATCATATTTACCCGCTTCAACTGATTTTGCTTTTATTTTTTCGGTTACCTGCGGCGCCGCGGCCCTGGCATCTTCAAGCATGTCATAGCTATCACGATATAAAGTTGTTAAACCTTTTATTTTGTCACTTTCTTTTGGGATAAGGTATTCGTAACCCATTCCTCTTGGAGCGCTCAGCGATTGTCTTGTTTCAAACTGTCCGGTTTTTTCGTCAATTTTTGTAACTGCAAAGACCGGCCATATACGGTGAATATCCTGGTCTATATACGATCCGTCTGTTGAGGCAAAATACTTTTGTTCATTTACCAGGAAAATGATGGAGTTTACGTAGTTAGCACCGCCTTTTAGTGCAGCGTCATTTACGGCAAGCAAAAGATCTGTTTTGTCTTTAACTGGCACATCAAAACCGTTTTTAATTATCGGTGTTTTCCAACTTACCTCTCCATATCCCTTTTGGGGTATTAACTGTACGGGGTCGGTTTGTATCCTGGCATTTTCTTTTGCTATCGCGACAGCCATCTGGGCAGCCTTGGCAATACTATCGGTATCTAATTTATCAGTCGCCGCGAAACCCCAGCAGCCGTTGGCTATTACCCTGATGCCCATTCCATATGATTCGGTGTCAACAATGTTTTCTACTTTGTTTTCACGGGTAACCACATATTGGTTTAAGTAACGACCCAGGCGTACATCGGTATAGATAGCCCCTTTTGATCGTGCCGCATTCAGTGCTATATCTGCCATTTGTTTTTTCATGGCGGTATCAACATTACGCATGGCAGTACCTTGAATTAAAGGGGAGCCAAAAACAGGTATACGATTAAGCATCGTGGCACCAAAGCCCATACCTGTAAGATACAGAAAGTCTTTTCTTCTCAATTTATCAGTATTAGTTTTTTAAATATAATTACTCTTTTCAAATAAATATAATTTGTTCTTATTAATTTAAGCCATAATCCAATAAAAACAAATTCACTATATAAGATTATTAGGGCCAAATAAACGTTACAATTTTTAATATATATATTTAACATTAAACATTCGCCAGAGATGATTCAAGTCACTATTGAATTAAAGCAATCATTAATAAAAGAAAATTGTATCACGAGTTCAGCGCATACAAAATAATATTTACGCCAAATTTGGTATTATCCTCGGCTAAAAACCGCTTATTTCTGAAGTCATAATCCCATTCGCAGCCGTAGTCCTTATTGCTGTATAGTACTGCTATCCGGTTATCTATTTCAATTGCTTTAAGGTAATCATGCACCAGATCATCACCCCACCCGTTAAGTTCAAAAGTGGTGGTTGGTGGTCCTTTTTCAAAACTAAAAAATGAGTTATAAATTTTATGGTTGTTCGGGATTTTTTTTAGCGCCCCAGCACCAAATATGGCCGTCATTTCGGCCTCGAATGATTTCGCAAAAAGCCCGTCGATATCGTGGTTGCAATCATCCGCAAAAACAAAACCCCCATTTTCTACGTACTTTTTAAAGTTTGCCCTTTCCTGAGCGTCGAACTGGACCAGCTTGTGGCCGCTTATATAAAAAAAGGGAAAAGAAAATATATCGGCGCTATCAAGCGGTATCACTTTTTCGTGTACATCGATTGGTATGGTGGTATATTCCAGCAAAGAGTTAAGCAAATTAGACGGCATTCTTTGATCAGTATCCCAATCGCCGGAATGATAGCTAAATCTCGCAAATGTGAATTTTGAGCCGGTATTCATAGTTTTACTAAACTATATAAAATAAATAGGTAATAACGTGTTTTTCTTATCTGAATTGTAATTTTTACGCTACTATATTTATTATTTGGTAAAAAAAAATCGATAATAAGATAAAACTATGATATATTGTGTACTTATAAAACAATCAGTAGCTCCTGGCTAAATTTCCTCCGGGGTAGCGTGATTTATAACAATAATAAATATTAAACCATTTGGAAACAACTGAAAAAGACGTTAAAAATTTGCTGGCAAAATTACCACAGCTTAAACAGGAGATTCAAAAAGTAATTGTTGGTCAGGATATCATATTAGACGAGTTACTGGTGGCCTTTTTAGCGGGGGGGCATTGCCTTTTAGAGGGAGTACCTGGTTTGGCAAAAACCCTTATAGTAAAAACCATCTCTCAGGCTTTGCATCTTTCGTTCAGGCGGATTCAGTTTACCCCGGATTTGATGCCTACCGATATTGTGGGCACCGAAATACTGGAAGAAGACCATATAACCGGAATGCGTTTTTTTAAATTTAATAAAGGGCCGCTCTTTGCGAATATTATACTGGCGGACGAAATAAACCGTACACCTCCGAAGACCCAATCAGCGTTACTGGAAGCTATGCAGGAGTTTGAAGTAACTTACGGTGGGCAAACTTACCCGCTTGATAAGCCGTTTTTTATCCTTGCCACGCAAAACCCTATTGAACAGGCGGGCACCTATCCATTGCCCGAAGCTCAACTGGACCGGTTTTTATTATTAATAAAAATAGGGTATCCCACCGAACAGGAAGAAGTTGAAGTTTTAAGCCGCACTACCGGAACAAAAATGGCGAAGGTAACACCTGTGATTACAGCGGAAGAAATTTTACAGGTTCAGGCGCTGGTAAGGCAGGTAAACATAAGTGATGACCTGATAAAGTATGTAAGTAAGTTCATCCGGGCTACAAGACCTGATACTACAACTGTAAGTTATGTTAAAGATTGGGTACGCTGGGGCGCAGGGCCAAGGGCCGGCCAGGCATTGATTTTGACAGCCAAAGCACGGGCAATTTTAAAAGGCCGCTATGCCGTTTTAATGGAAGATTTACAAGCTATGGCCCCGGCGGTACTAAGGCACCGCATATTATTGAATTTTAAAGCTGAGGCTGAAAACATAACATCGGATATGGTTACCTCGGTTATGATAAAGGAAATTACAAGGGAAAATACGCTTTAATTTTAATATGCAATTAAACCCGAAAGTATTAATGACCATTAAAAATTTGCCCTTACTGGCAAAAACAGTTGTTGATGGCTTTATGACGGGGCTAAACAAAAGCAATATAAAAGGTCCGGGGTTGGAGTTTAGCCAATATCGGAGTTATCAGCCAGGAGATGATCTCAGGTGGCTGGACTGGAGGATGTATGCCCGTTCTGACCGGTATTATATACGTGAGTCTGAAACCGAAACAAGCATATCTGTCCGGTTTTTAATTGACGCGAGTTTGTCAATGAATCATGATGACAATGGAATAAAAAAAATCGAATATGCTCGTTTCCTTGCAGCGTCATTGGCATACCTGGCCAATTTGCATGGCGATGCGGTCGGGCTTTATGTTTTCCAAAATGATCATTTGTTTTCACTAGCCTCAAAATCCGATCCGCAACATCTACAGCGCCTGTTTTATCAGCTTTCGGTTATTGAACCTGATGGAAAGTTTACGCAGCCTATTCATTATAAAGAGTTATTTGCAGGACAAGGAAAGAAAGAACTTTTGATATTGATAACGGATATGTACCAGCAGGAGAGTGAAATTTATAGGTTATTGGATTCTTTAACGGCCGTTAAACATGAAGTGCTGGTATTTCAGTTAATGGGACAAAATGAGCTGGAGCTGAACTACAAAGGTTATGCCGCTCTGGAAGACCTGGAAAGCGGTAACACCGTGCTAATTGATCCGGATACAATTAAAAGTGCCTATCTCGAAAAGCTTGGTAATTATCTGTCTGATATCCGGCTGCAACTTTTAAGTAAACATATTTTTCACAAGATGATAAGCACCGCGGAACCGCTTGACGAGGCGCTAAGAGCGTTTTTAACGCAAAGAAATAAACGGTATTGACAATGGGCTTTTTATCATCCATATGGTTATTCGCTGTTGCCGCTATTAGTATTCCGGTAATAATACACTTATGGAACGTAAAGCCGGGCAAAACCCTTAAAGTTGGCAGTATTGCGTTAATTGAGGTGTCGTCTCGTAAAAGTAGCCGCAGTTTTAAATTGATTGATATTTTATTGCTTTTACTGCGCTGCCTGTTCCTGATTTTGATTGCGACAGTTTTGGCAATGCCTTATATTCAAAAAGGCCGGGACGAGAGTGGTATAAAAGGATGGCTTCTTATCCCCAAAGAAAACTTTAAAGAAGTATATAAAAACTTTAAGCCAAAAGTCGATTCTTTACTAAATGCCGGATACGAACTCCATTACTTTAACTACAATTTTAAAAAAGCTGTGGTTAAAGAAGCATTGGCAGATACAACGGCATCGCCACAAAAAAAAATGGCACCTTACTGGAGCTTATTGCAGCAACTGGACAGGCTGGCACCAGCTAAACTACCGATCTATTTAATTACTCCAAATTTGCTAAATAATTTTGCCGGCAACAGGCCTAAAATTGCTTTAAATTTGAAATGGGATACCTATACACCAAGTGATTCAACAGTTATCTGGATAGAAAAAGCATGGTTTACCGCAGATAAAAATGTGCATGTCATTGTTGGTACAGGTAAACCATCGGGCACTTATTTTAATGCCGTAAATATCAGTTCGGATGATGGGAAGGGTCAGCCTTACCATATCGGCGTAAACAATGGCAAGGCGATAATCAGCGCAAGCAATAATAAACAAAGTCCTGTTGCAATTGATACCGCCACGCTAACCGTTGATGTTTTTGCCGATAACAACGCCCCTGATGCCAAATATGTTAAAGCTGCTTTACAAACAGTTAGCCAGTTTACAAAACACCCTATAAATATTAAATCATTCGGTGATAACAATAATTTATTGGGTCGAAAAAATTGGCTTTTTTGGTTGTCTGATAAAGCCATCAACCCAAAAACAATAAGTCGTTACCAGCATGTATTAGTTTATGAAAGCGGTAAAACGGTTGCTGTTAATTCGTGGATATGCCCGGGTGCTGGTAATTCGGTAACACCGGAACAACAGGCAATTTCTTTATATAAATCGGTTATTGGAACTACTTATCCTGCTGAAGTTGTTTGGCACGATGGTTTTGGAAAACTGGTGCTGGGCCGCGATTATAAGGGCAACACTGCTATATATCATTTTTACAGCCGCTTTAACCCATCATGGAACGATTTGGTTTGGAACGCCAATTTTCCGAAGATAATGTTACAACTTATGATGGATGATGGTTTTCTTTTTGATAAAGCTAAGTATGACCGCAGAATTATCGACAAGCAGCAACTAAAGCCTATTGTTATTAAAGAAGTTAAGACTTCCCAGAACAATTATAAATTAAACACTGACGTTACGCGTTATTTCTGGCTGCTTTTGGTGTTGATATTTTTAGCTGAAAGATGGCTGGCAAATAAAAAACAGTTAACATAAGGATTAAATGGAGTATAATGCATTGAATAAAATAAGACAGGTAAGGCAAAAGTATATTTTATATTATTTGCTTGCCGATGGTTTGCTTGCGGCGGCTATCGCCGTGGCGGGCTGTGTTATTTTATCGTTGTTTTTTGCCCGGTTCCTTCTGTTTTTCATTATATTATTTGTTTTAATTTTTAGCCTTTTGATGGCAAGGCACCGTCAATGGCTTATAAGAGACAAGATTGTGACAGCTTTTCTTGATTCTGTATATCCGGAACTTGAAGAAAGCAGTAGCATTGTTTTGATGCAAAAAGCAGACCTTAACCTATTGCAACAACTTCAATTAGAAAAGGTTGTGGCAGCGCTGGTGCATATTCCGTCAAATCATGAGTATTTTATAAAGCCCGTGCGCCGAAGCGCCACACTATTAATTTGCGCGCTCATCTTATCATTTCTTGCCAGCGAGGTTAATTATCATTGGGGTACTGGTAAAGCCACTAACAGCGTTAACAATATCCAAAAAAAAAGCAATGTAAAAGAAGTAATACTGCCCCAGGTTGAATCTGTTGATGTGGTTATCAGGCCGCCCGCTTATACCAATTTACAGGAATACCGCCAGTCAAAGTTTTCATTAGAAACAGAAGAAGACGCAGTTATTGACTGGAAATTAACGACAAATGTTGCTGTAAAAAAAGTATCTCTGGTGTTTAATGAAAGGGACAACCTGCCTTTAAAAAGCCAAAATGATGATGGTACAAAATGGGAAGCAAAAAAAACACTTACAAAGCCAGGTTTTTACCAGGTTGTGATAGATGGCAAAAGTTCAGATTTGTACCAGGTGCAGGTTATTAATGACTTACCACCGGTTATACAAATTAAAACGCCAAAACAATATACCTATATTGATGCCGGTGAAAAGCCACAGGTAATTTTGGACGCAACTGTAACAGATGACTACGGCGTAAGCGGAACAGAAATTTATGCCACAATAGCCAAAGGCAGCGGAGAGGCAGTAAAGTTTAAGGAGCAAAAAATTGAGTTCCCTATATCATTTAGTCAAAATGAACGGAAATATAACCTCCAAAAAACAATTGACCTCCAGGCTTTGAATGTGGAACCGGGGGATGAGCTTTATTTTTATGTGCAGGCCCGTGACAACAACGCCCAGTTGAGCCGCACCGATGTTTATATAGTTTCTGTACAGGATACCGCGCAGTTGTTAAGTATGGACGGCATACTCTCAGGTACGGATATAAAACCTGAGTATTTTAGAAGTGAGCGCCAGATTATTTTAGATGCGGAAACGTTATTAAAAGAAAAAGACACCCTGCGCCAGGATAAGTTTAAAGACAGAAGCAATGAACTGGGGACCGACCAAAAATTATTGCGTTTACGTTACGGCAAGTTTTTAGGCGAAGAAGCTGAAGGAAATATTGAAGACCCAAGAGTGGCGGGGAATGATAAAGCCGTTGACCCGAAAGACTTTGGCAATGGCGCGAAAATATTGGATGAATATACCGATAAACATGATAATGCCGAAGATGCCCAGTTTTTTGACCCGAAAGTAAAAGAACAACTCAAAGCCACTCTGACAGAAATGTGGAAAGCTGAATTACAGCTTCGTTTATATCAACCTGCAGAAGCGTTGCCTTTTGCTTACAAAGCTTTACGCCTTTTAAAAGACCTGCAGCAAAAGTCACGATCTTTTGTAGCAAAAACGGCCTATAATCCATCTCCATTAAAAATGGAAAAAAGATTGAGCGGCGACTTAGATAAAATTATACAACCAACAGAACATCGTGAACTGAAAATAGTTGAAGACCGTTTTTCTTCATTAAAAAAGGCTGTCGGCATATTGGAACAATTATCTTACACAAATAATATAAGCGGCGCCGACCGACGGCTATTGCAGGAAGCCAATCAGCAACTCGGTGAAAAGGCAGCATTACAACCGGGTGCTTATTTGGGCGCTGCAAGCGCGATGAGACGCATAATAGCAGGTAATAAAAAAGGACTGTCTGCAAACATTGCAATAGTTGAAACTGCGATCCGGAAAATATTGCCGGCCAGCGAGGTGTTGCCTCAAAGCAGCTCCACGACTGCTGATATGGGCCTTTCCCAAAGTTATTTTTTAAACTTTAATCACTGATTTGCAAATGAATTGGACTTACCTGGTAATAGTCATTTGCGTAATTCTTGCTGTTTTTACAGTAGTAATGGAATATCGTCGTGTTAACAGGCAACGGTTGGGTCTCCGCATAACTGCATTGTTGATTGCCATAGCTTCCATCGGCGCTTTAACGTTGCCCGTTAGTTATTGGGGCGAAACAAAATTGGGTGCCAATGAAGCAGTTTTAGTAACGACAGGTTATAACAGAGATAGCTTGAATGAGTTTAAAACCGACACCTTGTTTACTACGGATTCTGTTATTAATGCACAAAATCCCAAAACGAGACTTATAACTATAGATCAGCTGCAAAACGTTGTGCCAGCTATTTCCCGATTGCATATTTTAGGTTTTGGCTTAACAGAGGATGAATTGAAACAACTGGACAGCATTCCCATAGTTTTCCACCAAGCCATCTATCCTTCCGGGATTACATCGATAAGCTGGACTGAAAAAATAAAGCAGGGGCAGCAGTGTGTAATTCAGGGCACCTTCAATAATTCAACACATAGTCAGGTAAAACTGGTTTTATCCGGATTAAATACAAATGTTGACTCTCTGCTTATTGGTCCCACAGTCAGCACCAGTTTTGAGTTGACCGATTTGCCCAAAATTGAAGGGAAAACAGTTGATCGTTTGCTGGTTATATTGGGCAAGGACACGATTGAAAATGAGAAAATCCCAATAGAGGTATCGCCAGTGAATCCCCTAAAAGTATTAGTTTTATCGGGGGCACCAAATTTTGAAAATAAATTTTTAAAAAATTGGCTTGTTGATAACGGGTTTGCGATAGCTGTTCGGTCGGCTATCAGCAAAAATAAGTTCAGTGCGGAGTTCATAAATATTGAACAGTTACCAATTAATCAACTGTCACCCCAGGTACTGAACAAGTTTGACGTCATAATCACCGATCTTTCTGTCTTAAAGGAGCTAAACAACGATGCAAATATTTCGGTTAAAAACCAGGTAGTTAAAAATTCAATGGGCTTAATAGTCAGGGTGGATACTGTATTCAAAACAACATCGTGGTTTCAGAACGGGATTACAATTTATAAGCCTACTTCCGCAGATCAACAAGGCAGTCCGTTGAATTTTCTGGGTGAAAAGAATGCTTCCAAAATATTGAGTAATGGACAACTATTTATCGGCAATAGCGATAATATGCAGGCTCTGGTTACTGACGGAAAGCACCGGGAACTTGCATGTACTGGTATTATGGGGACCGGTAAAATAGTATTGACCACAATAGGCGATAGCTATAGTTGGATGTTAGCGGGCAACAAAAACGATTATTCGGCTTTTTGGTCTTTGCTTGTCAGAAAAGCCGCTAAGCCTCATCCACAGTTGGAAAATTGGAAAACGGTTAATAATATACCAACCCTTAATGCGCCTGCTATTTTATCGGTTGAAACAGCTTCACCACCTGCAGCAATGCTTATTGATGACGTTAGCACAGCCCTCTTACAAAATATGGAGCTGCCATTTCAATGGCAAAATAGGTGGTGGCCTGTAAAAACCGGATGGCAACCAGTTAAACGCACACATGGCGCAATTGACTGGATATATGTTTATGAAACAACTGATTGGACCGCAATTAAGGCTATCAAACAAACAATCGATACAAAAAAATACGAAAGTGCCATAACATTGCATGGTGTAACAAAACAGATACATCAAAAAGCTAAAATTCCGACGCCAAAAATTTATTTTTATACATTATTGCTTTTTTGCTGTACTTTTTTGTGGTTTGAAGCGAAATTTAAGGCAAAGCAGACTACTAAAGGTTAATATTTTAAAGGTTTTAACATAAAAACAACACCAGGGAGGAAAAACACTTGAAACGAAGAGATTTCATTTACTTATCAGGCCTTGGGGCGGGGACATTAATGTTTCCCGGCTTATCAGCTTCAGGCAATCCTATTGATCCATCGCAGGCATTAGCGCCGATGGACGCAAAGGTTAACAAACTATTGGCAGATGTGGCGCTAAATACAGCAAAATCAAAAGGCGCCAGTTATGCCGATGTACGTATTGGGCGGTACTTTAACCAATTCATTATTACCCGCGAAAACAAGGTTTTAAACGTAGCCAATACCGAATCGTTCGGTGTTGGGATCAGGGTGATTGCCAATGGATGCTGGGGGTTTGCGGCAACGAACGATGTTACCCAGGCTGGCATGGTTAAAACTGCTGAAAAGGCGGTTGCGGTTGCAAAGGCAAATGCCAAAATTGGTGGGGCACCCGTAGAATTGGCACCGCAACAAGGCTATGGCGAAGTAAGTTGGAAGACGCCGATAGAAAAAAACGGGTTTGAGGTGCCGATAAAAGAAAAAGTAGACCTTTTATTATCTACAAATGGTATTGCTATGCAAGGCGGGGCCAACTTTGTAAATTCTAATTTGTTTTTGGTTAATGAGCAGAAGTACTTCGCATCTACAGATGGGTCATATATTGATCAGGACGTACACCGCATTTATCCCAGTTTTGTAGTTACTAAAATTGACCCGGGGGCTGGCGCGTTTGAAACCCGCCGTTCGTTAAGCTCGCCGGTAGGCATGGGGTACGAGTATTTGACCCCGCTTGATAGTGAAAAGGTAACCGGGGTAACCACACGCTATAAGAAAAGGTATGATATACTGGAAGATATTAAGGCCGCGACACAACAGGCCGGGCAAAAATTAACAGCCAAATCTGTTGAGCCTGGCAAATATGATATGGTGCTTGACCCAAGCCATCTGTGGCTTACCATTCATGAATCTGTTGGACACCCAACTGAGTTGGACCGCGTACTGGGATATGAAGCCAACTTTGCCGGGACAAGCTTTTTAACATTAGACAAATGGAAAGCCGGCAATTTTAATTTTGGCAGTCCGCAGGTAAATATTGTAGCAGATAAAACACAAATAGGGTCGCTTGGCGCCGTTGGTTATGACGACGAAGGGGTAAAATGTAAAAAATGGGACCTTATAAAGGATGGCATATTGGTAAACTACCAGGCCATACGCGACCAGGCCCATATTATTGGTTTAAAAGAATCGCAGGGCTGCTGTTATTCACAAAGCTGGCAGGATGTTCAATTCCAACGGATGCCGAACGTTTCGCTTCAGCCTGGAAAAACCCCTTTAAGCGTTGATGATATGATAAAGAATGTTGAAAAGGGCATATATATTATTGGTGACGGATCATTCTCAATTGACCAGCAACGTTATAATTTTCAGTTTGGTGGGCAGCTTTTTTATGAAATTAAGGATGGTAAAATAGCCGGAATGCTGAACGATGTAGCTTACCAGGCCAATACACGTGAGTTTTGGAACTCGTGTGCACAGGTTTGTGACGAACGCGATTATCGTTTAGGTGGCGCGTTTAATGATGGTAAGGGGCAGCCGAGCCAGTCGAGCGCGGTATCGCATGGCGCGTCAACAGCGTTGTTTAAAGGGGTAAATGTTATTAACACAAAAAGAAAGATCGGATAATATGGCCATATTAAATAAAGAAGAAGCGCAATTGTTATTAAAAAAAGTGCTTAGTTATTCGAAAGCAGAAGAATGTGAAGCGAGCATAAATGGAAGCGAAGGAGGAAATATTCGTTACGCGTTAAACGCGGTGTCAACCGCAGGTGATATCAGTACTATGGGCTTAAGAGTAACTTCCGTTTTCGGCCAAAAAGCGGGAACTGCTACCATTAATGAGTTTGACGACGCTGCGCTTGAAAAGGTCGTACGGAGGTCTGAAGAGCTTGCACAACTGGCGCCCCCAAACCCCGAATACATGCCCATGCTTGGTCCGCGCACGTTTGCCGAATCTATTATGTTTAATGCCGACACAGCAGCAATGACTCCTGATAGCCGTGCGGAAATGGTAGCCAAAAGTTTGGAAGTTACTAAACAGGCTAACCTTACTGCTGCCGGTTTTCTTGAAAACGCGACAACATTTAACGCCATTATGAATTCGAAAGGGTTGTTTGCCTATGAAAAGGGAACTGATGTCACCTTTTCGGTAACTACCCGTAACGAGGCAGGTACTGCTTCGGGTTATGCGGCAAGGGGCTTTACTGATGTAACTAAGTTGAACACCAATTCAGCAACCAAAATTGCAGCTAATAAGGTGCTAACCTCTGTTGGTGCAAAAGCCATGGAACCGGGTAAATACACTGTAATATTAGAGCCGGTTGCAGCAACTTACATGCTCGAAAACATGTTCCGTTTTGACGCGCGTCAGGCTGATGAAGGGCGTAGTTTCTTAAGTAAAAAAGGCGGCGGCACAAGGTTGGGCGAACAATTGGTTGACCCCAAAGTAACCATATACTCCGATCCATTTAACCAGGATTTACCAGGCTCTACCTGGAGCGGTGATGGTTTGCCATTAGAAAAAACAATGTGGATTGATAAGGGCGTTGTAAAAAACCTTTCGTACTCACGCTATTGGGCGCAAAAGAAAGGCGTTAACCCTATGCCAGGGCCATCTAACATAATTATGGAAGGCGGCGACGCCACCATAGAAGATATGATACAAAGCACCGAACGCGGTATATTGGTTTCACGCCTTTGGTACATCAGACTGGTTGATCCGCAATCGTTATTGCTGACCGGTTTAACCCGCGACGGCTTGTTTTACATTGAAAACGGAAAAATTAAGTTCCCCATCAAAAATTTTCGTTTCAACGAAAGCCCGGTTATTATGCTGAACAACGTAGATGCCTTAGGTAAGCCTGAGCGGAGCATCAGCGTAGAAAGTTACCGGAGTTATATGATACCCCCGATGAAATTAAGAGATTTTACGTTTAGTTCACTATCTGACGCGGTTTAATTTTAAAAGCTTTACCTGTAAAATTGTGTAAACTATTACCCCAAACAGGTATTCCTGTTTGGGGGCAGTAAGTCCATTAATATACACAACGCTTTCTGCTGTTCGACATGTGCTACCAGCCATTCCCAAATAAAAAGCCTCCCAGCAATGCTGAAAGGCTTTGGTGACCTTCCGACCACAGTTTTTGACCACCTTTGTTGAGGATTTGAGAAGAATTGAGACATTGTCATAGTCGGCTATACAAAACCTCGTAATAAATTGCAGGGATAAATGACAAATTAAGAAATTTTTTAATTGATGAAATTGTCCTCCACCGTTATGATTTGCTCACGGATGTATACCGCACGTAATTCGGCATCATCTTAACTAAGTTTCCAATCAGGCCTTTCAAAATGACAAGTATACCCATATGGATGTTTCTGTAAATAATCCTGGTGTTCTTCTTCAGCGTTCCAAAAATCAGTCTCAGGTAAAACTTCGGTAACGATCTTTCCCGGCCATTTACCGGATATATCCATTTCCGAAATCAAAGCTTTTGCTGTCTCATGCTGGGTTTCATTAGTATAAAAAATAGCAGACCGATAAGATGTTCCGATATCATTTCCTTGCCTGTTCCGGGTAGTAGGATCGTGGATTTGGAAGAAATATTCCAGTAGTTCGCGATAAGATAGTTGTTCCGGATCAAATATAATTTCAATGGCTTCAGCATGTGTTCCGTGGTTCCGGTAGGTCGCGTTTTTAACATCTCCGCCTGTATAACCGACAATAGTTTTTATTACCCCGGGTTGTTGCCTGAATAGTTCTTCAACTCCCCAAAAACATCCTCCCGCTAAAATGGCTTTTTCAGTATTCATATTGATCGTTTTTTTAATATTAAGGTGAATTACAACCAGACAAATGTCTTTGTTTCCGCGGTGTGTTTCAAATATTTTAAGTCGTCAAAAAGCAATAATTATAAGTCAATTTGCGGATTTATTTTTACACGTTAATTAGTTCCCTTGAAAAGTGAATTGAAATAAATGCCCCATCTCTGCTGCTGATAATAAAGTTGCCCTTTAACTGATTTGTTAGACCTTTTATTAAATTCATCCCGGGTGACTTTACGTTGGTTATATCAAAGTCTGCCTGTAATCAGGCACCGTTTAAAAAAAGTGCAGGTTTTAACTTGCCATATCGTAATAGCCGCTCAGTTATGTTTAACTTGACGAAATAATTGCCCATTCAATGAAAAAGAGTTTTGCGGACATAATGCTGAATGATCATGAAACCAGGATCACTGAAGGTGCAAAGGTCAGAAAAAAGTTAGATATGAACGGTAATTAAAATATGATATGAATTGGATACGTTCCCTGATAAAAGGCCGGAGTCTTCGCACTAGTGTATTGCAGGCGATACCATTCTGGATAGCATCCCTGGTGACCGGAGTGATCGCTGTTTTATACACCAAATTATTTGAACAGGCAGAAAAATGGGGACAGCTAATATATAAGGCACACGGCTGGACGATCTTTTTACTGGCACCAGGTGGCTTTTTACTGGCCTGGCTGCTCGTTAAGCAGGTTGACGTGTATGCAAGCGGCAGCGGCATACCGCAGGTTATGGCGGCTATTGAACTGACGACGCCGGAAGAGGATGGGCTGGTTAAAAGGTTGCTAAATGTCCGGATGATGTTAGTTAAGATTGCATCAAGTTTGCTAATGGTATTTGGTGGCGGTGCTATTGGCCGCGAAGGGCCGACTATACAGATAGCCGGGACTGTTTTCCGTAAGATCGATGAGTGGCTGCCGAAATCCTGGCCAAAAATATCCAAGAGGAATATGATACTGACCGGGGCGGCCGCAGGGCTTGCAGCTGCTTTCAATACGCCATTGGGGGGTATAGTCTTCGCGGTGGAAGAACTGGCGAAAACCCATATCAGCCATTTCAAAACAGCGGTATTTACTTCTGTAATTATTGCCGGTTTAACTGCACAGGCGTTCTTAGGTCCATACCTGTACCTGGGCTACCCGGTAATAACCCAGTCATCCGCTTATATGTTGCTGGCTGTTATTCCTGTCGCCTTACTCGCAGGGCTGGGCGGCAGCGGCATGGGGCTCCTTATTCTTAAAATACTGAACTGGAAAGCGAGGCTTAAAAACAAGTATGCTGAAATGACTTTTGTTTTGCTCTGCGCCCTGGCAATGTGTACCATTGCGTACTTTGTTAATACCAGCATATTGGGTTCGGGAAAAGCGGAAATGTCGCAGCTGCTTTTTACCGGCAACAAACGTATCGGCTGGCAAATACCTATCGCAAGGACACTGGGCCCGCTATTATCTTTTACAACAGGTGCTTCCGGCGGTATATTTGCACCTGCATTAAGTGCAGGGGCAACAGTTGGTGCCTTTATTGCCGGATTATTTGATCTATCGGCATCCAATACCAATTTATTGATCCTGTCAGGAATGGTTGCTTTTCTTACCGGTGTTACCCGTTCACCTTTTACATCGGCCATTCTTGTGCTGGAAATGACCGACCGGCATAATGTTATTTTTTTCCTGATGTTGTCGGGTATCGCTGCCAGCCTGGTTTCCTCACTGGTCAGCAAGCATTCGCTTTACGAATACCTTAAATTGCAGTATATTCTTAAATTGCGAAAGCACCCTGTTAACGCGCGGGAGGATCACGGGCAGGTTACCATCAATGAATAAGGCCTGACATTACATCAGGCCCTAAACCATAATCTGCGAAAAAGCTAATGACAGATTATATATTTTTATAAATAATTTTCAGCAAAAAATTGGTGCTGATGCTTATTCAAATGTTGCTCAAGGGCCCTGTAGAATGCCAACCGAAGTTCCTCGTAAATTTCAAACGGCGTGGGCAATCGTTCAATATGCTCTTTAACCAAACGAATCGTGAGACACTTTCCATCGCCGTAATAGCGCATTAATTCTTTTTCATTATCTGCTCCGTAACTTATTCCAGTGACAAATGCAGGTAACTCAGGCCCGGAAACAGGTCAGTATATTGCTGTAAAATAAAACCAATCCCGATCTGTATGCTTCATCAGCGAGAACGCCCGTTGCATAATAAGTCGCTTTCATTTTATTCTTTTAAATGACATTGTCCGGCCAATAAATTTAAAATGCCAGTAACCCCTTACCTTGAGTAAACCTTGCTTGCCAATGTTGGCAGAGGCATTCCAGTCCCGGCCGTGTTTGGAATCGTAAACCATACCATTTTCCCAGCTATTAGTATTCGGGTTATAGGCGAGGTTCCGCAGAATACTCATTCCTAAAATTTTCCGGCTTCTCAATGCCGGGTTCGGATTATGCACGTCGGTCCAGTAGTCCAAAGGTTTGTCGTCCGTGTCAGCATACCAAACGATCTCGGCTTTAAATTGGCCGCCCTGGGTAAAAACCTGAATAATCAGGTCTTTTTCTGTTGATTCCCATTTACCACAAATACTTTCTCTTGTGTCCAAAGTCTGCCCGTGCGTGGCTATATTCATTAATGACAACGACACGGACAGAATAAAAACCCCTTTTAATGACATCTTATCTCAGCAATTAAACTGTTATTTACTTGGTTGTTGCGGTGCTTTACCGATGAGTGCCATAAACTGATCCAACTTCGGCGTAATAATAATCTGGGTACGCCGGTTTTGCGATTTACCAAAATCTGAGCTGTTATCAGCTATCGGATTATATTCTCCGCGGCCACCAGCTGTAAGGCGTTTAGGTTCAACACCAAAGGTGTTTTGCAGAGCCTGTACTACAGAGGACGCCCTCAGGCAGCTCAAATCCCAATTATTCCTGATATTGGGTTGTGAAATCGGCACATTATCTGTGTTACCTTCTACAAGCACGTCGTAATTTGAATAATCATTAATGATCTTCGCTACTTTACTCAATATTGTATCCGCTTTACTTGAAATCTGATAGCTGGCAGACTGATAAAGCATATTGTCTGCAAGTGAGATATACACTACGCCCTTCAGTACTTTTATATCTACGTCCCTCATTTCATCAGGACTTAATGACCTGGTGAGATTAGTGGTTAAGACCTGATTTAACGAATCGCTCTTATTTTTGAGCTCTACTAAGTGCTGAATATACTTATCAGAAGCGCTGATCTGGTCAGCCAACTTCGAAATGTTAACATTACCCTGGTTGTTACCGGCTAAACATTTACTTAAGGCATCTTGTAATACCGCGGAATTTGCTTTTGCAGATGCAATCTGGTCTTCAAGACTTTGCACACGGGATTTTGACCCGGCAAGCTCCTGTTGGGTTACCTGCCAGCTTTGTTTCAGGTTGCGGTTGGTATCTAATGCCCGGTTATAATTGGATTGTAATTCCGCATATTTTTTATTGCTCACACATCCTTGTGAGAATGCTGCCGTCAATAATACAATTGGCAGCCATATTTTAATTTTCATGATTTTTATTTTAATTATTTATAGAATTTAGATTTACACCAAAAGGCGCGAATTACCAAAAAAGAAAATGCTATGTCCCCATAGAGAAAGCAAGCCTAATTTGTTGGTGAGGATTTTTTGTTGTTTGAAGAATAGGATATTTCACAACCGCAATACGCGCTGAGAGAGGTATCGCCTGGTTTCACAAAAGGAATAATTATGAGGGTGTAGCTTTTTATACGCCCCCAAAAAAAGGAAACAGGTGGCTAAAAAGGTTAACGCCAATGGAATTTCCGAAAACTTTATTTTAGAAATGGTACTAAATGCATCGCTCTCAATAATGCCTTTGTCTATCCTGATTAAGAACTTCTCAGGGAGAGGAATCCGAAGAGATACAGTAGCTGAGTTAGCATTTCCTGTTAACAGCAACGGCAGAAACTGGTCCCGGTAATAAGTAGGGCTTACTTTAATCAGGATGAAAACTCCCCAAAAAACAATTATTATTCGTTTCTTTAAATTAGCCATATTAATATAAAACGCTGATATTGAGTATATGTTTTAAATAACACTATTAAATATTTAGCGAAAATTGGCCTGTACTGTTTTAATAAAGTTTAATATAGCTAACGAACTTACGTGATTCAATAGCTTCTTAAAGCCGAAGATTTAGTGGTCAGTTAAGAGTAACACTAACCAATTTCGTCTCACAAGAAAAAATGCTTAAAAACCCTTAACCTTATTTATCGGTCAAGGGTTTTCTATTCTAATTTTTATTACTTTGTTTTAATCTCAACGCGGCGGTTTAATACTTTTCCGGCCTCGGTACTGTTGTCCGCAATTGGATGGCGGGTACCAAAACCTTTAGTTTTCAAACTACCCGCATTTATACCGGCATTAACTAAATACGTTTTAACGGCATTTGCCCTATCTCGTGATAATATCAGGTTATGTTCTGCTGTTCCCTCGATTGAGGCATAGCCATTTAAAAAATAGGTTGCGTTACTGTACAACTTAATTTGCGATGCAAGCTGATCCAATATAGCGTAGGAATCTGTTTTAAGGATACTGGAGTTAAAGTCAAACTGAATTTTAACCTGATCGATATTTAAATCGGGTTTTTGAACCGGTGCTGGCGTCGGTTTAGCTTCTACTACCAGTTTTGGCTGAGGCGCCGGAGCTGGCGTTGACACTGCCACAGGCGGGGTAGGTTTCTGAGCTATTTTTTTTGCTTTGCACGCCTGCATTGCAATTATTGCCGATAAAATAATGATAGGGGTGAAACGAGATCTTAGAAATTTCATGATGAATATTTTTGTTGTTAAAATTTTATATATAAGTTGAATACGCTAACAGCTTTTGGCTTAAGCCTTTGGATATTTAATGGTGAATGTTATAAATTAATTTCCTGAACGACGGATATCAGTTGCCTTCCTGGTATTTACCACGAAAACATTTAATACCTGATGATGATAATCAGAATTTATTTAAATCCAGATAAGTCGGGAAATCTAATTTGTTGATTTGATTTCCATCAAATTCTCAAAATGCAGAAAGAAAGGTAAGAATGCCGGAGATTATGAAGTATTGCTTTTGGTGCAAAAAAGGATAATGTTTTAATCCTAAAAATACTAAATCTGTTAATCCATGTTGGGAAAAAAGCCGGAAATGATTTGCTACCGCTTAGCTGATCTTCATCAACGATCGATTTTTCAGCAAGCATGACATAATCTATCGCGTCGTGATTGACGTTTACCGTTTGCCTTCTTGTACCAACATGCGAATGGAAAGATGCATTTGAATTAACAGATAAATATTGGGGAGTAAAAAACAGGTTTGTTAAAGCATAAAAAAGGTAAACAAGTAAAAAACCCATTACCAAATCCTTAAAAAGGATATTTGACCTGTATTTGCTTATCACCTCAAGAACTGCTATAAAAAGTGTGTAAAACTATGTATAAAAATCTAATTGTAAAACCGGTATTTATCATTAAAAAATATTCCACTCGGCAATGGTTATTAGATCATACCTTTCTTACCCAATTAGCTATTAAACTATAAATTGGTCAAAGTGTTTCGGAATGACATGATTGGTGCACAGGGATCACGAGGTCAATGGCTCCATATTATCCAATTTGTCAATCAATTTTAATAATTCCTCATCTAAATCCATTTTGCTTATTTATATTTTCCGTTTAATAATATATAAAGCAAACATCTGCCAAACATATAGGTTGTATAATAACAGCCGTTAACATTCTATTGATGTCGTTACATTTTTCAGATGAAGCTTTACATTAAAAACATGGTTTGCATTCGTTGCAAAATGATTGTAAAGCAAGAGCTTGCCAAACTTGATCTCCATTATGTAATTGTTGAGCTGGGAAAAGTTGAACTATTGGAAAATATTTCAAAAATGCAGAAAAATGCGCTTAGAATTTCTTTACACAACTATGGTTTAGAACTGCTTGAAGATAAAAGGAACATTCTGATCGAAAAAATAAAGAGCGTGGTAATAGAGTATGTTCATTATTCGGATGACCAATTAAAAGTTAATTTCTCAGATTATCTAAGTGAAAAACTAAATCATGATTATACTTATATGGCCAACCTGTTTTCGGAAGTGGAGGGTACAACGATCGAGCATTTTGTAATTGTTCATAAAATAGAAAAGGTGAAGGAATTATTAGTGTATGATGAGCTATCGCTCACAGAAATTTCTTACAAATTACATTATTGCAGTGTTGCCCATCTTTCAAATCAATTCAAAAAAATCACTGGGTTGTCAGCTTGCGCCGGAATGTGGTGGTCAAGTTCAACAGAATCTCCACTAAGAGCAAAGTTGTTGAATAATAAGGGATAACAAGCAAGTTGAGAAATGTTATTGTATTCCTTAAATAACTCGCTTATTTTAAGCAAATGGGATTTGATTGTCATAGTCGAGTCGAGAAACATTTAGCTTGATATAAATAGAAAAATGTGCGACTTTTCTGTGTCTTACTTTTTTGGCTTTATCAAAGATTTTGGTTTATAGCAAATCCTGTAACTAAAGTTGTATAAAGGCCTTTTCAATATGGTGTTGTAAAGTTGTTGGGACATTGCATTGGTCTGCATATTGCGCCCATTGTTTCAGTATCGACATAGTGTGATGGAGGATATCTTCGGCTTTTTTTATATTCATTTGGCTGGCCACTTTCAGCAGGTCGCTTTTGTTAATATCCTTTCGTTTGCCATTCACCGTAAGTGATTGCTGGCTTACCCAGGGGCTGTCCGGACGGTAAGCGTAACAAACGTCATAGGCCGGGGCTAATTGCCACTGGCCACTTTTGTCCATCATAAATGCAAAATTTTTGCTGTGGTCATCGCAATTCCGTGCCAGAACGTTAAAAACCATGCGGCGGTAGAGTTGTTCAGCCTGGGGGTAATCCAGATGCAGGGCGCGCATGGTTTGGAATAGCTGCTCGTAACTATAACTGCCCACTAGATTAAAATCAAAGTGCTGCATAGCACAAAAGCTTTGCATGTGGAGTTTCCCTTCACCGGGAACCCGGTCAAATCGTTGGGTCATAAAATGCGCCCGCCCGTTTTCTTCCAGCAGCCGGCATTCGGTCATTTCAATGCCGCAATCCTTTGCCATCAGGTAATATGCCATTTCCACTCGGCCATATTCCCTGGAAGTGCCGAACTGCGCGTCATGTACGCCGTCAAATTTGATCAGCCATTGAGTAAAGCCTTTGGGAGCTTCTGCCTGCCCGCTTCTGACTTCGTTTGTTTTCGGGTTATAGGCGATCACCGCCTTAGCCCTCGCGCCGCCCGCTGATGTTCCGATCTTTAAAATGTCGAGCAATGCCTTTTCTTCATCATCGGCCAGGTTAGCGTGAAAATCCTTTCTGCCGGATAGTATTTCCTGCGTCACCCGGATCAGACTGTCTAATTCTATTTTAGTGGATGTGCCTTCTCCCTTAGGTACAGCGGGCTCAAACTCCAGCGCACCCATCCCACGCTGTCCGATAAAACATAACATTTCTACCGGGTTCATACTGTCTGCCGGGCGACCGTTCTTTGCCAGCCAGGCATTGATCAGGGTACTACCGTATTGATCAGGTAATACGTCTGCTAATAGGCCAGGCAGCCCTTTGAATGTTTTGCTGTCACGCAATTCGGAAAAAACAAATGTTCGGCCTCTGGCACCGGCAATGGGCATCCGAATAGGGGCGATGTCCAGGTTTCTCCGAAGAAACGCCGGTTCATATTCAAAGCTGCCCAACCCGCTTTCGCTGTTCCACGCCACAGCGCCAATACGCTCGTTCCAAAGATTAACATAAGCTGTGCTGATCATTACCAGTTTAAATTAGTGTTATCTTCTTTCACCTCTTTATTTCTTACCCTTTTACGCTTATCCTGTTCCAGTTTGGCCAGCAGTAAGGGACTGAGTTGCTGCTGTACCTCAAATTCTTTAAAAATATGGAGTTGTTGTAATACCCGAAGTACCCGGATCAGCGAGATCAGAGTACCGCCGCGCCCGTTTTCAATTTGTACCAGGGTAGTGCGGTCGATACCTGCGGCATCCGCTGCCTGCTGTTGGGTTTTATTTTGATTGAGCCGCGTTTCCAGTATGAACGTGCCGATTAAGCCGATTAAGGCTTTATCACTCATTTCATAATAATTGTTGGTATTTTCCATCTTTAAGTCATTAAATGTTATATAATGTTGGAAATATACATCAAATGTAAATATTAAAAATTAAAGAAACAAACAAATGTTGGTAAATTCCAATATTAAGACACAATTATCTACTTAATGATGGCTTTATCCATCATTAATGATGAAAAAAATCTGCAAAATATTTTTTAACTGAGTTGAAAAATATAACTTTGCGCATAGCGCAACTGATAAAATATCCTTAAGTTCACTGACCAACGGCATCGCATTGCTATCGGATTAAAAGTTTTCCCGTTTAGTAGGGGGGAATGTGGGGCTAATGAGGGGAAAATAAGCCACCTGTTCAAAACTATCAAGCCAATGCTTGATAGCTGGCTTGCCGAATATCCGCTTCGGGCCAAATGGGATAGGAATTGATGGTATTACCTTTTTTGGTATTCAGTTAAAATCTACAGCTTTTGTTTTCTTAAAATCTCACTTGTTTAACCGAATTAAAACTTTAGATCATTTCTATTGCTCTTGCTGGTTGACTTTGTTTTTTGATATCCAAACTGAAGGATGGCATATCAACTCATGAAAAAAACTAATAAGTTTTCTGCAAATTTTCTGCAAATAAAAAGCCCCACTGTTTTTAGTGAGGCTAACTATTTGATTTTCAGTGACCTGGGAGAGGATCGAACTCTCGACCCACTGATTAAGAGTCAGTTGCTCTACCGGCTGAGCTACCAAGTCATTTTTATTGGGGTTGCAAATATGCGAAATATTTTCTTATTTCGGATGTCGGATTTTCGATTTCTGAATTTTGAATATGGGATTTCAAA
>Ga0302309_10000220_pt1 | contig 75694 bp, 55 predicted proteins | sample III_Palsa_N1_1_FD_200453 | JGI IMG/M metagenome (GOLD analysis project Ga0302309, IMG submission 200453) | Peat permafrost microbial communities from Stordalen Mire near Abisko, Sweden - III_Palsa_N1_1 | ecosystem: Environmental > Terrestrial > Soil > Palsa > Peat permafrost | place: Sweden...
TCCGGAAGGGTCCTGCAACGAGTGTGCGGTTTCGATGAGCATGGGTGCGAGCGAGGCTACGGCCTGGCCGTGAAAGTTTGGGCCGGAGGTGGCTTCGTCGACGTTGATGTAGGCGACGGCTTTTTTGCGGAGGTCGTCGGCGAACTGCTCTCCCCACTCGGTGGAACCGGTGAGGCCGACTTCTTCTCCGTCCCAACTACAGACTACGATGGTGCGGCGCGGACGAATGCCTTGCTTGACCAGCTTTCCCAGAGAGCGTGTGAGTTCCATCATGGATGCGGTGCCGCTGGAGGGATCGACGCCGCCGAAGACCCAGGCGTCGCGGTGATTGCCAAGGACGATCCAATCGTCGGGCAACTCTGCGCCACGGATGCGGCCTTCGACCACGTAGTAGGGCTGAGTGGAGTTGTCCATTTCGATTTTCACGTGGACGCGCACGCGCTTGCCGCCGAGGTGATATTTGAGGGGCAGACCGCCTTGCCAGTCTTGTCCTTGCCAATCAGTCGGTGCGATTGGCCCGTCCATTTGAGCGAGCAGCGGTTTGGCGTCGTGCCAGGAAAGCGGCAGCGCCATGATCTTCGGAATGGAAACCGCTTCCTCGATGGGAATGCGCTTGGCGCCGGGAATGGAGGCCCAGCCGGGAGTGAGCGGATCGCCGGGGACCATGAAGTCGTAAGTGATTGCGCCGCGCTGGATGTGATACTCCGGGCCCCAGGGGCCGTTGGGATCGACTTTGCCTTTCTTGTATCCGTCTTCGGCGGGATCGCTGTAGATCAGAATGGCGGCCGCGCCTTCGCGCTGAGCGGTGAGGGCTTTGAATCCGCGATAGCTGTAAGGATTGGAGTAGCGGACGAGGACAACTTTGCCTTTGACGTCGATGCCTTGCTTGCGGAGAAGATCGTAGTCTTCGGGATTGCCGCTGTGGGCGTAGACGAGCGGGGCGGTGACTTCGCCGGAGGCGGACATGCCGCTCCAAGCCGAGCTTATGCTTTTGTTCTTTGAATCAGGATCGCCGGGGATGGGCAGTTCGCGGAGCAGGGCGCGGTAGTGGATGGGCGCGACCATTTCGAGAGAAGTGAATTTTGGATTGCTGCCGTAGACGTCGTAGCGGCGAATGACGACGTCTTCGAGGCCTTCGTTGCGCCACTGGTCGGCGATGTAGCGGGCGAGTTCGTTATTGCGTGGCGACCCGGCAACGTGGGGCTCTGCCGTGAAGATGTGATGCTGGCGGCGTTCTTCGTCGGGATTGGGAATGGCTTTGAATTTGTTTTCCAGCTCGGTTTCGTGCGCGGCGGACGTGGGGGTGAAGCCGAGAATGGAGGTTTGGGCGTGGAGGAGGGCGAGGCCAAAGGCGAGAGTCAAGAATCCGAGCGTGGTTGACCTGAGTCGTCTGGCTTGGACAGCAAGACAAATCTTAACCACAGAGGACACAGAGGAACACAGAGGGGCACAGATACATTCGGGATGCATTTGCTGGCCTCGTTCGACTTTTATTTTGCCTGGTAGATCTCCGTCAACAAGTCGGGCTTCGCGTCATCGCGCACCAGGTGCGGATAACGCTCGCCGCCGTGGTAATCGAGTTTGTAGGTCTTGTAGTAGTCGGTGTTTTCAACAAGAAGATCGAGGGGTGCAGAGCCGCCTTTGCCAGCCTTGAGCGCAGCGCGTAGAACTTCAGGCGAGAATTGGCGGCCGTTGACGGCGATGAGTTTCATGCCGGGCCCGATTCCGGCGACGGCCGCGGGCATACCTTCGATGGTGTCGGTGATGGTGCCATCTTCGCGAAGTTGGAGGCCGATGGAGAACGTCCCATCGACAAAATGAAAATTGCTTTCTGCACCGTGTTCCATTTCAGATTGGGTTTCGTCGTAAACGAGCTTCCAGCCGCTGCCCTCGATACCGCCGAGCGGTGCGCCGGGACCGTGATTGGTGAGACGCTCGGTCCAGAATCCGCGCCAATCATAGGGTACAACCTGGTTGAGCGTGCTGACGACGTCGTCGAATGTATACGTCTTGACCATGGGACCGCTGCTGGGAGCGCCATGGAAGAGGCGGCAGAAGTCGTCGATCGATTTCGAGCCTTTACTCTGCTGGCGGATGATGACGTCAACCCACAGCCAGTTGAGCGTGTCTTCATCGTAGAAGTCGGTGCTGCGACGCCAGGACTGCCAGGCACGCGGCGAGAAATAGAGCTCCGGGGCGGCGTCGGCGGTGTCCTGCAAGTTGCGCCAGGCGCGGCCGGGAGTGTGGTCGAGCATGGCGGCCGTGAGGGCCAAGTCATCGCGCTCCTGATCGGGGGTATGCAATCCGCTGCGGGCGGTGAGCACGGTGCCGAGATAATTGGTCAGTCCTTCGTAGACCCAGAGCAGATCGTCCTGCATGGGCTGCTGATAGTCAGGAGTGGTGAGATCGGCGGGGCGGCGGTATTTTCCGTTCCAGGAGTGAACGTATTCGTGGGGAAGCAGGCTGGCCGTGGCTTTACGGGCGGAGTCGTCGACCAGGCCGCGTTCGTCGATGCGGCTGTCGTCGGATTCGTGATGCTCCAGGCCGAAGTGCGCCACGTGATCGCTCACGCTGAGCAGGAAGTGGTAGTCGCGATAGTGGTGCGCGCCAAAAAGTTTGTTGGCCTGCTCGACCAGGTTTTTGTAGTGGTCCCAGACTTCCTGCGGAGGAGCGAGAGCGGCGGCGCTGTCGGCGGCAATGTCCATCTCCGTGAGCGGATCGTCGGCCAGCTTTACGACCTTCAAGAACTCACCCGTGATTACGGGCGAATCCACCAGCATGCTGAGCGACGACGGTTTGAATTTGATGATTTCGCCGTCAGTGGATTCGATGGGCAGGGGCGTACCGTATTTCCAGTCGGCGGGAATTTTGAGCGAGGCGATGTAGGTTAATTCGTCGGACTTCCAGCCTTTGGGGTAGAGCAGAACTTGATTCCAACTGATGACGGCCATTTTGTCGGTGGCCGAAGAACCGGCGGAGAAGCCGCCTTCGAAAGTTGCGGGAGAAAGGAAGTCGAGTTCGGCGTTGACTTCGGTCTCGCCGGCGGGAACGTCGACGTGGATTGTGAAACCGTCAAGAAGATCGCGGCGCCACTTCAGAGGTTTGCCGTTGGCGAAGAATTTGAGTCCAGCGAGATCGATGACGGGGCCGTCGGGAGCGTGCTCGCCGGGAATCCATTTGGGATAGTAGAGGGTGAGGTCTCCGGCACTGGCGGGAATTTTGAGCTTGGCATGGAATATCTTGCGCGGGGCGGAAGCGGCGTCGACAAAAATGGTTACGGTTGGCGGGGTCGCAGCCCAAGCGGAAAGTGCGGCGAAGAAACAGACTGCTCCCAATACTTTTGAAAGGTTCATTTTAATGGTCCCCATATTGTGGACGAAGCGAATCGTACAGCGTGAGCAGAATTTTTGATTTTAGCAGCCGGAGAGAGCGGCGGTACAGGGATGCACCAGCGGTGGCAGTGTCCGAACCCCTCGATGGGTCGAATGCCCTCGTTACTGCACGAGAAATATTGAGCTAAATGCGACGAGGAAGAGCACGCCTGCCATGATGGCGTTTGGCCAACACAAATTCCAAATATCCTCACGCGATATCTTAATTCTGCATCGTTTGATTGCGCACCCATGGTGATGTGCAAAGAAGCGGTCTTGATGAGTTGAGTTGTAAACACCAAAGGAATAGCAGCCAATCGTAATTGCTACGACCAGAGTCATTAGAGTTTTCACCCATTCCCATTCGGGGACGAACGAAGCAGTCAGACTCAGGGCCATGAAGTAGGTGACGTACACCAAGAGGTGGCGAGCCAAGAATTCGTTCAAGAACTTAACACCGTTATGGGCACGAAAAAGTTCCTCACTACTCTGGCGGTAGAGGTTAGGGACAAGCAGACCGACCAAGGAGAAAGCAAACGAAGTTACCAGCGTTACGAGCCATCTTCCGCCCGCCGCTGACAAATGAGGATGTGGAATGTTAATTGAGGCGGTTAGTGTGACAACCACGTCTTCACCAGGACGCCCATAAAAACAATCTCGACAGCGACGACTATGAGGGACCCGGAGACATTTGGCTTTAAAGCAACTTCAGCAACGGCTGCGGCAAATATGCCGACAATGGGGGAAATGCGAGAGACGGTCCACACCCTAGTTGAATGAGAGTGTGCGATGACCGGCGGCGGTGCTGTTGCAGTCGGCTGCATTTCGATGGTTACAGGTGCAGAGCCCATTATGCGCCTCCTTCTTACATTAGCTGCGCATTATAGCTCACTCCAAGGGGAATGCACTCACGTTCTAAAAAATACCCGTTCTTTGGGTGCCAAAATGCGCAATGGAGTTGTCGTATATCTGATTGGATGCGCCCCCAAATGTTGGGATGCGTAGGATGCAAAATCTTACAACTACTTTACAAAACATCATAGAGCCTTAACCTTCCCCAGTGATTTCTTCCGCCCCGAATCTTTGGCGTCTCTTCCAATCCAGGAATGTCATAACGGGAGGTACATGTTGAGATAAATTCTTCCAGCGGGAGGGCACGCGATCAGATCGAACCTTGCCCAAGCCCGATGCCCGAAAACAAGAAAAAGCAAACAGCAAACAACTAACGCCAAGGGAGACATAAGACGATTATTCGCTAACCGCAAAGGTTGGATGTCACATTGTTTTCCACACTCCCCGAAATGTTGCCTTATAGATTCAACGCACATTTCAGACACCACCACCAGCGCTGCTATCATTCCACGATGCCGCGGCGCGGAAAATTCATTACGTTTGAAGGGCTCGACGGAACCGGCAAAAGCACGCAGATGCGGAAGCTAGCGGCGAAGCTGCGCGCGGCTGGACACGGAGTGGTGGAAACACGCGAGCCGGGGGGAACGGCGACCGGCGAAAAAATTCGGCGTGTGTTGCTCGACTCGGCGACCGAGGGGCTCTCGCCGATGGCGGAGATGGCTTTGATGTTCGCTTCGCGCGCGCAGCATATTTTGGAAGTGATCGAGCCGGCGCTGGAGAGCGGGATGATTGTGCTTTGCGATCGATTCACGGATTCGACGGAAGCGTATCAGGGAAGCGGGCGGAAGCTCGGCAGTGAAGCGGTGCTCAAATTGCATCGCGTGCTTTGTGGAGATTTGCGGCCCGATCTGACCATCCTACTGGATAACGATTTGGGAAAGAGTATTGGGCGCGCGCGTAGGAGGAATCATAAGGCAGTGAGGCGCGCTGAGAGCTTAGGGGAACACGGGGATGAGAACCGGTTCGAGCAGCAGAATCGCGCTTTTTTTGCGCGGGTGCGTGACGGATATGCGGCGATTGCGAAGCGAGAGCCGGGGCGGGTGGTGGTGGTGGACGCGAGTGGAGAGAAGGGGGAGACGCAACGCGGGATCATGGAGGTTGTGCAAAGGAAGTTGAAGCTGGCGGTTAAGAACGCATGATTTCACCACGGAGGCACGGAGTCACGGAGAAATCTAGCCCGCGCTCGGTTGCCTTTCTCCGTGACTCGGTGGCTCCGTGGTAGATTCTGATTAGAGTTGGAAGATGCCCTTCTCCGATTTTCACGGTAATGCCGAAACCCTCCGCCGCTTGCGCGACATGTTGGCGCGGGAGCGCTTTCCACATGCGGTGATTCTTTCCGGCGCGCGGGGCGCGGGGAAGTACACGCTGGCTTTGATGCTCGCCCAGGCGCTGAATTGTTTGACGCCGACTGAGACCGGCGGTCTGCCTGATTTCTGCGGGGAATGCGCGAACTGCCGGCGGATTGCGCAGGCCGCCGATCTGGAGGCGCGGTTTGCCGAGGCGGTCGAGGCGCGCGAAGGGCTGCGCGAGACGGATAAGAAAGATACGCGCCTGTTTGTGCAGACGCATCCCGATGTGCTGATCATCCCTCCCGATCCCCCGCAGATGATGATCAAGGTCGATCAGGTGCGGAGGGCGATTGAGACCATTTATTACCGTCCATCGGAGGCGCGGGAGCGGGTTTATATCTTCACCGATTCCGCGTTCATGAAGGAGGCGGCGAATTCTCTGCTAAAGGTTCTGGAAGAGCCCCCGGAGTTCGCTACGATTTTTCTGCTCTCGGAGAATCCCGGGGAGTTGTTGCCGACGATTCGTTCGAGGTCGATGGTGTTTCCGCTGGCTGCGTTGCCGGTGGAAGAAGTGGAGCGCTATTTAGCCGAATATCGCCCGGAATGGAAGCCGCAACAGCGGGCCCTGGTGGCCAGGCTGAGCGAAGGGGCGCTGGGCCGGGCTCGGGGTTTCGACGTCGATGCCTATGTGGCCGCCAGAGCCGATGCGCTCACCATTCTGACCTCGGCTTTGCTGGGAGGCGAACATACGGCGCTGTTCAAGATCACGGAAACTTATCGCGCGGGCGCCGAGGGGCGGGAGAAGACCGAACAACTTCTTCGAACGCTCTATTCGCTGCTGCGGGATTTGATGTTTCTCAGTTCGGGTACGCCTGAACTGGTTCAGAACACCGACATTCAGGGCCAGCTCACAAAGCTGGTGGAGGCCGCCGATTTTGACTGGATCGTTACCGCGTCTGATCGCCTGGCGGAGGTCGAGCGGGGCATGAGGCGCAATCTTCTGAGGTCGTTGTCGCTGGATGCGTTGGAGTTGGCTCTGGAGAAGGGCTGAACAATTCCTCATAAGCTGCCCTTTCTAAGGGCTGTGTTTTCATGCGGTTACTAAGATTACTTCGGTGGTTCTACTCCCTTCAGGGTGATTGTTTGTCCTTCCTGGCCAGCCTATAATCGTCCTACTCTGGTTTAAAGATTCTCCGTCAGGTTCCGGGTAGCAGCATGCGAGGGTGAGGTTTGTCTTCACCAAAACTTGAGGAGTATAAGCCCGGAAATGCGAAAGCGCCTGCAAATCGCCCTGATGGCCAGCACCGTAGCCGCGATCTCTCTTTCTCTCACACCACAACTGCGTGCGGCGGATGGCGAACCGCCCGCTGAAAAAATCACCGCGACCGATGAACATGGCCGCACGATCTATGTGAACGAGTCTATTCCGGCGAGACCGGCTCGACATGCGCAGGAGGCGGAAGCTCCGCGGCGTCGGCTGATGTATTGGAGTTCGAAGGAAAATCGCTGGAAGCCGGTGCCTCCGCCAAATGCGGCGGCGATGCAGGCCGCGCGGTCGGCGGCGGCCGAAGTCAGTCAATATATCGGTCGGGAATCGAACCAGTCGGCGAATGCCAGGATTGCGGCGGCAAACTTTGGAAGTGCGGCGGGAGGGACGGCCTCTGCGGCCAGTGACATTGACAGCGCCATCGAGCAGGCGGCGGCCCGGCACAACGTGGATCCGAACCTGGTGCGTGCGGTGGTGAAGGTGGAATCGAATTTTAATCCGAATGCGGTGTCGCGCAAAGGCGCGATGGGACTGATGCAGTTAATGCCTTCGACGGCGCGTCAACTGAACGTGAAAAACCCGTTCGATCCGGAACAAAATGTTGACGCGGGGGTTCGTCATTTAAAGCAGTTGCTGGAAAGTTATGGCGGCGACATCAAACTGACCCTGGCTGCCTATAACGCGGGTGCGGGAGCGGTGGCGCGTAGTTCCGGCGTGCCGCGCTACGCCGAGACGCAGAATTATGTCCGGCGGATTACTAACTTGTATTACGGTGGCGGCGCTGTAAGCCGAACCGAGGCATCGCGGGATCCCGTTAGAATTCAACGGGATGCGCGGGGCGTGCTGCATATAAGCAACACCGATTAGGTTCGCGGCATCTTTTTCTTTATCGTAAGTTGCAGCTTTTTATCTCTCATTATCTCTCAGGCACCCAAGGCAGTGGTTCAACCAACTGGTTCAACGAGCAGGAAGAAGGCGCGGGCTGGTTATTTTGAGGAGCTCATCGCGGGAGCGTGGTCTGTGGGGCGCGCTGCTGGTGTTGGCCTTGGTGGCCGGCCAGCCGGCGTACGCGCGCGCTCACCATTCGGACGCCTGGGCCCGCGAACACTTCGCTACCGCAGAGCGCATGCGTGAAGCGCTGAATGGCCGGCCTCCCACCGACAGGACGCGCCACGATTACCAGCGGGTGGTGAACGCCTACCGCGCGGTTTATCTGGGAGCACCCACCTCAAGCAAAGCCGATCCCAGCGTGGTTGCCGTGGCGGAGACGCTGGTGGAAATGGGGCGGCGTTTCGAAGATGACACAATCCTGAATAAGGCGATCGAGGAGTACAAGTTTTTGCGCCGGGAATATCCCGGCAGTAAGTTCCGCGCGGATGGACTGTTTACGGTTGCGGAAATCTATAAGGACGATCTCAACAATTCGGAAGCGGCGCGCGCGACCTTCCAGGAGTTTATCCGCCACTATCCGCACAACCGGCTAGCCGATGATGCGCGTCAGGCGATTTTAGAGATCGACCAGCAAGCTGTGGCGGCGAAGGCCGGAGACGGGCCGCCAGTTATGGAGAGCGCAGGATCGCGAAAGAGTGCGAAGAGCAGTTCTGAAGCGGCAGAGGGGAATCAAGGCGCGCACTTGGCTCCGGCAATAAGCGAATCGCTGCCGCATCCCAGCCATTTGCCGCGAGTGACCGGCATCCGGCACTGGTCTACACCCGATTACACGCGCGTGGCCATCGATGTGGAAAGTGACGTGAAGTTTTCTTCGCAACGCATCGCAACTCCGGCGCGTATCTTCTTCGATTTGAACGGCACCAAACTCGCCTCAACTCTGGTGGGCAAGAGTTTCGATGTGGATGATGGCTTCCTGAAGAAGGTTCGCGTCGCGCAGTTTGCGCCCGGGCGCACGCGGGTGGTGCTCGAAGTCGACAATCTTTCCGACTACGACGCTTTTTTGCTGCCCAATCCTTACCGGCTGATTATCGATATTCATGGCAAGAATTGGAGCGGGCGGCAGCACCGGGATGCTGGAGAGACTGTTTCGGCGGAAACGGAGGGAGCGCGAGTTGTCGCGACGAAATCGACAGGCGACGCGACTTCGAGCTCCTCAATGCCGAAGGCTGAGGAATTAGCGCCCATCGCTTCTTCTGCCGCTCCGGGCGTGGAAGCCGGAGTTGCCAAATCCGCAATGGCGGTCGAATCGGAAGTTCCGAGCGGCAATCGCAAGCCTCACACCGCCGTAGTGAAAAAAGTTGTCGATGCGGACGACGAGGAGCCCAATACCGCAACCGCAGCCTCGGCAGCGGCAAAAAGAAATGTTCGAGCAGGCAAGAAAGAAGTGGCTCAATCACGGAATACAGTTGCCCAAAAAAGAGTAAGTGATAATGATGCGGACAGCGACCCCGACAGTTCGGATTCGAGTGTTCCGGAGTCTGCGCCGGGCAACGCGGTCGAGTTGCGAGCCCGGTCTACGACCCGTGTCCTCGCCGCGGGCAGGCCGGGAAACGCGTCCGGTCTGGGGATTCGCGAAGCCCGGCCAACCGCCAGCGGCGACCGTTCTTTGATTCGCGCGCTGGGGCTGAAAATCGGCAAGATTGTCATCGATCCCGGTCACGGAGGTCACGACACGGGCACGATCGGTCCCAACGGGCTGGAAGAAAAAGATCTGGTCCTCGAAGTGGGCCGGCGTTTGGGCAAGCTGCTCGAAACACGTTTGGGCGCGGAAGTGGTTTATACGCGCAAGGACGACACGTTTATTCCTCTCGAAACCCGGACCGCCATCGCCAATCAGGCGCGGGCCGATCTGTTCGTTTCCATCCATGCGAATTCCAGTCACGACCCTGGGGCGCGGGGCGTTGAGACTTACTATCTGAATTTCACCTCTTCGCCGGAAGCGTTGGAAGTGGCGGCGCGCGAGAATGCGGTTTCGGAAAAATCCATCTACGAACTGCAGGACTTGGTAAAGAAGATCGCGCTGAAAGAAAAGATCGAAGAGTCGCGCGAGTTTGCCGGAGACGTGCAGTCGTCGTTGCATAGCGGACTGGCGGTGAAGAGTCCGGCAATCCGCGACCGGGGTGTGAAGAAGGCTCCGTTTATTGTGCTGATCGGCGCGAACATGCCATCGATCCTGGCCGAAATTTCTTTCGTCAGCAACCCCACCGATGAGCATCGCCTCGCCACCAGCGAGTACCGTGAGCGCATCGCGGAATCGCTCTACCGCGGCATCGCCAAGTATGTGAATGGGCTGAGCGGGGTCAAGGTCGCCAGCAAGATGGACAAGGGCGCGGGGCAGTAGGCCTGCTCTAGTTGTCACATTGACATTTTCCTTCGGAAACCCCCTTGATAATCCATTTGTTGTTCGTCCGATCGAATTCGGCGGAGGTTAGTTTCCAAGAGATTTCCAGGTAATTGCAAAGGATCGTTTCTGCACACGTTCCTTTGCAGGATTTTTGTCCGAGCTTCCTGGCCTCCTCGTGAGCGGCGTCCATGGCCTCTTCCTTGGTTCCCGCGGTACCCTCAAAGTGTTCATCGATCTCTACTTTTTCCGGGCCACAATCTGTGCTTTTCGGCATATTGTTCCTCCTGCAGGAAATGAGAAAGTGGGTCTGCCCGCTGATAGCTGCGTAAGGCGGACCCAGTTGAGGGAATGTCGGCGGCGTCCGAGTCGGAAATTACCCCGACGAATCCCCAACCATAGAAATAGTGCCGGCCAGAAGGTAAGCGTTACAACCGACTATCCCGCCGATTGAATGCTTTGCCAGGAAACTTTTCCCTCGCCGCTGTGGTCTAATTACAGGAGGGGTTCTGCTCCAAGCGGTGAATTCATGCGTTTTTTCAAGTCTGTATTAGTTCTTGCCGTGGTCATTTCTCTCGCGGGTGCGGCCATGGCTGCGTCGCCGGAATCGCCTGCGCCGCCAATCCTCCCCAAGCAATTCGCGGGATGGCAAATGCAGGGCGCGGCACAGTCCAGCAAAGATGCCGCCGCCGCCGATCCCACCAACGCAGCGCTGCTGAAGGAATACGGTTTCACTGACTTCGAAGCCGCTACCTATAAGAGTGACGATGGCCGCACGCTGAAGATTCGGGCCGCACGGTTTGCCGACTCCAGCGGAGCATTCGGCGCTTACACTTTCTACCTGCAGCCTGGGATGGCGCGGGAAGAGATTGGAGACCAGGGCGCATCGGCTGATCGGCGCGTGCTGTTCTATCGGGGACACATCGTGGTGGATGCCGTGTTCAGCGAACTCTCGGTCATGTCTGCGGCGAGTCTGCGGGAACTGGCCGGCGCTCTTCCGCGCCCTAGTGGAAACGCCGGCAACTTGCCGCCGATTCTGGCCTTCATGCCGCATCGTGGCTACGAGGCGAATACCGAAAAGTATGCGGAGGGACCGCTGGCTCTGAGCGCGATCGCATCTCCCATTCCGGCCGATCTGGTGGATTTCAGCACCAACCCTGAGGTTGTTCTCGGGCAGTATTCCGTTGGCGGAGGAGAAGCGACGCTGATGCTGATTGAGTATCCGACGCCCGCATTGGCGGCGGAACATCTGCGACGCATCGACGCGGCCAATCACGCCGCTCCGCCGCAGGCGGGAGTGCAAGGCGTCGAAAATGCCGGCCCATTCTTCGATAAACGTACCGGACCGATTGTGGCCATTGCGGCGGGAGCGCTTTCGCGGAGCGACGCACAAACGCTATTGGGTGCGGTGAACTACGATGCCAGCGTCACCTGGAATGAGAACACCTACTTCGACAAGAAAAACAACATCGCCAATCTGCTGGTCAATATTATTCTGCTGTGCATCATCGTGGGCGCGATCTCCCTGGCAGCGGGTGTAGCATTCGGCGGCGCTCGAGTTTTGATGCGGCGTTACTTTCCAGGGCGGGTTTTCGGGCATGCCGATCAAACCGAATTCATCTCGCTAGACCTGAGAGAGCAGACGGTACAGGTGCCTTCCGCTCGCTCCGCGGACCCTGACGCACCTCCGAAATAGGTCGTAAGTTCAGCAGAGTTATTGGGTTACAGGTTATTTGGCGGGGTTTTGTCTCAAATTGGGACAAATCGGGCGAGTATTGACCGATTACATAAGTCATTGAAAACAAAGACATTTATTTGGTAAAAATTGCTTGACACCCCCCTTTTTCGGCCCATAAGATTTTGTCAGAAAGTTTCGACGGAATTTAAAGCCTCTGTTGGAACTATTCTCCCTTGAAAAGAAGAGGTCGCCCTGTTGCCGGGCGGCCTTTTCGTTTGTGGTTGGGAGTATCCCTTCTCGAAAATCCGTTTGCATCCATGCTCGCAGCCGGGTTTCCTAACACTTAAACGGAACTGTTATGCGGAATTTACGTATCATCTCTTGAAACGACGCGGGTAAGTGGCTGAGCACCAGGGAGGAAGTTATGTTCTGCGATGGATGCGGTGCCGCAGTGCAACCGGGCCAGGGATTCTGCAGCCGCTGCGGCAAGCAAGTTGTCGGACCTGTAATGGCGCTTCAGCCCCGGCGGGGTCGCGTGCAGGAGCATGTTCATCTGCTGGGTATCTTCTGGCTGGCGATCTCGGCGATGAATACGATCGGCGGGGTGGTCCTCTACATCGTAGCCAATACATTGATGGCGCATCTCCACGAGATGGGCGCACCCGACGCTCCTACCAGCTTCCTGCGTCCGTTGTTGACCGTGTTGTCATTCATCGTCCTCGCTAAGGCGGCGTGCGGATTCGTCGCGGGTTGGGGCTTGTCCCAGCGTGAGCCTTGGGCTCGAGTGGTGGCGCTCGTTCTAGGATTTCTTTCGCTGTTCAATGTTCCGTTCGGAACCGCCGTCGGTGTGTATACGCTGTGGGTCTTGTTGCCGGGTCAGTCCCAGCAGGAATACGACGCATTGGTCGCGGCTCGGGCCGCCTAGCCTGTTCAAGGGCGCTGGCGAGCGTCTTTTTAGTATTTCCCCTCTCTTAACCCTGGCCTGCCAGGGTCTTCAATGTGCTTTCGCATGGTTCGATCGACGTGATTTGATAAACTGAAAAGGTCAAACCAGAAGCCGACGTAGCTCAGTTGGTAGAGCAGCCGATTCGTAATCGGCAGGTCAGCGGTTCAAGTCCGCTCGTCGGCTCCATTCTTTCAACCTCCAAGTCTTATTCGCTGTACCCTCAATTCATTGTGACCTGGTTTGTGACGTAGATTTCTCCGAATCGATAGCTTCGCGAACCGAATCGAGTGCTGAAGCCTGATACCGCAATTGCGACACGTGCATCCTTGTTGACACATCACTCTCGTCACCATCACAGTAGGACCCGGAGTCATACACCAGGGGCCACTCCTGCTTCGCAATGGTCTAGACCGGCCGCAGCTTGTTGATTTCGCCCCCGACTATCGGATGTGGCAATGGCCTCATCGCCTTCTGAAATAAAACACTTGACTAACCGGTCGGTATGTCGTTCCATTAACGCCAAATCGTGTTAACACCTCGACCATCGCGAGAGCAACCACGATGCGTACCTCTATTTTGTGTGCCGTAGTCCTTGCGGTGTGCGCCGCCTGCGCTCAGAACATTCCGAATCCTTGCCCAAACGCCCAGCCAGTTCCTGAACAACTGCGCCTTCCGGCGACAATGCCCGCCGGCGAGCCGGTGGATTACGAGAAGCGAGTTCTCAAGTATCTCAACACGCTCGACTACCGCAACCTCGGCTGGTGCGTCGACAAGTGGGTGCGCGACACCGGACCCCTCTTGAATGGCGTCAACGCGGTCGTGCATCCGCCTGTCCATATCTACTATTCGCCGGAGGTTTCTGAGTGGCTCCTGCATGGACGCATCGGCAAAATCCCCGACGGCGCGGTCATCATTAAGGAACAATTCTCGCCGGTGCCAGCCGCGCGTTACCGCGACATACCCGAAGATAAGCTTGGCTGCTCCAACGACTGGACATTCATGGTCAAGAATTCGGCCGCATCGCGTGACGGCTGGTTCTGGGGCGAGGTCTGGGATAGCGAATCCGCGCCGATGGATTTCTCGAACCCATTCCAATATCCAAACGCGGGCTACGGACTATATTGTCTCCGCTGTCACGCTTCGGCCGAAAAGGAACTTACCTTCGCATCGCTTAGCAATATCAAGGGTGCGCCGGGCTGGCCGCTGCAATTCCGCGTGGACGATAGTTGGATGTCCATTCCCGCCAAACTCCCCGGAGCTTGCGGCCATGGAAGGAGCGCCGCCGATCCCGTCCCCGGCGTTTTTCCCATGCACGCCCAAAACGCAACGCTTGAAAGTGAGCCGGTGCGCCATCTCATTCCTCTCTTGCAGTTGCTGCTGCCACCGGCGATTCAGAACATGCCGCCCGAGCCCCTGGACGACGTGGTTGCTCCTCCCGCCAAGCCGGACGCAGCCGCAGATTCTGCAAAGTCGCCCGAGTTTGTCACCTCCGCGCAATGTCTGGGATGCCACAGCGGACTGTCTAACTCCGGCTTTGGACCGAGCATGGTCATCCTTCCCGACGTTAACGTTTCGCCCTACGGCGAGTGGCGCTGGACGCCCATGGGGCTGGCCGGACGCGATCCCGTTTTCTATTCCCAATTGGATAGCGAACTCGCTTACCTGACTAGTCAACCGCCCAAACAACAAGAGGTTGTGAACGTCTGCATGAATTGCCACGGCGCCATGGGCAAGAAGTCCTTCGCCGCCGAACACCCTAAGGAAGACTTTAAAGTAGATTTCGTTTATGACACCGACCCCTCCACCGTAGGGTTCAAGTACGGCGGTCTGGCGCGCGACGGCATCAGTTGCATGGTTTGCCATCGCATGGCGGCGCCGAAAGATTCGAGCCTGTCGTACTTCCTCGAGAAAAAGATTAACGGCAACTTCGACCTCACGCCGCCCGATGAACTCAATGGGCCGTTCAAGGACGACGTAATTACGACCTATCCCATGGATACTTCGCTTGGCGTCAAGCCCAAGTACAACTCTTACATCCAATCGCCGCAAATGTGCGGGAGTTGCCACACCATCCTGTTGCCGGTCCTCGATAGTCCAGATCCGAATAAGGTGTCGGTGGAGCAGGCAACCTACCCAGAGTGGCTGAACAGCGATTATCGCGACGAATACGGATCGGTGGGTTCAACTCCGAAGACCTGCCAGGATTGTCACATGCCGACGGGCTACACCAGCAAGCCCGACCAAAAGTGTGTGCAAGTGATCCAAACCAGGATGGCGATCGTGCAGGATTTGACGCTGCCGCAGACTGAGCATCTGGCTACGCCGGACGAACTGAACGTTCGGTTCCGCAGCGAGGGATACCGGCGTCACGAACTGCTGGGAACCAACGGATTTCTGCTGCAAATGTTTCTGGACCCGATTGACAAAGATGGCAACAACGAGATTCTTGGCGTGCGCTCGAAAGATTACATGACCGGCTTTACCACCGACCTTTCCAATGCCTCGGATAATGTCGTGGAACAAGCGCAAAGCATCACGGCGTCAGTTGCGATCAGCAGATGGGAAATAAACGCGGGCAAGCTGATTGTCGAAGTTACGGTCACAAACCAGACCGGACATCGCTTCCCCAGCGGAGTCGGATTCCGCCGCGCGTTCCTCGAATTGCAAGCGACCAGGAACGGCAAGCCGTTCTGGACCTCGGGAACCACCAACGATCAAGGCCAGATCACCGACTTTGCAGGAAACGTCCTGCCCACCGAATCCTTTACGGACGGAAAGTTTCAGCCGCATTTCAACCAGTCGAACGCAATCGAAAGGTCCGATCAAGTGCAGATCTACGAAGAACTGGTGCAAAACGTCGATCACCAGTTCACCACCAGCTTCACCCGCCGCGATTTCGAAAACATCAAAGACAATCGCCTGCTGCCTGCTGGATGGTCCAAAAAGGGTCCAGCAGATTTGAAGATTCCGGAGCGTTATCTCGAAGCGACCTGGCCGAAGGGTACCGCTATGAACGATCCGGTGTACCTGGCCGGTAAGGGCCAATCGATCGTGCGCTACCAAATAAAGCTGCCGCCGGGAGCGAATGCCGGCAACGTCAGCGTCATGGCGTCGCTGTATTCGCAGACCATACCGCCCTATTTTCTTGCGGACCGCTATCAGACCAAAACTCCGGCAACGGGCCGGCTGCAATACCTGGCCGGCTCGCTCGGAACATTGGCAGACACAAACTTTGCGAATTGGAAGCTCTTGATCGCTTCGGCAAAACGGTAGGGCAAAGAGCCATGACGCGTGAAGTAGTCTCCCCACTTGCCCTCTTCGAAATCAAAGGACATTTTTCGGTTGACACCGCTCGCGGTCGTTTTATAATGATTCTTATCCGATAATCATGCGCCTGACCCATGAACAGTTCCGTGAGCTGGCCGCGAAGCACGGTTTGGCGGTCACGCATCAGCGGCAGGTGGTCTATGAGGCGGTCATTGCTTCTCCTGGACACTATTCTCCAGAGGACATTTACGCCGCGGTGCGGCGCCGCATTCCATCTATTTCTCTGGCCACGGTCTACAACAATCTGCGGCTTTTTATCGAGTGCGGGTTGCTGCGAGAGGTCACTCCTCATGCGTCCACGTTGCGCGTGGACGGCAATCTCAAACCTCATCACCACCTGGTCTGCTCCCGCTGCAAAGCGGTGCAGGACATCGAAGGAGATTTCATCGATTTCAAACGCTTGTCCCCGCACGTTCCGCGCGGATTTGATCTGACGCAGCCGGTGGTTGAGGTCTTCGGCCTCTGCCGCCAGTGCAGCGCCAAAAACTAGCTTTTTTCACGCAGTACCCAGTCATGATTTCGAAGGAAGAAAAACATTATGGAAAATACACTCGCGACTTCATCGGGGAGCGTTTCCCCGGAAGCTAAGGATAAAAGCACCAAACCCGAATCGAAGTGCCCAGTAGCGCACGGCGCTCGCAAATCTCACACGAATGTTGATTGGTGGCCGAATCAGCTGAACCTGAAGATGCTGCACCAGCATTCCTCAAAGTCCGACCCGATGGGCAAGGAATTCAATTACGCGGAAGAGTTCAAGACGCTCGACCTGAATGCCGTGATCAAGGACCTGCATGCCTTGATGACGGACTCGCAGGAATGGTGGCCGGCCGACTTTGGCCACTATGGGCCGCTTTTCATTCGTATGGCGTGGCACAGCGCGGGCACGTACCGCATCGGCGATGGCCGCGGCGGCGCCGGGGCCGGGCAGCAGCGCTTCGCTCCTCTTAATAGCTGGCCCGATAACGTGAACCTGGACAAGGCGCGGCGGTTGTTGTGGCCGATCAAGCAGAAGTATGGCCGGAAGATTTCCTGGGCCGATCTCATGATTCTAGCCGGCAATGTCGCCCTCGAATCGATGGGCTTCAAGACATTCGGGTTTGGCGGCGGGCGCGCGGATGTGTGGGAGCCCGAAGAGTTGAACTGGGGCCCTGAGGGCACGTGGCTGGCAGACGAGCGCTACAGCGGCGACCGTGATCTTCAGAATCCGCTTGGCGCGGTGCAAATGGGTCTGATCTATGTGAACCCGGAAGGGCCGAACGGTAAGCCGGACCCGATTGCTGCGGCACGGGATATCCGGGAGACTTTCGCTCGCATGGCGATGAACGACGAAGAAACAGTTGCACTCATTGCCGGCGGTCACACCTTCGGCAAAACCCACGGTGCTGGCGTTCCCGCTCAATATGTGGGCAATGAACCAGAAGGTGCCAACATTGAGGACCAAGGCTTCGGGTGGAAGAACAAACTTGGCAGAGGTCATGGTGGTGACACTATCGGCAGCGGCCTGGAAGTCACCTGGACCACGACGCCTACGAAGTGGAGCAATAACTTCTTCGACAACCTCTTCAAATACGATTGGGGGCTGGCGAAGAGTCCGGCCGGCGCGCATCAGTGGACACCGAAAAATGGCGCGGGCAACGGCACGGTGCCGGATGCGCACGATCCGTCGAAACATCATTCGCCATCCATGCTGACCACGGACCTCGCCTTGAGGCTCGACCCCGCTTACGAAAAGATCTCAAGGCGCTTCTACGAGCATCCGGATCAGTTCGCAGATGCGTTTGCCAAAGCGTGGTTCAAGCTGACGCACCGCGACATGGGGCCGATCCCCCGGTACCTCGGCCCGCTCGTTCCGAAGGAGCCTCAGATCTGGCAAGATCCTGTTCCCGCCGTGGACCATAAATTGATCGGGGAGCAAGACATTGCCGGGCTGAAGGCGAAGATCCTCCAATCCGGACTGTCGATCTCCCAACTGGTCACGACAGCTTGGGCATCCGCAGCGTCATTCCGCGGCTCCGACAAGCGCGGTGGGGCGAACGGGGCTCGCATTCGCCTCGCGCCACAAAAGGATTGGGAAGTGAACCAGCCGGCCGAACTGGCGAAGGTTTTACAGAAGCTGGAGACGATCCAAAAGGAGTTCAACAGCTCACAGACCAACGGGAACAAAGCGAAAAAGGTTTCGCTCGCTGACCTGATCGTTTTGGGCGGCTGCGCAGCCGTTAAGGAAGCTGCGAAAAAGGCCGGGCACGATGTGAAAATTCCTTTCACGCCCGGACGCACGGATGCTTTGCAGGAGCAAACCGATGTGCACTCATTCGCCGTAATGGAGCACGCAGCGGACGGGTTCCGCAACTATCTTCGCAGTGGGCAGGTCCTCTCGGCTGAGGAGTTGCTGTTGGATCGGGCGCAGTTGCTGACACTAACTGGTCCCGAGATGACAGTACTCATCGGCGGCCTGCGCGCCCTGAATGCGAACTTCGGGCAGGCCAAACACGGCGTCCTCACTAACCGGCCCGAGACGCTGACAAATGATTTCTTCGTCAACCTGCTCGACATGAATACGAGGTGGGAACCTTCCTCTACATCGGAAGGCGTGTATGAGGGGCGCGATCGCGAGACGGGCAAAATCAAGTGGACCGCGACGCGCGTCGATCTCCTCTTCGGTTCGAACTCCCAGCTCCGGGCAATCGCGGAAGTCTATGCGTGTGACGACGCGAAGGAGGCGTTTGTGAAGGACTTCACGGCTGCGTGGAACAAAGTAATGAACCTTGACCGCTACGACCTGGCCTGAGCTCGCGGGAAATTGTTAACTTGGTTCGAAGCACGGTAGTGGGCTACTTTCATGTGGAAGTAGCCCACTCGGCTCCGCTCCCGCCCTGTTGCTCAATGCGCCTTGTCAGCTTCATCGGATACCCGCGTCTGATCCGTGATCCAATTCACTTCCCAAGTCTTGCCACCATCGTCCGAGTAGGACTGCTCGAAGTGCGCCGAGTTTGGGGTGATGTTCGACCAGATAAACCGGACATAGACCGATCGGCCCTTCCATAGCTCCTGGTCGTAAAACTCGCCTCGTCCATTCTTGAACTCGCCGACCATGGGTTGAATCGGCTGGCCCAGAGCAGGATCATGGCTATTCGCCCAATAGATGCTCCACTGATGAGTTTGCGGATTGTAGACGCGCAGCGTCAGGCCTTCAATGTGACCGGTTGGGCTGTCGGTTTCAAACTCCTCCAGATTGGCGCGACCGCCCCAAACTTTTCGAGTCACCGAAGTGCCATCAAACTTGACCCACGTCGTCGAGCCAACGAGGCGGTCTTGCAGGCGGGAAAGATGAATCGCCCAGGTTCCAATCTCGAAATCAAAATCATGTTGCCCATCCCGCGCCGTGGTGGTCGGTTGAACGCCGGTAGTCGGTGCTGGTGAATTCTGCGCTCGCCCTTGAAGGGGTTGCAAGAGAACAAACAGGCCGCACATTAGAAAATAAGACTTCCTTGCGTTCATCACTGCCTCCATTGATTCTTAGCTTGCATGAGGGAAGAACCTAACCCGTGCAGCGGTCTGCAAAAATCATCGCTGTGCCGAAATTCTCTACGCTCGCTCTCCATAGGCCGCAGCCAGGGCAAGAAACTTTCGCCGGGTTAGCGAAACCATGAAGCCTCGGTAGACTTGGACGGACAGCGCAGGCTTTCGTCTGACATTCTAGTGGCAGTCTTCGGCCCCTGGGCTGCCGGAAGGTTCGTCGAAGCAGTGGGGTTTTTCGGATTTCGTAACAAAAACTCGAATTATGGTCCGTTCTTATGGACTTCGTAATCAAGACTTCAGAAGCACTTTAATATTGTGCAATACTTTTCCGCACAGCGGTTTACAAGAAGTCTCGGTCCACCCAGCCTGATACCATTGTTCGGTTTTTAGAACAAACCCAACCCTAGCGTCTGGCGAAGTCGATCCTGTGATAGGGTCCACGTCATTTTTACGTCAGTGTTCCATCCCATTGTCAGTTCAGCGAAGACGATTTGACTGAGGAAGAACTGGTTATCTCGTAGTACCGGTTTTTGGTGGAGATGCTCGTTTGCCTGGTTCTAATCTTTGTCTTTGCCGTTCGGCGGGGTGGCGACACGAATTCTAAACGCTAGACATAAATGGAGGAATTATGGCCGATGAGGATGCAGTCAAAAGGCTAGAGGCACGCTTGACGAGGTTAGAGGCTGCCATGTCGCAACAGAGTGGAGCCGCGAATGCGTCTGCGATGCCGATCGGGGCGATTGCCGATCCCGGTCCGTGGCCGCCTTACGGCGGTGGGGGAGGATGGTGGGGTGGCGGGCGTCCGCATCCCATTGTCGACTCTGCAACCTATGCTGCCTCTTACCGTCCGCCGACTGCGGTGGTAGATCCGGGGCCGTGGCCAATCTACGGCGGCGGAGGTTATGGAGGATACCGGCCAGGAACCGGGCCAATCGGCGATCCGGCGGTTTACGCCAACTCTGCCATGGCGCGGGTGGGCCACATCGGCGATCCGCCGCCGATCGATGTTAGCCGATTCACTGTCCCTCAACTGGAAGCCACGCTGCACTCCATCAATGCCGAAAAGGCGCGTCTCGCCTCGATTGAGACGATGGTTACGCAGCAACTGGACAAGTTGAAAGGGCAGAAGGATTAACCTGTTAAATCTGCCGTTCACCGGATCGCCGCTGAAGTGATATTTTGCGGGCGTGGAAAGTAGGTGTGCTCATGCGAATACTGTCGGCTGATACAGCGCATATACCGGTGGTCGATCCTAAAGGTCGTCCGCAAAGGGTTCTGCTCATCGGTTTCCAGGATCAGGACAATCTCGGGTTGCGGTACTTGATGTCGGCGGTGAATGCTTCCGGGCATCGCGCGTCGATCATGACCTACGGTTCCGACCCGGAGCAAATCCTGGCGCGTATACGGCGGGAGAAGCCCGATGTCGTCGGGTTCTCGTTGATTTTTCAGTATATGGCGCCGGATTTCGGCCGCGTGATCGGTGCGCTGCGGGATCGAGGAGTGGCTGGCCACTTTACCATGGGCGGCCATTACGCGAGCTTCGAGCCGGCGGAGATTCTTAAGCGCACGCCGGGCCTGGACTCTGTTGTACGCTTCGACGGAGAGATGACGCTGGTTAAGCTGCTGAACTGCCTCAGCACTGGATCGGACTGGCGCACTCTTCCCGGGATCGCGTTCCGTTCGGAAGAGAGTGAAATCGTGGTCGCGCCGCTGGCGCGAGTGGTGGAAGATTTGGACATTTTTCCCCGGCCGGATCGGCAGACGATCGACTATGAGAGTCACCCCATGCCCACGGCTTCGATTCTCGGCAGCCGAGGGTGCCCGTGGGACTGCTCCTTCTGTAGCATTCGACCTTTTTATGAGGAGCAAGGAGGGTCGCTGCGGCGCTTGCGCAAGCCAAAAGAGATTGTCGACGAGATGATCGATTTGCACGTCAACCGTAAAGTCCCAATCTTTCTGTTTCAGGACGACGATTTTCTGGCGGGCGGAAAAAGCGCCAAGGTCTGGGCCATGGAGATCGCCGACCTGGTTGCGGCCGCGGGCTTCGGCGGAAAAATCGCGTTCAAGATCAGTTGCCGCTCCGACGAAATTCAGGAAGACATCATGGTGCGGCTGATGGCTGGCGGCCTTACGCATGTCTACATGGGGGTCGAGTCCGGAGATGAAGAAGGCCTGATCAACATGAGCAAACGGATGAAGCCGGAGGCTCATTTGAATGCCGGTCGGATTTTGAAAAAGCTCGGGCTTTCCTTCGATTTTGGATTCATGATGGTGGAACCTTATTCGAACTTCCGCGGTATCCGGCAAAACATCGATTTCCTGGAAGAGTTCATCGGCGATGGCTGGACGGTCGCCCCATTCTGCCGCATGCTTCCCTACGCGGGGACACCGATCAAGCGCAAACTCGAGGCGGAGGGCCGTCTGCTGGGCACGCCATTCGAGCCGGATTATCAGTTCCTCGACCCCAAGCTCGACCTTTTCTACGAATGGATGGTCCAGACATTTTACGACCGCAATTTCACGAATCATGGACTTTGCCACATATTGCGCGGGCTGCTTTTTGAATCGCGCTTGCGCCTGCCGTCGCAAAACCGCGTGTCGGAAGGACAGCGGGCGTACCTGCATCATTTAACGGCGGTTTGCAATCGCGTGGCGTGCTACACGCTGCGTTGCGCGGTGAATCATATTGAGGCGACGCCGCTGGCGAAAATCGAGGGCGATCGCAGCTACCTCGAAGGGCTGACGGCTCACGAGAAAAGGGAAGAGGCCCGGCTGACGAACGAACTGTCGCAGTATTACGAGTGGGTGCATCAGGATCACAGTCCGATCCCCGGCCCAGTGGGCGGCTTCGAGAAATCCTGGACGTTCTATGAAGGGGACCGCGAAGCGGCGGGCGTAGGGGCAGCCTGACGGTTACGAATGCCCCAGTGATCGAAGCGCGTTCTGTGTGTGATTTCGATGGACGTTAGTCTTGTTTGCATGCCGTTTGCGGAGGTGCAACGGCCTTCGATTGCGCTCGGCCTGCTGCACGCGGCCTTGAAGCGTACCCGCATCCAGAGCGAAGTCATCTACGGAAATTTCGATTTCGCCGAAACCATCGGGCTGGTGGCCTATCAGGCCATGCAATCGGCTCCCACTGACCACTTACTCGGAGAGTGGTGCTTCGCCGGCCTATTGTTCCCTGATGTTCCCGAGCGTAACGAGGAGTACCTGAACCTCGTTCTGGAGGTGCGCTGCCAGTGGTTTCCGGAGAAGCTTGAACAAAGAAAAGATCTGATGCGCTGGGTGCGCGCCCAGAGCGTGGCTTACGTGGATTGGCTGGCGAAGAAAATCGTTGCGCGCGAGCCGCGCCTGGTTGGATGCAGTTCGGTATTTCAACAACACTGCGCCTCGCTCGCGCTTCTGAGACGCATTCGCGAGCTTCGTCCCGACACTATTCTGCTGCTGGGCGGAGCCAATTGTGAAGGCGAAATGGGAGTGGAAACGCTTCGGCAATTTCCCTGGGTGGATTGCGTCGTCTCCGGCGAAGCGGATGCTATCTTCGCGGATCTTTGCCGGGTGCTGCTCGATCATGGCCGCTCGGTCGATCAATCGATGCTTCCGAGCGGGGCGATTTCGCAAGGCCACTTGCGAAATACATTTCCGGTTTTATCGAGGGACGGCGCTCCGGTGCCGCGTCCCATGATTCGCGAGATGGATACACTTCCAACTCCGGACTATCGCGACTATTTCGAGGCGCTGAAAACGTCAACCTTAACGAATCTGGTCGAGCCCAGTCTTTTGGCCGAAAGCTCGCGCGGCTGCTGGTGGGGTGAAAAGTCTCATTGCACATTTTGCGGTCTGAACGGTAGCGCAATGAAACACCGCTCGAAATCTCCGGATCGCGTTCTCTCCGAATTATCCGAACTATCGGAAAGTTATGGAATTCGCCAGATCCAATTTGTCGATAACATTCTCGACATGTCCTATTTCAAGACCGTGCTGCCCCAACTGGCCGAGGCCGACGATAAGTATGCGCTTTTCTATGAAGTCAAATCGAATCTCAAGCGCGACGAGGTCCGTCTTCTGGCCGCCGCAGGGGTGCGTTGGATTCAGCCGGGAATCGAAAGCCTCGATGACAACGTGCTTCGCCTTATCGGGAAAGGGAACTCCGCGCTGATGAACCTGCAACTTTTAAAATGGTCGCTGGAGTTCGGCATCGATGCCGCGTGGAATATTCTCTGTGGAGTTCCCGGTGACGCCGATGCGTGGTATGCGGGAATGGCGAAATGGCTGCCGGCGATCTTCCATCTGCAACCGCCCTCGGGGCTGAACCGGGTACGCTATGACCGTTTCAGTCCCTATCAGATGCGGCCGCACGATTTCGGTCTGACGCTACAGCCGAGCCGAGCGTACGGGTATGTTTATCCTTTGCCTACCGAATCGTTGATGCGTCTGGCGTATTCGTTCGAGGACGAGGGAGATCATGCGCATATCCACCGCGGATTCCACAGCCAGCGCGGTCAACAGGAGTTGCAGGAAGTGCTGGAGGAATGGCGGCACCTTTGGTCATCGGACCGGCCGGTTTTGCAGGTCTATTCGGAAGACTCGAGGTTGCGGATCGTGGACACGCGTCCCGTCGCTAAACAGAGAAGCTGGTCCGCAGGGGAGATTGAAGCCGAGGTGTATCGCCTTTGCGATTCCGCGCAGAATCCCGCTTCGCTTGTGAAACAGATTTCGGCACGGCGTGCGGATATTTCGATGGAAGAGGTGCAGGCGGCAATTCGGACTTTATCCGATGCCAAGGTTTTGTTGCCAATGAACGGCAAGCTTCTAAGTCTCGGAATTACCCGACGGTCAATTACAACGCTTCCTTAAAAATCAGCCTAGCAAACCGCCATGGCTTGGCGTGCAAGACTTGTAAACAGAGGCCACTGCGCGCCCGGCTGCTCCAATCGATACAGCACTCCTAAGGGACACAGTCGGCATGGCTGGAATTTATCGCCTTCCACGTGTACCGAACGCTGAGGAAATTTGTGCGGCGTGGAATGCAGGACAGCGTACGAGCCAGAGGCGGGAACCATGTCTCCGCTTTTGAAGGTTTTGAACAAAGCCATGAAAGTCCTCGCTGGGCGGTTGCCAATCTGAAGCAATTTTCAGCGATCGGTGGGCGGCTCGCAATAAGGGTTTTGCTGGAAGATGTATGGCGGGTTTTCTCTAGCTGCGTATTTTTCGGTACTGTAGAGGATACGGGCTGCGCCCTTAGAAGAGCACAGTCTAGCGGAATTGGTAGCCGGGTTTCAGTTCGCAACGATAGTTCTTAGATTGATCCTTATCGACCACCATATGGCAATCCGCCCAGCGCAAGAAGAGATCCGGGCCAAGGGGGAAAACGATGGGCTCCCCTTGAATCTCAGCCTCAATGCTGGGGCCTTCGGCGGAAGCGGGCAGGCTGAAGTTCAACGCCCGCCCGAAAATCACGGGGTACGTTTCGCGCACCATGTCGCTGGTCATGGGATGAACCACCTCCGCTTCCACCAGAAAGGTAACCGTATCAGACCAGTTGAGAGCCTCTACATTGAAATGACGCCGATCTGAGGAGAAAGTTTCGTATTCTACTTTTGTGAAAGGGCAGGGACCTGCAATACAGGAAACTCGGGAGTTACGGAACTCGTTTCCTTCCCCCGCATCGAGCGACAGAGAGCCGACGGTTGCCTTCCACTTGCCGCCAGGTGCGCACGGAGGATTCTTGTTACACGGCGTATTCCCGGTATTGACGACCTGAAAGGTCCTGACCGCGCTCCCGATATTTGCTTCCGTCGTGGCCTTCATGGAATATCGGATGCGGGTGTTCGAAACCGCGGACCCTGTGCGAGCTTCTGCGCTCGTGTCATGATGAATGGGAGTCATGCGGGCAATGTAAATTTTGTCCCCGATAAAATCGTTCACATCCAGGGGTTGATACTCTTCATGACGAAATCTTAAGAGCACCTCCTGACGGCGCCGAAGACCTTTGGGAAGCGTTAAAGCGAAGAGGCCGGAAGAGTCCGATTTGGCGGTTCCACTGCCCAGCGCATTGGTGGCGACAATTTCAACGTCCGCTAGTGGCAATTGCCGGTTAGGATCTTGGTCCTGCCGTAAGATGGCGCCGCGCAAAGTTACTGGTTGACGGCGGTGCAGCAGGGCCGTGGCCGAAGCTGCCACCAGAATGGCGAGAGCCACGACTGCCCAGATTGCGATAGTCTTGCGTCTACTCATGCCGTCCCTTTATGTTTTAACATCTTAAGACGCATTTTTCGCGGGGCAAGTTTGCTGGTTGTGAGTTGTGCGAGCGAGCAGGCAGACTGGTCTGAATGAGCGGTCCGCACATGGAAGTTCAGGCATCTAAATCTAGCTGGTGCGCATGGAAGAAAAGAACCTCCTTACAAACCGCTTTTCGCGAAGAGATCTCCTGTTTCATGTCGGTGGTATCGGTCTGCTGGGGTTTCTCGGCGCCGGCCGGATAATTTCTGCGGCCGCCGAAATACACGAATCACAGCCATTACGGGGTTCTAACCAGCCGTCGCGGGCGGGTGCGAGCGTTCTCTCTCCCGAGGACGACGATTTTTTACAGGAGATGGAAAAGAGGAATTTCCAATACTTCTGGGAGCAGGCCAGTCCGCAAACCGGATTAGTTCGCGACCGGTGCAATGTCGCGAGGAATGAAAACTCAATCGTAGCCAGCATCGCGGCCACGGGGTTCGGCCTGACGGCGCTTTGCATAGGGCAACAGCGAGAATTCGCAGTATCTTCTGATGTTCGTGATCGTGTGTTGGCCACGCTCCGTTTCCTTTGGAAAAAGATGCCGACGCATCGAGGATTTTTTTATCACTTCGCCGATATCAACACGGGTGAGCGAGTTTGGGACTCTGAGGTTTCGTCCGTCGACACAGCAATTCTCCTGTGTGGTCTTCTCACCTGCCGCAGACATTTCGGGGAACATTCTGAAATCAGCCTGCTGGCTTACGAAATATTCAACCGCGTCGATTGGAGCTGGCTATCGGAGGATACCTCTTTATTGCCCCATGGCTGGACTCCGGAATTCGGCTTTCTCCCCTATCGCTGGGACTATTACAGCGAGATGATGATGATCTATCTGCTGGGCCTCGGATCGCTTCCGCATCCCTTGCCAGAAGAGGCGTGGAACGCCTGGAAGCGCACGAAGTTTGAATACGATGGCATTCGCTATATCGGTTCGTTCGCGCCGCTGTTTGTGCACCAGTACTCGCAGGCCTGGTTTGATTTTCGTGGGAAGCGGGACCAGTACGCGGATTACTTCGAGAACTCAATACTAGCCACCGATGCCCACCGGCATTTCTGTTTGGAACTGGGCAAGCAATTTCCCGATTACAGCGACGATCTGTGGGGAATTTCCGCTTCCGATTCGCAGAAGGGCTATGTGATCTGGGGAGGTCCACCGATGATGGGTCCGATCGATGGAACCATCGTGCCGAGCGCTTCGGCTGGCTCTTTGCCTTTCATGACTCAACCTGTGTTGCGCGTGCTCAGGAATATAAGAGATCACTATGGCAGCGCGTGGAGCCGTTACGGATTTGTGAACGCCTTCAATCCGCTCAAGAATTGGTACGACAGCGACACAATCGGTATTGATGTGGGCATCTCCATGCTTATGGCGGAAAATGTCCGCAGCGGCTTCGTCTGGAATACGTTCATGAAGAACCAGGAAGCGACGCGCGGCATGGATCGGGCCGGTTTTAAGAAGTATCAGCCTTGATAATTGGGCGTACTCTGTACTTACTTGAGTTCTATTACCGCCAAACCATAGCTGGGCAGAGTGATTGTGAACTCGCCATGCTGGAGACGAGTGCTTTCCGGCGCCGGAAGATCCGCAGCATGCCGCAGTTCCTGAATCTGTTTCTGGGTTGGATAGCGCGGACTTCCCATCTTTTCGTACGTTGGGTGAACATCCCCGTGTTCGGCGTCCAGTCGCGATACTAAAGCGTGCTTTGCCTTCATATCTTTGAGCCGTAACGTGATCGTCTTCGGAGAACCGGAGCGCTCCGGCGGCGCATAGTTCCAGACCGCCAGCACCAGTGTGCCATCTTTCCGGCGCGTAAGAATAGCCGAATCGGAATCAAGCTGGATCCGCTCATCCCCCAATTTGTGCAGCATCTTAAAAGCATTAAACGCCGGCTTCGGAATGTCATCTTCCGCAATCAGGCCATAGCCTCCATAGAATGGCGTTTTTACTACACCTTGCTCCTCGAAGACGTCAGAGAAGCTCCAGTAAGACATGATGTCAACCGTACCGTCGCACTGGCGAATTGTATCTGCCATCCACGGCCCCATATAAGTCGCGTCGGTAACATCGGGCTCATTCTTATAACTGGCATTGAACTCGCTCCAGATCAAAGGGAGATTTGGCATGCTCGAAGACTTAATCTGGCTGTGTACTTTTTCAACCGCGCGGCAGACCATGCGATCTCGCGAAATATTCTCCTGCGTTCCGAAGACGTCTTGTGCGATATCGTTGGCATAAACGTGGGTTGAAACATAGTCAAGCGGAATGTGTTTGTCGGCGCAGTGCTTGATGAATGCATCCACCCACGCGGCCTGCGCGGTGGCAGGTCCACCGACGCGCAGCCGAGTATTTACTTGCTTAATCGCGCCCGCAGTTTGATCGTAAAGCTCCCAATAAATTTCCCGTTTCGGTTGTCCTGCCCAGAAGTCAAGATTCGGCTCGTTCCAAACCTCAAAGTACCACTGAGCAACTTCATCGATTCCGTAACGCTCGATCAAGTGTTGGGTGAACGCCGTCACCAAGTCATCCCAGCGTTTCCAGTCCTTTGGGGGAGCAACATTCGGGTGGTACCAAAATGCTTGAAGAGTATGGCTGGCCGCAAGTTGGTTCGGCATAAAACTGATTTCAACAAACGGACGGACGCTATTTGCGAGTAAGCCATCGTATATGTGATCGATATACGAGAAGTTATAAACGGCACGCCCTTGACTATCTTCGCTGTAAATGCCAGCCTCATCGTTGAAGATGCCGTGAAAACGAATGTAGTTAAAGTCGGTAATCTGTTTAACCGCACGCAGGTCAACCCGGTAGTCCTCGCGCAAGCTAAGTATGGCGCGGCCGGAGCCAAACATCTGTTCCCAAAAATGGGGAAATGGGTGCGAAGGAGCCTTCGTGTCGATGACTAAGATCTCCGGCGCGGCGCTCGAGGCCTGAGCATTAAGCGGTGAGGTACTCGGCCATAGTGTCAGGAGAACTGCAAAAGTTAGACAATAATGCCGCATGGATGTTCGAACTCGTCTCGTATAGGATAATTCCGCTAGGAATTCGGTTTAAGCCACCTTGTTGCGCTTTGAAGAGCCGTTGCGACCAGCCGGTTTCTCCTGTAATAGCAATTCCGTGGCCTGTACTCGTGGATGACTGTGGAACCAGCGTTGAACGACGTCATCGTGAAGAAAGTTTGCCATGGAGAGAAAACTCATGCCCTGATGGTGAGCCATCCAACAGCGCACGGTTTCAAATGCGCTGGACTGTCCGCGCCGGTGTGACGGTGTGAAATCCAAAGATTCATAAAACCCGTAGTGGCTCAAGCAATCTTTGCGCTGCAGGTTGCGCAGATTCCGTATAGATGCGGCAGGATCGATATCGAGAGCCAGGAAAGTGGAATAAGGTGAGATCACTGGCCCATCCTGCTCGGGCTTGTGGATCGCCAGTTGAGGAACGCCAAAAGCAAAGTAGAAATAGTTCCCGGAAGGATCCATTTGGCTGGAGGCCGACTCAGAAATTCCCCAGGGCACTTTCTTGCTCGCCGCGTAGGCGCGTTGCGAATTTACGGCAGCGTCCGCCGCTCGTTCCAACAAGGTATTCGGGTACAAGCGCATCCACAGGGTTGGCATCAAAAATTCGAACATGGTGCCAGTCCATGACAGCAGGCCCTGCATTCCTTCGTCCAACATCGGCGGCCGGCCCAATTGGAACCAGGTTTCCTGTGGGATATCGCCCTTAGCAATGGCCACAAAATACGCGATACGAGCTTCGCTGGCGAGAAGGTCGTAACAGGCAGGATGGTTGTGACCCCTGTCAACCTCAAACGCGACCGAAAGTAGATTTCGGCCGGGATTGATTAGAAATGAAAAATCCATCTCGTCCGCCAGCGCGCTCGCCTCATCGGCGATCCTCTTCAAATCCTCAATAAGACGCACGATGCGGGACCGTGCATCAGGCAGGAGGTCGAGTAAGTCGATGTATAGCTTGTTGGGCTCCGCCGCAATATTAGAATCAATTGCCGTCTTAAGTTGGATGGAAAGGCGATCGATAAAGCCAGGTAACTGTTCAACGGTTGGTCCCGTATCAGGACGCCCCCGCGCGTAAATTGCGGGATCGCTCTTTAGATCGCCGTACTCTGGGAGTAACCACGGAGCGTAAAGCTGGGCAGCCCGGCAAATCTGCCTGATCCTCTCTTTAGCTTGCTCCCGCAGCCAAAGCACATCGGAACTGTTTGTCTGGGCGTCCGGTCGCTGCAGATTTCCGAGTACCGTCTCCGGGATATCCAACAGATACTGGAGACTGTCGCGTTTTTCAAGTGCCGCATGCACTCCGGAGAATTTACGCGCAGGTAGACCTCCCAAGTTCTCCAGAACGTAAAGATGATCGAGCAGCCCCTCGGACAGTTCACGCGGGAAAAGAGGTTGCTTCAGAAGATCCAAAGCGCCCTGTTCAAGAGTCCACAGTGAAGCTGCTAAGTTGCCACTATCTACGCTCGATACCACCTCCGGAGCGAGCGGGGCCAACGATCGTGTGTCATACCAGTTGAGTAAGTGACCCCGATACCGCTTCAGCCTCGAAATCGTCGCAAGGGTTCGAAGTGTCTGCTGCGCGAACTCAGGCACTGTCAGGTAGCCGAAATCGCAAGCCACTTGGCGCGCGTTAAGTAGAAAGCCGAGGTTAGTCGGAGAGATGCGAGGTGCAACTTCGGTGTTTTCTTCCTTAACGTTGTCGGGAATCAACCAGTGATGTTCTTCCGTACTGAACTCATCGAAGTAGCGCCACGTCCGGAGTGCGGATTCTCGGAGTAACCAGCGGTCTCGATCCGAAGTTTCTCTGCGCGGAGCCTGTGGAGGGCGGTCTAACCATTGCGAAACTGGCTTGCTGGCAGCCCACATGAGAAGGATAGGGAGTGCCGCCAGCACAGCGCCGGGACGCACGAGCCACACCAGAAAAAGCAGTCCTAGCGCGAGAGCGGGAGTCCAGTTCAAATAGATATCCAGCGTTGTCCGCTTAGCGCCTGCGAGCTCCGCTTCGGCGGCGGTTTCCCACTGTAGCAGTCGTTGTCGCGTGACCAGCCGTCGAACCATGGTGCGGACCACAGCATCCATCGACAACAGCGCCTGATGCGCCAGAAATGTAATTATTAGCCAGTTCGCAATGCCCGCATTCAGAAATGAATTCCAAGCATCCCATACGATTGATTTATTCCTTAACCTAGCTGCGTTTGCGAAGTCAACTGCGAGTTGGCACAACGCTGGCAAAAAGAGTATCGCCACCGTTGCTGCAGTCCAAGCGCCCGGCCCTCCGGGCAAGCACAACCATCCCAGCAGAAACAAAGCAAAGGTTGCGGGTTCGACCAGGCTGCGGCGCAGGTTATCGAGAATCTTCCATCTTGAAACTACCGAAAGAGGGTTAGGGACGCTTCGGCCCGATTCCTCGGGAACCAGAGGAAGCAGCCACCCAGCGATTTGCCAATCGCCCCTCATCCACCTATGTTTTCGCCGATTATGCGCGCTGTAGTGCGAGGGATAGTCCTCAATTATCTCGATGTCGCTGACGAGGCCGGCCCGGGCATAGGCACCCTCCACCAAGTCGTGACTTAGCAAAGCATTGCGCGGGAACCGGCGATCAAGAACCTGATGTAGAGTGTCAACTTCGTAGATTCCTTTGCCAACGAAAATACCTTCGCCGTAAAGATCCTGATATACATCGGAAGTAGCATGAGTGTAAATGTCGAAACCGGTTTGCCCGGAATAAATGCTGGCAAGCCGCGACCGCGCAGAACTTTGAACGCTCACTCCCACTCGGGGCTGCAGGATGCCGTAGCCTGCAACGACAATGCCCTTATCAGGGTCGATAATGGCTTGATTCAGAGGATGCGCTAGAGTCCCGACCATGCGGCTGGCGGATCCTCTTGGCAACTCCGTGTCAGAATCAAGGGTTATGACGAAGCGAACATCAGAAAGTATCGATAAATTGCCAACTTTGCGGGGAAAGCTGTCGAATCCTCCGCGCAGCAGGTTGTTTAGATCCATCAACTTGCCACGCTTACGTTCCCACCCCATCCAGATTCGTTCGCGCGGGTTATAGATGCGATGGCGATGGAACAGAAAGAAAGAACCCATGCCTAGTCCGGCATACTTATCGTTAAGGGTACCTATTAACTCCTCGGCTAAGTCGATAAGTATATGAGTTTCCCTGGGCTCTGAAGGAGAGTCCGGAAGATCGGAGAGAAGAGCGTAATGGATGTTGGGGTCTTGATTGCCCAGGTAGCGGACTTCGAGATCATCAGCCAGCTTTCGAACTTGTTTTTCGTTCAAAAGCATGGCGGGAATCGCTACCAAGGTAATGCAATCATTCGGGATTCCTTCCGAGAAATCCAGCTTGGGCATGGTTTGCGCCGGCAACATTAGCGTGGCCAGATAGTTCATGATCTGAACAGCACTCTGCGAGCCCGGCAGGAGAACCGCTAAGATCGCGAGCATGACGAGCCACAGGGAAGTAGTTGGCGGTGTCAATAAGAGTACAACGCCCGAGACGATAGTGAAAGAGAGCGCAGCTATGCCCGGGAGATAAAGCTCGTCCGGGTGCTCTAGTAGAAAGGTTCGCAGGCGCTGAGTAAGCGACGGGTGGAAGCCAACTCTTTGCCGGAGAACGGTAGCGCCTTCCGCCACGAGGTAGGACCCAACATGCGAATCGCGCAAAGTTACGCGCAGGTCTTCGTTCTCCTGTTTCTGTGCCTGACGGGCTAAATCTAGCGCATCGGCGGCTACCTTCATTTCGGAGCAATCGCTGCGGTCGGCGATACTTACTAATTTCTTCCGGTAAAGCTCGCGGGTTTCGTAGTCCATCCGCGGATAAGCTCCGGCCGGGTCTTGGCGAAGAACGTGATCGAACAATATCAACGGTTCGATCACAAGTTTCCACGAGGTCTGCCTTATATCCTGCAAGCTTCGGACTGCGACGTTGATGGCATACGCTCCCGAGCGATCCTCCAGCAGGCGGCGGCCAAGTTCCGCGGTATGCTCCAGAAGTACGAGGCGCATCACTGGGATCAGCATCCACAATTCGGCCATTTTAAGCACGGTGACTTCCTGAAAGGCCTGGATGTAGGAGGTGAAGCTCGCTTGGCTGAACTGGAACGCGACAGCCCTGAGAAAATCCCCCGCCAAAGCGGCTACCCTTGGAGTAATATTGCCGCCCGAGGTGCGCACCAGAGGAAGTTTATGAGGAACGCCGAAAGTTCCACAGGTTTCTTCAAGTTCGCCCCTAAGCAGGAAAATACTTTCCCTAAGGCTGCGAAAATCATCGGACAAGGGCTTGGCGGTGGGAAGTTCCAGCAGCCCCAACAGCGGCGCGAATGCTTTCAATAGCGATTCACAGCGATCGCGCAGAACAGGCGATTCCTGTTGTCCTGGCACCCACGCCAAGTTGCGGGCGAGGTCCATAGCTTGCGAGTCTAACGTGTCAGGCAACGGTTCCATATCCTCCGAAGTTACTCGCAGGGCTTGAGGTTCCGTGTTTACCAGTTCTAAGTGACCGCTCTGAGGCGTCATAGCGTATATAGCGTATCTTTGAATAACCTATAACTTTGCTTAGCGATAGCTCGAGGCCTGCATCTCGAACATTTCCGCGTAACGACCACCCAAACTTGCCAGTTGATCGTGAGTCCCTTCCTCCGCAATCCTGCCGTTTTCCAAGACTAGGATGCGGTCAGCCGAACGTACGGTTGAGAAGCGGTGCGAAATAAAAAGCGCCATCTTCCCGGCGGTAAGCTCGGCAAATCGGTGGAAGACCTCGAACTCGCTGCGGGCGTCTAGCGCGGCGGTAGGTTCGTCCAGAATTAACAACTGGGCGTCCCGCAAATATGCCCGGGCCAGCGCTACCTTCTGCCACTCGCCTCCGGAAAGGTCCACTCCCTGCTCGAAGCGCCGTCCCAGCATTTGATCGTAACCCAGCGATAGGCGTCCGATCGTGAGGTCGGCCATGCTTTTTTGCGCCGCGCTTTTTACTAGATCCAGATTATCGATTTGATCGATGCGGCCAATGGCGATGTTTTCGCGGGCCGTCATTTCATAGCGCATGAAGTCCTGAAAGATAACTCCAATTTCGCGATGCAAGTCTTCCAGATCGTAATCGCGAAGGTCGACTCCATCCAGCAAGATCTGGCCTTCGGTCGGATCATAGAGCCGGGTGATCAATTTTACGATGGTCGTCTTGCCCTGTCCGTTTTCGCCAATCAGGGCCAGCCGTTCATTGGTATGCAGGCTGAAATTAATCTGATCCAGCACGCGCCGGGGATTTCCCGGATAACTGAACGATACGTTCCTGAATTCCACTCCACGAACGATTGGCCGAGGTGCCGGTAAAGCGTTGGGCTTGGAGCGGATCGTAGGCTTCATTTCAAAGAAGGCCAAAAGGTCGGTAAGGAACAATGCCTGGTCACCGATGCCGGCAAAGGTAGAGAAAATTTGCTCAATACTACTGCTGGCTTGTTGAATGGCACCGGCCAAGAGGGTCAGCGTACCGATGCTGAGTGCTCCGGCAACGGTCCGCCAAATCACGAACACATACGCCGAATAGTAGCCCATGGTACCGATGGTCGATAAAAGAGCGCCGGCAATCAGCTTGCGTCGCGAGAGGCTTACGTTTTCGCCATAGATCTGGTCGGAGATGCGGGTGAATCGCTCCCGCAGGAAATCCTTCAGTCCGAAAAGTTTGAGTTCCTTAGCGGCTTCTTTGCTTCCGCCCAGAATCCGCAAGTAATCCAGTTGCCGGCGCATCGGCGTCTGGCGAAAATTCTTCGCATAGCCGAGAAAAGCGAAATGACTCTCACCGAGGAACGCGGGAACGACACCAGCGACCAGCAATAACATTAGCCAGGGCGAGAACAGCATGATGGTGACGGAGAGCGTGATCGTGGTGATCGCCAGTTGCACAAGCCGTCCGATCTGCTGGATCATCACCAGCCGGTCGGTGGCCTGTACTCGAGCCCGCTCCAGGCGGTCATAGAAAACTGGATCTTCATAGGCAATCAGATCCAGGCTCGCGGCGTGGTTCATCACTCGGATGCTGACGTACCGAGTGTACTTATCACCCAGAAGGGAATCCGAATAGTCGATCGTCCGCAGAAGAATGCTGTTGAGAACCGCCAGCGAGAATTCCGCTACCACCAGCCACCAGAATCCGCGGTGCACGGGCTGATGGGAAGACACTGCGCGCACAATACTATCGATAATGAGCTTCGTAATCCAGAGAAGCCCAACTGGAAACAGAGAGGAGAAAACCCGCGACACCAGCCCAAAAACTACAACTCCAGGGCCCGAGTCCCAGACGATTTTCAGAACCGCAGGAACATTACGAAGCGCGGAGATGCGTTCCTGCCACCCTCCCCAGAAGTTTTGGCGTTGCGTCATGCGATCTTGCCGCCGTCTTAAGCGGACTCCAATTGCCGGATGGACGAAGTTGCAAAAATTGTGCCTTGGAGTATGACAGTGTCGCACCCAGGAACGCAACGGGCCCACACAGAAGATGCCAAAACTGCATACAAGGTTTGTCGGGCAGCCAGCAGTTCGGCAAGTTGATTCTAAGAATCCGTAAATTCGCGTGATCGGGTTCGGCCGATCGCTTCATCAACCAATAACGGGGCATTCCTGTGTAGTCGCCGCTTGTGACGGGTTTGTTCAGCACGAGCTACACGCAAAACACTCAAACGTCTAATCGGTATTGCGCAGGCCGAAAGGTCTAAGGGGCCATCCCAAGGTAGAAAATGTCGCCAGACCGCAGCAGCGGTTCTGATCAGCAAGCTTCTCACGCCGCTTTCCGCTCCTGGGCCAAAGTCTCCTTCTGCTCCGCATGGATCTGAACCTGCTCATGCTTAATATCCAGCCGGAGATGGTTGTAGATGCCCATATAAAGGTTGGCCACCCATACCAGCGCAAATAGGGCAATCAGGTATCCGCGCCAGTCGTCGTAGAGCAATTTGAAGCGGGTGAGGATCAGAAACGCCACTGCGACGTAGGGCTGAAACAATATTCGCAAGTGAAGAGATAAAAAAAACTTCCGGAGGGGAAGGGTGCGCGCATTTTTCGACTGCTCCTGGCAATAGTCACGAGGCTCCCGGAAACACCTCTTCATGAGTAACGGTCCACGCCACGCACGCGACAGGAATCGCCAAGACCAGCAGCCACGCGAATTGGAGCCCAACCGGCACGGTTGAAATTGGATGCACGCGAGGGCTCCCGAGATCTCTTAAGAAATAGTTTTAACCTGCCCATAATTCAGCAGACTGACCATCAACACTCCACCACAAATGTTCCCCAAAGTCGCCGGGACAAGCCAGCGAAAGTAATCAGGGAGCGGAATGGCGCCAGCCACAACTGCGGAAAGAATCTCGGCGCTGCCCGCAATGCAGTGAGCGAAGTGTCCCAGGCCCACGACGAACGTCAGCAGGTAAACCATGGTGAGCTGGCCGATCGTCCAATGACTGGCGGTAACGGTCCATGCCACCAGCGCAATCATCCATCCCCCGATGATGCCGCTCCAGAAAAAGTAGGAGGCTGACCCTAACGACGCTTCCATGCCGAGTTCAATCAATTGAGACCGAATATCTGGACGTAGGGCGGGAGACTTTGATGCGAGCAGTGCAAATAGCAGAGCGCCGAAAACATTCGACGCGAAAACTACTCCCCATAAGCGCAGAGTGTTTGCCACGTGCCGGCGCTCGTCTAGCACGAGAACCACCGGGTAGAGCGTATTTTCAGTAAACAGTTGGGCCCGCCCGATGATGACCGCAACGAAACCTATGGGGTAAAGGAGGTAGGGAGCAATCTGCTGGCCGGCTCCGTGCCCCATGAGCGCTCGAATCGAGGCCACGCCAAGTCCAGTAAGCCCCATCGTGAGACCGCCCGCTACGCCTGAGAAGGCCAGCTTCTGATTCGACCGCCCCAGTTCGTCCCGTGCGTTTTCGATCGCGGCCTGAAAAATTTCTGCCGCAGTAAGCCTGCGAGTCTCCGGCATCGGATCCTCCGAAGCGGCACTTTTTCGAAGCACTTTTGTTTCGGCCATCGCGCGGCTATGCTCCAGATCTCGCGTGACAACTTGCCCACCGCTCGCCGTGTATGGAAATCGGCCTCGACGGTCGCACGCGGCTTCCATCGATAAGCTGGCCCAAAACAGGGGTAAACCGTTTGTGCCGACAGTTGGATGCAATCGCGAGGAAAGAGAAAGGCGCGTCACTCGTGACACAAGCTGCTTTAGCGAGCCGTGGGGTAAGAATTGTGACGAGCGAACAGTTCTCGTGGAGTCCAGACAAGTACGGGAAATGTTTACAAGTCGTCCCCGGGAGTTTGCCTAAGCCGCCGCCGCTCGCTTACAACGTGTGGTTGGACGAGGTCAGTTTGACGGCACACTAAGGGCGAAGTCGAAGTGTTAGTCGACGCCTTCTGCGACAGGGTTCCGGGCATCGGAGGCCGATAAGCGATTTCGGGCGGGCGCGAGCCAGAAATAAAACGTCGCTCCCCGCTCCACCTCGGCCTTGGCCCAAATGTCGCCACCATGCCGGCGGATGATCCTTTGCACAGTTGCCAATCCGACCCCATTGCCGGGAAACTCCGCGGTTGGGTGAAGTCTTTGAAACGGCTGGAAAAGCCGGTCGGCGGAGCGGGGATCGAAGCCAGCGCCGTCATCGCTTACGAAATACACAGTCCGGCCGCTTTCTCGGCTCGATCCGAACTCAATGCGGGCGCGAGGATGAGAAGAAGTATATTTCCAGGAGTTTCGCAAAAGGTTTTCCAGCATAATTCTCAGCAGCCGGGGGTCGCCATCCACCTTCTCCACAGCAGAGATGACAAATTCTATTTTCCGCTCTGGCTCCCGGGCACCGAGTTCGTCGGTGATCGAACGAGCAATCGCGCTAAGGTCCACCGATTCCGATTGTAAAACACTGCTGCTTACACGAGAAAGGTTTAGTAAGTCATCGATCAACTGCATCATGCGCTTTCCCGATCCGCGAATATGCTCCAATAAGTCCTTGGCCTTGGCGTCGAGTCTGCCGCCATAGTCCTTCAATAGCACGTAGGTGAACCCATTGAGCGCGTCAACCGGCCCGCGAAGATCGTGAGAAACGGAATAAGAAAAAGATTCAAGCTCACGATTTGCGAACAGGAGTTCGCGAGTGCGTTGAGCGACGCGGTCTTCCAGTTCGTCGTGCGCATTTCGGAGTTCGTCGTCGCGCTGCTGAATCTCCGCAAGCATTTCGTTGAATGCCGTAATCAGCAAGCCCACTTCGTCAGGTTCGTTACTGGGCGTGGCGCGCGCAGAATAATTCTTGTCCTGAGAAACCGCTGCAGCCACTCGCGCCAAGTCCACAACGGGTTGAGCGACCGCTCTGCCAAACAGCGATGAAACCAGCAGAGCCGCGAACAACGAAAGTAACAATACTCCCAGCGCAATTGCGGCGTACCGTCTTAGCCGTTGATCGATTTCTCTCAGGTCCGCGCGGATGTAGACATAACCTACGGGCTTCCCCTGGAAAACAATTAGATGGACAAGAACAAGATGAGTGCTCCCGAACTTGTAAACTTCCACCTTGCCGTCTGGGATGGCAGGAATGGTAAGAATTTCCTGCGCAACTTCACGCGTATATTGTGCGAACGGTTTCCGGTCGGGGGTGTAAATTCCGGCAGAAGTGATGCTTTGCGAACTCCTTAATGCCGAGAGGGTATTGCTGGCAGACTGCGGATCGTTGAAGAGGATGGCTGCGACGCTGTTGGAACCCACGATGTCCGCCTGCGCCGATAGTGTGCGTACGAGGCCCTGCCGGAAAGTAACCTGGTCGTACGTGAAGAACGCGAGACACGCCAACGACAGCGCCGCACCACTCACCAGCATATTCATCAGAGTGAGTTTTCGTAGAATTGAGCGGCGCCGTGTCCAGGACATCTTAGTCGCCTCCTCCATTCTTGCGAATTACTTTTAACGCCACCTTAAGCAACTCGGAGCTGACTGCTAAATCCGCATCCGCTACGGGGGCAATATTGACTTCAAATCGGATTCTGTCCTCTTGACTGACGAGCCCGATCATTCCTCCACGTTCGGCAAAATGCGGAATGTCACTGACCGTGAGCGCAGGCAAGTGCCTTGCTCCTGCAAGAATGGCATTGAGGTGGCCCTCTTCCGACATGCTTACGAATAGAATCCGACAGCCTTCAGCTTCATGCAAACTAAGAATGGTTCTCGTGTCCACCGGTCTGCCATTAATAGTTTCACCTTTGACCGTGGCGTCGAGAACGAGTCCGAATGGATTCTTACCCAGCACACAGATTTCTAAAGGCTCGCTCTGGTTGCCGGATAGAGGGGGCCATCGCACAAATTTTCCGAAATTGAACAGGTACGCAGCTTTAACCTGCGATTCGGTTGGACGAGGCTGCTGGGCGTCAATATAGGGGGCACTTAGGAAAGCAAGAAATACAAGAAATACGAGCAGGAGTGGAAAGAACAATCGCGTGTGACCGAGCGGAAAGTCGCGCTTCATCGCGCTCGCAGGAGTACCTTCTCTTAATTCTTTCCCCTCGGCGGCGTCTTGCAGGTTCACCGTCTCCACGTAACTTGTCCGTAAGCGCTTCTCTTGATTCCGACGGGACCAAACTCGGCGTGATACGGCTGAAAAAGATTGCGTCCCACGATCGAGAGCTGCAAATGATTTCTCGCCTGCCACGCAAAGCGAGCGTCACCCGTCGAATAAGATGGAGTCATCTGCCCGGTTAAGGCACTAATGTAACGGTAAGCAAGGTCCAGATTGAAAGCCTTTGAGATATCGAACGAGGATCGGATCATCACCTGATGTTTGGGGCTTGATCCTTCAATTCCCGGTGCTGTGCCTATATCGAGAGATTCAGTACCTTTTTTCAAATCCATTTGGAGGAAAGAGTAAGAGGCTTGCAACCGCCAATGGTCGGTGACCTTCCAGTCTGGAGCGATCTCTCCGCCGGTAGTCGTGCCGAAGAGCCCATTGCCAAACTCAGCTGGAAGTAAGACGTGCGTGGGTGCGGGATCGGTTTCTATATAAGGTGAGCCGGTGATGTCTTCGCTGAACAAATCTCCATAATGGTTGTAAAAAGCGGCCAGATCAATATAAAGATTCTTGGTGACTAGTCTCCTGTAGCCCGCCTCGTAACCGTTGAGTTCTTCGGAGTGAAAGTTACGATTTGCATTGAACCTCGCGAAGAAAGGGAGTCCATTCGCGGCCGTACCAATATACCCCGATAGGTAAAAATCTTCTTCACCGTCCGAGGGCGTACGCAAGGCATGAGTAAAAGCGGCCCACACGCTCTGTCTCGTGGTTGGAGTCCATAACAGCCGGCCGCTGGGCTCAAACTGGACTCCGGTGTAATTCGTCTTCAGAAGTTTTGTTCCGGCTGAAAGCAAAAGCTTGTTGGAAACCAAGGCAATCTCATCATTAAGAAAGGCGGTAAAGAGTTCGTCGGTTCGATTGGTAGGAAGGAACTCAAGCCCTGAAATCACAGGTTTGTCGTCCCCTTTGCTGGCTCGTGCTCCCAATCCCCATGAAATCTCTTGCCTTCCGGGAAGGCGGAAGCGCTCCAGGAAATCTACGTCGAACGTATTGCGGATGTCGCTGAAGTTCGCTTCCTGACGATTGGTTCGATCGACATAAGCGTCAAGCTGAAGATCATTTCCTTGGCTGAAGGACCTTTTCCAGTTGCCAGTCAAATTCCAGCCGGAAAGGGGCGCGGTCGAGTTGACGACCTGCGAATAAGGCGGCGCGTAAGTGATAACACTCACGCTCTCTCCGGTTCCCTCATCATAAATGTCGCCGTGCAGATTGAATGTGTCGCGATCGTTCGTATTCCAATCCATGCGGAAGCCAACTTGCGCGGCCCGCCAGCGGTCATAATCCAAGTCGCCGCCATCGTGTTCCGGTCCGCGGTTAAACCCTTTTCCGTAGACACGATAATCGAAGCTTTTCCCATCCCCCGCACCGTAGCGCGAATTGAGAAAGCCTTCTTCCTCATTCCCACCACCCACGCTGACGTACTCACCGTGCGTATCTTTACTCGACTTGGTAATGATATTAACCACACCGTTGACCGCGTTTGGACCCCAGATAGTACCTCCGGGCCCGCGAATAACCTCGATGCGGTCGATATCTTCCAGCACGTAGTCCTGTACTTCCCAGTAAGTGCCTGCGATCAGAGTTGTATAAACCGTGCGCCCGTCAATCAGCACGAGGACGGCGCGGCAGAGCCGACTTCCGAAACCGCGGATGCCGATCGACCATTCGTTGCTATTAATTCGGGCCACCTCAACGCCCGGGGCTAAACGCAACGCTTCAGGAATGCTGGTCACGCCCGAGCGTTCGATATCATCGTGCGTGATCACGTAGATTGCTGCGGAAGTCTTCCAGACTTCTTCCGGTTCCTTAGAAGCAGTGGTTACCTTGACGCTGCCAAGTTCCTCCAGGCTCAGTTGTTTGAGTGGATTGCCGGACTGCTCGGGTTGCGCGCTTGCCGCAGCGCTGCTTGACATCCATGCCGGTACAGCGATGCAGAATATCAGGCTCACCTTCGCAGCGGCGATCAAGCATCGGCGGAAAGAATTGTGCATTTGGGAGGGCGCTCTTACTGAAATTGACTCAAAGTGAAACAACTCGACTGCGCTCGGTGCAATAACGCGTAGATCCGGCAGCAAAAGAAAATCTAATCGGGCGAATTCCTCGCGTTATCGATGAGTCGCTTTACTTCCGCAAGGAGTTCGTCCGGTTCCACGTCGCGCTTCTGCAACCAGGTGTCGACCACGCCGATTGTTTCGTCCGGCAAAGAGGAAAACCCTGAGAAGACCATGATTGGTGTGTTCGGCCGCAAGCGTTTCATTTCGCGCGCCACCGATAGCCCCTTCATGCGCGGCATCCAATAGTCCAATACAACCGCGTCCACGGGATGTCTCTGGAACAATTCCAATGCTTCCGGGCCGGAACGAGCCAACAGCACATCGAAACCCGCTGACTCGAAAACCAGCTTTCGCGAAGTTAATTGGTCGGGGTCATCTTCAGCACAAAGGACGGTCTTACGGCCTGAGTTCGAGCTTCCCATTGGCGCGGCCTTTCTGCTCCGGGACGTCAGAATCTCCGAGACGGTGCCAAGAAGCACATCTGGATCCCGGCCCTTTTGTACATACCCATCGATCACAGGCGATAAACGCTCGGGTAGTTGGGCAACGGCGGACACGACGACCACCGGCAACTCGGGGTATTGCCCTTTGAGCTTTTGTGCGACTTCGTCTCCATTCATTCCTGGCATCATGTAGTCCAGGAGGACAAGATCAACTCCTGCTCCATCCGACAGCGCACGAAGCCCGTCGGTTCCAGACGACGCCGTGACCACGGAGTAGCCGGAACTCTGCAGGAAATGGCGCCGCAGCGCCAATGTCTCGGAATCATCGTCGATGCAGAGTATTGTTGGAGCTCGTTCTTGCATTTGCCTTTTAAGTTGCCATTCGAGAGCGGGGGTACAAACCCGGAATGATTACAGCGACCGCCCCCCTATTCCATACAGGGTTTACTGTAGAGCTAAATCATCATACTTTTGGGCATTCTCAATAAGTTCTCGGCTCAATCACACTCCTCAACAAACACGGCTCATTCGGTCCGAGCTGAACCCCTGGAGCAGCGCACATTCAGCCTGCTGAGAAGATGAATCGCGAAAAGCTGAACGATTACATGATCCGACTAGATCCGATTCCAGAAGGGGCTGTCGATTATAACCATCCGCCCCGCGTAGTTTTGCAACTAACGAAACATAAATAGAACGGCCGTTCGGGGGCAAATCTTAAAATACGAGGGAAAACAATGTCCAAAAATTCTCTGAAGGAACTTTACGTCGAAGAACTCAAAGACCTATTCAGTGCTGAAAATCAACTGACCAAAGCGCTGCCTAAGATGGCAAAGGCAGCGTCATCGGAGGAATTGCGCCAGGGCTTCGAGGAGCACCTGCAACAAACCCAAGGTCACGTCGAGCGCCTGCAACAGATTTTCGAAATGCTGGGTGCAAAGGGGTCCGGCAAGAAATGTTTGGGAATGGAAGGCTTGGTGAAAGAGGGTTCGGAGATCATGGGCGAAGACTTCAAAGATGCCATGATGGATGCGGCCCTCATCTCGGCTGCCCAGCGGGTGGAGCATTATGAGATTGCCGGCTACGGCACGGTCATCGCCTACGCAGAACTGCTAGGCGAGGCTGAGCAGGCTTCCCTTCTGAGAGAAACTTTGCAGGAGGAGAAGGAAACCGACGAAAAACTCACCGAGTTAGCCAAAGAAATCAACGCGCAGGCTCAGCAAGGCGAATCCGAGAACGAGGAGGAACTACCCAGTCAAAAACGTAAGACTCGTAAGGCCGCTTAGGCCGCTTAGTCGGCATAGGACGGATAGCGGGGAGTCGATTACCAGGCTCCCCGCCTTTTTTATGTTACGGAGCTACTCCAGGTTCAAAGTCATTTCTCCGCGCTTATCGAAGGAAATCCGGAGCAGCTTTTCACTTCCGCTTGAAAAATCACCCGTGACCATTTGGTCGGAAGAATTCACGTCCGACGATACTTGTACTCGAAGATGATGGCTCCCGGCTGGGATCTGCATGGCATGGATTTCGTGGCCTTGCACGTGATGAAAGACTACCAGGCGTTTCTTGTCGGTTCCTTCCAAAGTGTGGGTATAACTTAGCTGTCCATCAACCCATATCGACAGGTTTGCCTTGGCGAATTTGTGATCCACTTCAATATCTAGTGTGGCCGGAATTGCGGCCGTGGTTATTGCCTCAGAGGTTTGCTTGGCTGGTTTCTTTTGCGCGGCCGCAGGGGCGGATACCCTTGCCGCGTTCCTGACCTTCTTGGCTACGGCCGCGGAGGGTGCGACTGACGGAACATTTGTGCTGGAAGCCGCCGCGGGTAAGTCCGGCGAATTCTTAACAGTCGTTGCCTCTCCGAAGAGCGGCATTGGTGCCGCCACGTCTTTTGCTCTGCTGTTCTCTGCGGGCCCTTGTTTATGCCAAACTGCGTGGCTGACCCGGAAACCGAATAATAGAAGTCCTACCAGGAACAACGCAGCGGCGAAATACTTTGTGCCCTTTTTATCCAATAGCCCTTCTGCGGCCGTCATAGCATTGGGCTTAACGCGTTGAGGCGAGTGAGCCTTGGCTGCCAGGCCGCGCACCGGCGGCGGCGACTTGTCTTTCTCAGTGCAGATTGGGTTTATATCTCCGCCCGCAGGAATGGGCTGTTTTGCCTTACTCCACAACTCCCGGCCTTCCCGCAAATCCTGAATGTCCAGCGCCATTTCCATTCCGCGCTGATAGCGCTGTGCGGGATCTTTTGCCATGGCTCTAGAAATAATGTAATCAAGCTCCGGCGGCAGTTCAGTCTCCAGAACGGTTGCGGGGATAGGATCACGATTGACTACCTTGTAGGAAACAGTAAGAGCGCTGTTTCCCTGGAACGGTCTGTATCCCGTGAGGATCGTGTAGAGAACTACGCCCAGGGAAAATAAATCCGATCGGCCATCCACGGTCTCCCCATTTAATTGCTCGGGCGACATATAGGCGGGAGTCCCCAGCGCGCGCCCCGCCAAGGTGTGATTGGCAAGATTGAGTTTGGCCACGCCGAAATCCGCAATCTTGGCATGCCCGTCTTCCGTTAACAGAATATTAGCGGGTTTTAGATCGCGATGGACCACTCCTTGGCCATGGGCGCAGTCGAGAGCTTCCGCCAGTTCATGGGTCAGCTGAAGGGCAGTGTCCACCGGCAACTTCCGGTCTTCCCGGGAGAGCAATTTGTCGAGCGACTGGCCGCCGACAAATTCCATCACAATGTAAGGGAATCGCGTTTCCGGCTCCTCGCCCACGTCGAAAATCGTGACAATCCCTGGGTGCGACAGGCGGCCGGCCGCTTCCGCTTCACGGTAAAAGCGCTCGCGATATTCCCTTTCTTCCTCGGGAGGCTGGCCCGCCAACGAGATAGTCTTCACCGCCACTACACGATTGATCTTGGGATCGCGAGCCTTGTACACAACGCCCATGGCTCCTCGTCCTAGCTCTGCCAGGATTTCGTATCGCCCAAATCGTTCGCTTCTGCGTTCATCCATGGTTTGACGCTCGCGGCTTGACTCACTGCGAAGTCACGTTGTCAGTGGACTGAATGGTCGAGAGTTTGGCCTCGTTTGCGCGATGCGGAGGGGAAACATCGCCTGCGTGAGCAGTCGCAGGAGAACGCAGCGCCTTTGTTGCATTGTGCAACAGGAGCCGGATAGCTCCAAGTTACCGACGTGTTACGCCGCGGCAAGGCTGTTTGGAACGGATAAAACGAATGCGGACCCTCGGGTCCGCATTCTGTAAGGAGGAATTGTCTTGGAAAAAATTAAGGGCATATCTGCCGGTATGCCCCTATTTAGTCCCTCATTGGTAGGTGAAAGTTAATTCGTCAAGGAAAATGTCATACGACTGTTGCTTGTAGTTGCCGTCCTGTTGGTAGTTGATCGTCACGCCGTACCATCCGGGGTAAGAAGCCGGATTGAAGGTCCAGTTCAGGTTGCTGGTCACCCCGTTGAGCGTGATCGATTCGTACAGCAATTGATTGCTCGATGTTCGTTGCACCTTGAGCGTGACATGATTCCACTCATTGCTGTTGGGATAGCAGGCAATGCCTGTGGGAGTCCACTTCGCCGCCACCGGGTTCCAAACGTCCCATTCGTTCCCGCCAGCGATGCGGCACTCATGGCCCCAGACGAAGCCCAGGTTGTCGTAGAACTGGTTGATGTCAAACTCCTCCGCTTGCGAGAGCGCCAGATCCGTTCCATAGAAGTACACATCGTATGTAAAGTCATGGAGTGTAGGAACCAGAGTGTGGTTGTTATCCGGCAGGCCTTGAGACGAATCGGTGCCGATCAAGTGATTGTTGTATAGGGTGTCGGAGTAAGCAGCCGTTCCGCCCAAGTTCACTTCCATGGCTTTATCATCCATCGAAGGAGACTTCACGTTCTGTGCCATCCAGAACGAGATGCCGTCACAGGGAGAAGGCGAACAATCGACAAATTTTGGCGGTCCCTGCCCGTACCCGGCCCATCCACCGCTAGCCTGGAGGCTGTAGAGCGAAGTGCCTCCCCCACTGCCTCCGTTGACAGTGATCTTAATCGGGGTCGTGGCCGCGCCACCGCATTTGTCCCACTCTTCCACGACGGTGTTGTAGGTCCCTGGGCTAAGCGTCAGGTTGTAGTTCATGCTGTCACCGTTGACCACATAGGCCAACTGACCCGGAGCGGTGTAGATCCCCATAGAGCCGACACCTTGGGGACACGACGTGGTGGCGGTGGCAGTGAAATTGACCGGAGAGCCGTCCGTGCTGTTGTTGACAGGCGAGGTCACATGGACGCCTGTCGATCCTGAACCCTCCACCGTAACGGTAACCGGAGCCGTAGACGCTCCCCCGCAGTTGTCCCACTCTTCGACAACCGTGTTGTAGGTTCCTTCCGAGAGACTCAAGCTGGTATTGAGAGAAGAGCCGTTGACTACGTAGGCCAAAACTCCTGGGGCAGTGTAGATTCCCATGGAGCCTACACCTTTGTTGCACGAGGTGGTCGCGGAAGCCACATAAGGAACTGATCCTGAGTAGGTCGAATTGTTGGCGGGTGTATTGACGGTTACTCCAGCGAAAGCCGCGGAAGCGCAGAGGGTCAACAGGCACACGATCAGCAATGCAGACTTAGGCATGCTATGCTTCTCCAGTGATTTTATTGGCGTGCGGTGTTCTGAACTGCTTAAGGCACTAGGGCCCACGCGCGAGCGGGCGCGTTGAGCTTTGATTTACTGCAGCCTCCGCGCGAGCGGGCGCGTTCAGCGTTTAGAAGAAGTGACTAACCTGCGGTGCCGGTCTCAAAGAATCTTCAAAGTCCCTGCTAACCTCGGATTGAAGACCCGGCCAGAAACCGATCAAGAACTTTTCAAGACCATACCAGAAACACTGTATTCCAACCAAGGGAAAAATGTGCAGTCAAATACTCGAAAGTGCAACATTCTGGGGTCTGTCGTCTGGCCAGAGTCATCCTACACAGTTTTTCCCGCGGTTGGCAACCTTGGAGCGCAAATTGAACACTAATCTGGGTTCATACGGGGGCGGCAAACAGGCCGCGCATCGCGAGGAAAAAGCATGACGACGGTCACTCAAAATCAGTGCGCTCACGAGAAATGTACCTGTCCGACGGCTGCCAACAGCCAATACTGTAGCCCGGCTTGCGAAAGCGGTAAGGGATCGCAAAGCGCTTGCGGCTGCGGACATTCCGACTGCGCTGGCGCCAAGGCTGCCGCTTAGAGTCCATGCCCTAAGCGGTTTGAAGTGGCGGCTCAGAATCAGTCGGATTCGATGGTCCGGTGCAATTGCCAGGCTCGAACTGGAGTCATACTTTGGCGTCCTCCGAAGAGGCTTTAGCCTCTAAATCACTGGGGCTAATAGCCTTTGTCCTGGTCATCGCCGCGTGCTATTTCGGGCGTCAAGTCTTCATTCCGCTGGCGCTGGCATTGGTCTTCAGTTTCCTGCTCACCCCGTTTGTTTCCCTGCTGGAGAAAATCCGGTTCAGCCGCGTACCAGCGGTCATCACGGTCCTAATCCTCTCTTTCTTAGCGGTCGCCGCCGTCACTTGGGGAGTGGCCGGCCAGTTGGTCCAGATCATGGGTGAGTTGCCCGGTTACAAGGCCAATCTGGATGAGAAAATCCGTTTGCTCCATACCTCGAACAGCGGAAGTTTCAGCAGAGCGACGGCTACCGTGCAAGACTTAAGTAAGGAACTATCGGCGCTCCCTGGACAGATTTCCTCCGCAAAACAAGACAAGGAACAAAAGACAACCCACTCCGTTCGTCCCATCTCCGTTGAGGTAGCTCAGCCCCCGTCGAATCTGGTTCAGGATCTTCGCGAACTCCTGGGACCGCTGGCCGGACCCCTTGAAACAGCTGCAATCGTTATCATTTTCACCCTGTTCATGCTGGTGCAGCGCGAAGATCTGCGTAATCGAGCGATTCGGCTGGCAGGGAAGGGCCAGCTCAATCTCATGACCCAGGCGCTCGATGACGCGGGCCGGCGGCTTAGCCGCTATTTGCTGTTGCAGTGCATCGTCAACGCGGGATACGGCTTCGTCTTCGGATCGGCGCTTTACCTTATCGGCGTTCCGCACGCGCTGCTATGGGGCGCGTTCGCAGGGGTTCTTCGCTTTGTGCCGTACGTTGGGACGCTCATCGCAGCCACCCTTCCCATTGCATTGGCCTTGGCTGTTTTTCCCGGCTGGCATCATGCGGCCATGGCGTTCGGCGTGTTCCTAGTTCTGGAGTTGAGCGTCGCCAACTTCGTCGAGCCTCTGCTTTACGGCGCTCATACCGGCATTTCCTCTCTTGCCATCCTGGTGGCGGCCGTCTTCTGGGCCACCATCTGGGGGCCCGTGGGCCTCATCCTATCCACGCCGCTCACCGTCTGCCTGATCGTGCTGGGACGCCACGTCCCGCAATTGAGTTTTCTCGAAGTTGTTTTGGGAGACGAACCTGTGCTCCCGCCCGAACAGTGCTTCTATCAGCGTCTTCTCGCTGCGGATGAGGTAGAGGCCAGAGCCATAGGTGAAGCCTATCTCAAAGAGAATTCGCTCCGAAGCCTGTATGAATCCGTAATCCTTCCCGCGCTGAAGCTCGCAGAACAGGATCATCGCGCCGAAACCCTGGATGACATTGCCAGAAAATCTATGTTCCGCAATGTGAAGGAACTGATCGACGATCTTGGCGATGAGTACGGAGAAGATCTCACCGCAGTGGCCGCCAGCGAAGATTATCGCCAACGCCTCGCGGCCGAGACCGCACCGCCAAGAACCAACACCGCCTGTATTCCCGCTAACCCCGGAGCGGATGAACTGGTTGCAACCATGCTTGCCCAGTTGCTTCGGCAGGAGGGAATTCGCGCCCGCGATTTTCGCGCCGGCTTGCCCGAAGCTACGCTGGATGAGGTTGCCAAAGGCGATTACAGAACGGTATGTGTTTCCTCCATTTCTTCTACCGCAGTCGTCGAGGCGCGTTCTCTCTGCAAGCGGCTGAGGGCTGGCGCTTCCGATTTGCGAATCCTCATGGGTCTGTGGAGTTTGGAGATCAATACCGCACGGCAGCGGCTGGGTCCCGCCTGCCCCGTTCCTGTGGCTTCCACTCTGTCGGACGCTCTCGCGCAAATTCGGCAACTCGCTGATTCCACCGTTCCCGCAGAAACCCTGGCCCCATCCGGCAGTGCTCAAACGCTGTCGGCATAGCTTCGTTATGTCCTTAGTTTTTCAGGAAGCTTTCAAGTCGACGCGAATTCCTCACAAGAAACCGTATTGATGTATTTCCGAGGTTTCTCCGGTCGAGCTATAATGCACTCACAGCGACTCCGCTACCGCTGATTTTCCATTCAACATCCAAGAGCAGGAAACGCATGAGTGAAAAGCCCAGTACGACACTGCCCGCTACTGTCGAGAAAATTATCAAGCCCATTTTCCCCTCAGAACCCGAAAGAGCCCAGATCTCCATTCAGGGAGCCGATCACCTCTATCGTGAGGTTCGCATCGAAAACACTCTAACGGACGAGAACGGGGAAAAGGTTCGCCTCAAGCCGGGGGCCGAGGTCGAAGTCACCATTGCAGCCGAACCGGAGGCGACCACCGCCGCGGAATAAAATGTACCAACATCCTCCCTGGGCTGATCGGTGGAATGTTTCAGAGCAAGCATAGGCGTCCGGACCCGCACCCATTCGCCTCTGCAATCGGGGCTCGGCGCGCAAGCGCCTACGCGTTCACCGTCGGAGTGCTTTCATCGCTCGATTCGTCTTGCTCCTGGCAGATTTCCAGCCACCGGGTCAGCAGATCCAGAAGCTCACCTGGAGGTTTCACCCATAGTTGCGCAGCTGTCGGACGCCAGGTTGGGCGCACCAATATACTCAGGCCAAAACCGTTGATGGCCTGAAACGCATCCTCGTCCGTCGTGTCATCTCCCAAATAAGCCGCAGGCGTTTCCGGATTCATTTCGCCGAGAAGAGTTCGCACAGCGGAGCCTTTGTTGGCTTTATTACTGCGAATTTCGATGCCACCGTCGAACGGCAGGAGGTCCAGTCCGAACTGCCTGGCAACACCCGTCCAGCCCAGCATTACGCGCCGGTAAGTATCTTGCGCTTCGAGTACATTCAATCCCCGCCAGTGGACCGCAATCCCGCCTGCCTTGAATTCCGCCGTATGTTGCAATTGCTGTGTGATCAGCCATTCGTCCGCCTGCGCCAATCCCTTCAGCGTCGGCTCGTCCAATGCAGAAACTGCAATGCTCCCGTCGGTCTTAACGCGCTGCAATCCGTGAAGTCCCCAAACCTCGGGGTGAGGTTCAACTGCGAGCAGTGGAATGAGTTCGGTCGCGTCTCTTCCAGAAACAATTACAACCCGTGTTTTTCCGAGTTCAAGAATCTCCTGCACGACCGACTTGATCCCCGGATAGGGAAACGCCTTACCCCGATCCTTTTGAAACGGTGCGAGGGTTCCGTCGAAATCCAACATGAGCAACGACCGTGGCATGCGAGCCACAGTTTCCAGGAAAGATTCGATCCCAGGCCGCGAACCTAAAAGTTTCTTGCCGATTCTATCGTTGCGAACCATCACGCGGTAGCCACGCTCCCGCTAAGCTTTGCCTGCGGCCGGTCCAGTCCATCGAGCCTGAGTTCGCAAAGTTCGGTGATCAAATTCCCCGCCCAGCGATGGATGTTGTTTTCCCTGATGATTCTGCGCATGCGGTGCACTCGCACTTGTTTTTCGTCAGGATCCATTTCCAACGCCACCCGAATGGCTTCAGCCGTCTGGTCAATGTCGTAGGGGTTTACTAGCAAAGCGTCGCGCAATTCGCGTGCCGCTCCAGTGAACTGGCTCAAAATTAGCACGCCCCGTTCGTCGCGGCGAGCCGCCAGAAATTCCTTGGCCACCAGGTTCATGCCATCGTGCAGCGAGGTTACGAGGCAAAGATCCGCAGCGCGGTAGTAGCGGTCGATCTCTGCGTGGCTATGTTGCCGGTTCAGGAAGAGAATCGGTTTCCACTTGCCGGACTGAAAGCGCCAGTTGATTCTTTCCGCTTCCGATTCCAATTCTCCCATCAAATCGTGATAGCGCTTGATATGGGTGCGGCTAGGCGCCCCGATCTGCAAGAACGTAAACTGACCCTGATATTTCGGATACTTTTCGAGGAATCGCTCAATGGCTCGAAAGCGTTCGTGGATGCCCTTGGTGTAATCCACACGGTCTACGCCAACTCCCACGAATGCCGTTTCTACGCCCAAACTGTGCAATAAGCTGCTCCGGTCCAGATAATCCGTTCCGTAACTGTCCGGCGCGATTACTTCATCCTCACCTAAATCGACACTGATTGGGAACGGTCGAACCAAGGTGCGGTGGCTCTGGCGCGAAACCGAAAAGTGTTCCCAATCGACCCGCGATTCCACTACCCGATCCACCGTCTGCAAAAAGTTATTACAGTGCGATTGGACGTGAAATCCGATCAGATCCGCGCCCAGCAAACCATCCACCAATTGACGCTGCCAGGGGCAAATGCCGAAGGCTTCCGGATTGGGCCACGGAATGTGCCAGAAAATGGCCACACGCGCATCCGGCCTTTTCTCTTTCAGCAACCGGGGCAGCAATGCGAAGTGATAGTCCTGAACCAGCACTACTGGATTCTCTGTGTCCGCGATCTCCTCGAGTACTGCCGCCGCAAACTTGCGGTTCACTTCCTGGTAGAGTTGCCAGTCTCGCTCTCGAAAAATGGGGCGGGTATGAGCGATATGGCAAAGCGGCCAGAGACCTTCATTGGAAAATCCGTAATAGTAGCCTTCCTCTTCTTCCTTGCTTAGCCATATTCTCCGCAAGGTATAGCGAGGATTCTCCGGAGGGACGCGCAACCGATCGTGCCCATCCACCACTTCTTTATCCGCGTCGCCGCTGCCATGCGCGATCCATGTGCCGTCACACGCGGTAAGGACTGGCTCCAACGCGGTGACCAATCCGCTGGGTGGAACAGTTACTTCGAGAGTCTTGCCATTGCGCTGGTGGATATAGGGTTCGCGGTTTGACACTACAAACAGCCGGCCGCCATGCAGGCGTGTCTGGATCTGCACCGCCAGCCGGTCTGCCGTCCACATGGATTCTCCCGCCTCCCGCAACCGGGCTTCATTCTCGGCGGCGTTGCGCGCTTGGCTGAGGCTTTCGGCCATGGTTACCACTTCCCAGGCGAGAGGCTTAAACAGATCCAGGTCTGGCATCTGCTGGCGCGATGAAATCCTGCCCATGCGAAGCGCGCGCATCCATTGCGCCGCCCGCGCGATGGGTCCGGCAATGCTCCAGCGCACTATCAGAAGTGTGATAAGAACTATGAAAAAAACCTGGACAAGGATGCTGAGGAATGCCTCGCGCCAGGTGCGCAGATTTTGCGCGCGAATGTAATCCACATCGTGGACCACCGCCAGCCCACCCAGGACTTCATCCTCTCGATGTACCGGCACCGCAAAAATATGCATTCGGTACTGATCCAGCCTGCCAAACGAACTTTGCGCTCGATTTTCCGCGATGGCACGGGTGACCTCGTTTGGGATTGTCAGCATGAGCGGCTGCAGTCCAGCCGTCATCGCGAGCAATTTGCCCTGCCGGTCGTATACCGCCACTCCCAGCAGGTGTTCCCGGGAGCCAAGCCGCTGCACCGTGCGCTGCAAGGTTCGTGAAGAATCCCACGATTTCTCCACGCTCATTGCAAAGCTCTCGCCGATCTCTTCCGAGCTACGTTCCAGTTGGCTCCGAAGCACGCGCTTCTCCCGGAGTACCTCGTAATACGAAAAGCCCAAAGACACCAAGGCAATGCCCACAATCAGAGACACGATGAGCCGAACACTCAATAGGCGCATGCTGGGTCCTTCCCTCGTGAATTTCCCGCATTCCTCATCGGCTGGCCGTGAAAAGACTCAGCCTTCAGGGAGTGCTTTTCTTCGCTGCATTCCCTCCCGCAATCGTAAATAACCCAAAGCTGCCAAGGACATAAGGAAATGCCTGTAGATCGTAGGAAAAAACCGGCGGGGTTGGCTATATGCCTGTCGTGCCTTCGGCGGCCGTTTCTTGGCGGTCGTTTCAGCGAGATTTATAGGGTGCGGTAACCAGGTTCAGCATACAGTAAAAACCCTAGAGTCATCTCCCAGTTTTCCGTGTTATGAATCACTACTTGAACCAGTACGTTCCCCTTAAGCGCGCTCAGCAGATATGTTCCGATTTGCCCTGATCTCGGTGGCGTCAGTGCCCGTTGCGGCCTGCGCGAACGTCCGGATACAGCCAAAACCTCCCTACTTCCAGGAGATTGCATGAAGAAAAATAGCCGAGACGTGGCTACCGCCGTCGCCAATGGTGGATTGGACGAAGGCCAAAACAATAAACATAAGAGCAATGGAGACTCTGCCGCTACAGTTCAGCCCGCTCCAGCCGATCTAAGTGTGATTCTCGGGGCCTTGCAAACCATGCGCAACGGGGACTTTTCCGTGCGACTTCCCGGATCCTGGACCGGCTTGGCGGGCAAGATTGCCGATACTTTCAACTCCATCGTTGCTGCGAACCAGCAGATGGCGCACGAATTAAAGCGCGTTGGGCAGGTCGTCGGGAAAGAAGGAAGAACCCGCGAGCGCACCCGCTTCCATGAATCCAGAGGCGCTTGGGGCGACATGGAAGTATCGGTCAACACCCTGGTCGAAGACTTACTCCGACCCACCGCCGAAGTCACCCGCGCCATCGCCGCCGTCGCGCAAGGAAATTTGACGCAAACCGTCCGTCTGGACGTCGACGGCCGCCCTCTCGAAGGCGAATTCCTCCGCTCGGCAAGCATCGTCAACACGATGATTCAGCAACTCGGCGTCTTCACCGCCGAAGTTACCCGCGTGGCCCGCGAGGTCGGCACCGACGGCAAACTCGGCGGGCAGGCGCAAGTCCCCGGGGTGGCCGGAACCTGGAAAGATCTCACGGATTCGGTCAATTCCATGGCCAGCAATCTCACCGGCCAGGTCCGTAACATCGCTGAGGTCGCAACCGCCGTGGCCAGCGGCGATCTCTCCCGCAAAATTACGGTCGATGTCCGCGGCGAAATTCTTCAGCTCAAGGAAGCCATCAACACCATGGTGGACCAGCTCCGTTCGTTCGCCTCCGAAGTAACGCGCGTGGCGCGTGAAGTCGGTACGGACGGCAAGCTCGGGGGCCAAGCCGTGGTCGTGGGCGTCGCCGGAACATGGAAGGATCTCACGGACTCGGTCAACGCGATGGCTGGCAATCTGACAGCTCAGGTCCGAAATATCGCGGAAGTCACCACCGCCGTGGCCCGTGGCGATTTGTCCCGCAAAATCACAGTCGACGTAAAAGGCGAAATCCTCGAACTCAAAGACACTATTAACACAATGGTGGATCAGCTCAACGCATTCGCCGGCGAAGTCACCCGCGTGGCCCGCGAAGTCGGCACCGAGGGTAAACTCGGCGGCCAAGCCCAGGTCCCCGGCGTTGGCGGCACTTGGAAAGATCTCACCGACAACGTTAACTTCATGGCGAGCAACCTCACCGGCCAGGTGCGAAACATCGCCGAAGTCGCAACGGCCATCGCCAACGGCGATCTCTCCCGCAAGATCACGGTGGACGTTCGCGGCGAAATCCTCCAGCTCAAAGAAACGCTGAACACGATGGTGGATCAGCTCAACCGCTTCGCCGGAGAAGTTACCCGCGTGGCCCGCGAAGTCGGCACCGAAGGCCGTCTTGGCGGACAAGCTAATGTCCCCGGTGTTGCTGGCACCTGGAAGGATCTTACCGACTCCGTTAACTCGATGGGCGGAAACTTGACTGGTCAGGTCCGCAACATTGCTGAAGTCACCACGGCTGTGGCCCGCGGCGATCTGTCGCGCAAAATCACCGTTGACGTCAAAGGTGAAATTCTCGAACTCAAAAACACCATCAACACGATGGTCGATCAGCTCAACGCCTTCGCCGGAGAAGTTACCCGCGTGGCCCGCGAAGTTGGCACAGAAGGCAAACTAGGCGGCCAGGCGCAAGTTCCCGGCGTCGCCGGAACCTGGAAAGATCTCACCGACAACGTCAACTTCATGGCCAGCAACCTTACGGGTCAGGTGCGAAATATCGCCGAAGTAGCGACCGCCGTCGCCCGCGGCGATTTATCCCGCAAAATCACCGTCGACGTGAAAGGCGAAATTCTCGAGCTGAAAGACACGCTCAACACGATGGTCGATCAGTTGCGTTCGTTCGCGTCGGAAGTGACGCGTGTAGCCCGCGAAGTTGGTACTGACGGAAAACTAGGCGGCCAGGCTCAGGTTCCCGGCGTCGGTGGCACTTGGAAAGATCTCACGGACTCCGTCAACTCCATGGCCAGCAACCTAACCGGGCAGGTCCGAAACATCGCTGAAGTTGCGACCGCTATCGCGAGCGGTGACTTATCGAAAAAAATCACGGTGAACGTCAGCGGAGAAATCCTGCTGCTCAAAGAAACCATCAACACGATGGTGGACCAACTCAACGCCTTCGCTGGAGAAGTGACCCGCGTGGCTCGCGAAGTGGGATCTGAAGGCCGTCTCGGCGGTCAGGCCAACGTCCCCGGCGTCGCCGGAACCTGGAAGGATCTCACCGACTCCGTCAACTCCATGGCCGGAAATCTCACAGGCCAGGTTCGAAACATCGCCGAAGTGACCACTGCGGTGGCCCGCGGCGATTTGTCTCGCAAAATCACGGTAGACGTAAAAGGCGAGATTCTCGAACTCAAGAACACCATCAATACGATGGTGGACCAACTCAATGCGTTCGCGGGAGAAGTCACCCGTGTCGCCCGCGAGGTCGGCACCGACGGAAAGCTCGGCGGTCAAGCGCAGGTCCCGGGCGTCGCTGGAACCTGGAAAGATCTCACCGACAACGTCAACTTCATGGCCAGCAACCTTACCGGCCAAGTGCGAAATATCGCGGAAGTCGCAACGGCAATTGCCAACGGCGATCTCTCCAAGAAAATCACCGTCGATGTGCGCGGCGAAATCTTGCAGCTCAAAGAAACCCTGAACACAATGGTCGAGCAGTTGCGTTCGTTCGCCGCCGAAGTGACTCGCGTCGCCCGCGAAGTCGGTAGCGAAGGCCGTCTGGGCGGGCAAGCCAACGTCTCTGGCGTCGCTGGTACGTGGAAGGATCTTACCGACTCGGTGAACGCCATGGCTGGAAACCTCACCGGCCAAGTCCGGAACATCGCCGAGGTAACCACGGCCGTCGCCCGCGGCGATTTGTCGCGCAAAATCACGGTCGATGTCAAAGGCGAAATTCTCGAACTCAAAAACACTATCAATACCATGGTCGATCAACTCAACGCCTTCGCCGCTGAAGTCACCCGCGTGGCCCGCGAAGTAGGTACCGAAGGCAAGCTTGGCGGACAGGCGCAAGTCCCCGGCGTCGCTGGAACCTGGAAGGATCTTACCGACAACGTAAACGTGATGGCCGCGAACCTCACCGAGCAAGTGCGCGGCATCGTGAAAGTGGTGACCGCCGTCGCCAATGGCGAACTCACGCAAAAGCTGACAGTAAACGCGAAGGGCGAAGTCGCTGCGCTCGCCGAAACCATCAACAACATGACCGACACGCTGGCCACCTTCGCCGATCAGGTAACCACTGTTGCCCGCGAAGTGGGCGTGGAAGGCCGTCTCGGCGGTCAGGCTAACGTCCCCGGAGCCGCCGGCACGTGGAAAGATCTCACCGGAAACGTGAACCTGCTGGCCGATAACTTGACCAACCAGGTGCGCGCCATCGCTGAGGTCGCTACTGCCGTCACCAAAGGCGATCTCACGCGATCCATTCAGGTCGAAGCGAGCGGCGAAGTGGCCGACCTGAAAGACAATCTCAACACCATGATCGACAACCTTCGCCTCACCACCGATCGCAACACCGAGCAGGACTGGTTGAAAACGAACCTGGCCCGCTTTACCGGAATGTTGCAAGGGCAACGCGATCTGACAACGGTGGGACGCATGCTTTTGTCTGAACTCGCGCCGCTCGTGAGCGCGCAGCAAGGCGTGATCTACCAGATGGGCGGTGAAGAATCCGCAGAGATGGTCCTGCTCTCAGCCTTTGCCGGTGACGGCGAAGATGGGCGGCTCCACCGCTTAAAAGTTGGGGAAGGATTAGTGGGACAATGCGCCGCCGAGAAGCGCCGCATGCTCATCTCCGATTTGCCGCCCAACACGATTGCAATTCGTTCCGGTTTGTTCGAGGCCGTTCCCCGAAACGTTATCGTGCTTCCCGTCCTGTTTGAAGACCGCGTAAAAGCGGTCATAGAACTGGCCTCGCTTAGCAGTTTCACCACGTCTCAGTTGGCGTTTCTGGAACAATTGACCGCGAGTATCGGCATCGTGCTCAACAGTATCGAAGCCACCATGCAGACCGAAGGCTTGCTGAAACAGTCGCAGCAGCTCGCCACCGAACTGCAAATGCAGCAAAAAGAATTGCAACAGACCAACGAGCAATTGGCGCAAAAAGCGCAACAGCTCGCCGAACAGAACGTCGAGGTGGAACGCAAGAATCAGGAGATCGAACAAGCCCGGCGTGCTCTGGAAGAAAAGGCCAAGGAACTAGCGCTCACCTCGAAGTACAAATCCGAATTCCTGGCCAACATGTCGCATGAGTTGCGCACGCCGCTCAACAGCATTCTCGTTTTAGGCCAGCAACTCAGCGACAATCCAGATGCGAATCTCACTCCCAAGCAGGTCGAATTCGCCCGCACTATTCACGGCGCAGGGACCGACTTGCTTAACCTCATCACTGACATTCTCGACTTATCGAAGATCGAGTCAGGGACAGTATCGGTCGAGGCCGAAGAAGTCTTCTTCGCCAGCCTGCTGGATGCCGTTGGTCGTCCCTTCCGTCACGAAGCGGAAAATCGCCGTCTGAGCTTCGAGGTGCAAAGCGACCCGCATCTCGCCCGCAGCGTGGTCACCGACTCGAAGCGTCTACAGCAGGTGTTGAAGAATCTGCTATCGAATGCTTTCAAGTTCACCGAAGTCGGAGGCGTGCGGATGTCCGTATCCCTCGCCCGCAGCGGATGGAGCGAAGACCACCCGATCCTTGGGAAATCCGCATCGGTCGTGGCGTTTGAAGTATCCGACACCGGTATCGGCATTCCGTTCGAAAAACAGCGCATCATCTTCGAAGCCTTCCAGCAGGCAGACGCCGGCACCAGCCGCAAGTACGGCGGAACCGGCTTGGGTCTTGCCATCAGCCGCGAGCTGGCCAGTCTGCTCGGCGGAGAAATTCAGCTGCGTAGCGCTCCCGGTCGCGGCAGCACTTTTACCCTCTACTTGCCACAAACCTACGTCGGACCCTCCAGCTCGAATGCAGCCCTGACGGAGCATCGATCGTCGTCGACGGTGTCGCCCGCGCAACTTGCCGTCACAAGCATGGCGGAACATGTGGTCGAAAAAATCGAGGACGACCGCGACAATCTTCAACCCGACGACGCGATCCTCCTCATCGTCGAAGACGACACGCACTATGCGCGTGTGTTGTGCGATCTATCTCGCGACAAGGGTTTCAAAGTTCTTGTCGCAACTCGCGGCGCGGAGGCGCTTGCCCTCGCTCACGAGTACCACCCCACCGCGGTCTCGCTCGACGTTTTCCTGCCCGACATGTTGGGCTGGACTGTCCTGAATCACCTGAAGCAGGATCCGGCCACGCGGCACATCCCGGTACAGATGCTGACGCTTGACGAAGATCGTCATCACGGCCTGGCTCGCGGTGCGTTCGCGTTCGTCACCAAGCCAACTACTCCCGAGGGCCTGGAATCGGCCTTATCCCGCATCAAGGAATACGCCACGCCGCGCAGAAAGCGGCTGCTGGTGGTGGAAGACAATCCCGGTGAGCAACTCAGCATAAAAGAATTGCTCGGCTACAATGACATCGATGTAACCGTCGTTTCTACCGGCGCGGAAGCGATTCAGATCGTGAACGAGCAGGCGTTCGACTGCGTAGTTCTCGATCTGCGGCTTCCCGATATCTCCGGCTTCGACGTCCTGGAACGTTTCGGTGACACGCCGGCTCTGAGCGACTTGCCGGTCGTAGTCTTCACGGGAAAAGAACTTTCTCCGGAAGAGGATGCGCGCCTGCACTCACTGGCACGCAGTGTCGTGGTGAAGGGCGTAGAATCGCCTGAGCGATTGCTCGACGAGACCGCTCTCTTCCTGCATCGCGTCGTCTCCGATCTGCCCGTTGAAAAACAGAGATTGCTCGACCGATTGCACCGTTCCGACGATGCTCTGGTGGGCAAAAAGGTGCTGGTTGTCGACGATGATGTGCGCAACATTTTCGCTCTGAGTAGTGTTATTGAACGCAGAGGCATGACCGTGATCACCGCGGGCACCGGCCGCGAGGCGATCACCAAACTTGAATCCACTCCGGATATCGCCATCGTTTTGATGGACATCATGATGCCTGAGATGGACGGCTACGAAACTATGCAGGTGATTCGTCAGAACGCGAACTTCCGGCGTCTCCCGATCATCGCTCTGACGGCAAAGGCGATGAAGGGCGATCGCGAGAAATGTCTTGAGGCAGGAGCCTCCGAGTATCTGGCGAAACCCGTCAATACCGAGCAACTTCTTTCCTCTCTGCGGATGTGGCTGCATCGCTAGAACAGAGCAGTTTGGTCTCGGAACGTGAGAACGAATGGGCAATGAATCTGTCAATATTCTGATGGTGGACGATCAGCCCGCCAAGCTCCTCAGCTACGAAGTCATGCTGGGCGGGCTCGGGGAAAGGCTGATCAAAGCCCATTCCGCCAAGGAAGCCCTCGAAATCCTGCTCAAGACCGATGTCGCCGTAGTTCTGATGGACGTAAGCATGCCGGAACTCGATGGCTTCCAGTTGGCTGCCATGATCCGTCAGCACCCGCGTTTTCAGCGCACCGCTATCATTTTTGTTTCGGCTGTCCATCTTACCGATCTCGACCAACTCAAAGGCTACGAACACGGCGCGGTGGATTACATTTCCGTTCCCGTTGTGCCGGAACTCCTGCGCGCGAAAGTCAGAGTCTTCGCCGACTTGCACCGCAAAACACGTTTGCTCGAGACTTTGAATCGGGACCTGGAGCAACGGGTGTCGGAGCGCACAGAAGAATTAGCCGGCAAAGCGGAACTGCTCATGCGGCTTAATGCCGAGCTGACAGAAAAGAACCAGGAACTCGACGCCATCTTCAGCACCGCACCCGACATTATCTTCAGTCGCCGGGCGGATGGCTCCAGAGATTATGTGAGCGAGCGATTCTACGATTTTACGGGTGCGTCGCCCGGTTCGGCGAACGGTTTCGGATGGCTGGACTACGTGCATTCCGACGATAAGGATCACGCCATGTCGGACTGGATGCGCTGCATTGAATCGGGCGCTGACTACGAAGCGGAGTACCGCCTCCGCTCCAAGGACGGAACATACCGCTGGTTCCGGGCGCGTGCTGTTCCCATTCGCGATGAGGGCAAGATTGCCAAGTGGTATGGCACCTGTTCCGACATTCATGACAGTAAACTGCTGGAACAATCCATTCGTGACAGCGCTGCCGAGCTTGAGAAAATGGTCGATACCCGGACCGAAGAGTTGCGGCGGCTTTCCGTCCGCCTGATGAGCCTGCAGGATCAGGAACGCAGGCGCATTGCACGCGATTTACACGACGGCCTGGGTCAGGAGCTCGCCGTCGCGAAAATGGTGTTGGACAAGATACTCTTGCAAAAGTCGGCGCAACCTCCCGACGAAGCATGGTCGCAGGCCAGCAGCATTATCGATCGGGCCATTCAGCAAGTCCGTACCATGTCTCACCTGCTGCATCCTCCTCTCCTCGACGAAGTGGGTTTGCTCTCGGCCCTGGCATGGTATACCGAGGGTCTTAGCAAGCGCAGCGGTATTGAAACCTCTCTCGACGTGCAGCCCCGCGATTTTCCAAGGCTTACCTCCGAAGTAGAAACTGCCATCTTTCGCATCGTTCAGGAAGCTCTGACCAACGTCTTCCGCCATTCGCAAGCCCACAGCGTATGGATCACTCTGACGCAAAAGAATGGAACGATTGGAGTCGCCGTACGCGACGACGGAAAGGGCATTGGCAATAGGATTGTCGAATTGCGCCCCGACAGCGTTGGTGTTGGTATCGGCGGCATGAAGCAAAGAGCCAAGGAACTCGGCGGACAACTGCGCCTCTCCAACCTTGAACCGGGAACTCTGGTGGAGCTTCAAATTCCCTACAGTTCTGCGGTTCGAGCGCCGAGCGCCGTTCTCGACGAGTGTGCTTCCGGCTGACCCAGTTGATTCGCTGGCAGGAATTTAGTTGACTTAGTTTCTACTCCTTCATTCGTTTCCCTCTAAGGACTTCTCCCGATTGGCGTTAAGCCGCCGGATGTCGCACTTTTGTTGCTTGGAGAGCCGGTGCGATTTTCCTCCACCGCCGCTTCTCCTACGAATTCGCAACCCACAGAGGAGATCGTCCCCATGGCAAAAGGCAAGTCAGTACTTGGAATTTACTTTACCCGCAGTAATGTCGAATCGGCGGTCAACGCTTTAAAACATGCCGCATTTTCCAGTTCCGATGTCTCCATACTTCTTCCGGAAAACATCAAAACTGGTGAAGTGGCTACGGAGCAGAGTACCAAGGCTCCGGAGGGCGTTGCCGTTGGAGTTGGATCGGGAGCGGCAGTGGGTGGCGCACTGGGCTGGCTCGTTGGAGTCGGTGCTCTGGCCATTCCCGGCATTGGACCGGTTATCGCGGCGGGACCCCTGGTTGCGGCGCTTGCCGGCATTGGCATCGGCGGAGCTTTAGGCGGTTTTGCCGGATCCCTGGTCGGCATGGGCATCCCCGAGTACGAAGCCAAAAAATACGAAGGCGAACTGCTGAAAGGTGGAATCCTGGTTGTCGTTCATTGCGAAACCTACGAGGAGGCGGATCGCGCTAAGCAGGTGTTCCAAGCTAACGGCGCTCAGGATATTGCGATCTCCCAGGAAACTTCGGCAGAAGCCAAAAATGCTGCATAGGAGCGGATCCATCTCTTGATGCAACACCCATTCCTGGAACGGCCTTCTTTCGCGAAGGCCTTGTTTTTTTGATCCCGATCAATACAGCCCCGACCTTAGTTTTTTTTTAAGAAGCATCAGCCCCCAAAAAATTACCCGAGATCGACACTCCCTTCTCTCGGGCGTGCGCCCGGTGCAAATTACATACTTAACCGGATGGAAGGATTGCCCCCGCAAAGTTAGCGTTATCGCTAGTATGAATTTAAAAACAGCTGCTCGCTTCGAGCACGGAAGAGGTTTGTCTATGTCAAAGATTGGTTCCGCATCACTCAGATTCGGGCTTGTGCTCGGCGCTAGTTTCCTACTACTCGTCGGAATGGGTTGGTCCCAGGATGACGACAAAAAAGACGAATCCAGCATTCAAAAACGCATCGTCGCATCGGCCCATGTTCTCGATGAGATTATGGGTACGCCTGACAAAGCGATTCCGGACAAGGTCATGAAGGACGCGAAGTGCATCGCGGTCGTTCCTTCCATGGTGAAGATCGCAGTGGGCTTCGGCGGAAATCACGGAAAGGGTGTTGCTGTTTGCCGCCTTGAAGATGGTCGTTGGAGCGCTCCCGCTCCCCTCACCATTACCGGTGGAAGCTGGGGCTTGCAGCTTGGTGGCCAGGCCGTCGACTTGGTTTTGGTAGTCATGAACCATGAGGGTATGGAGCATCTGCTGGCTAGCAAGTTCAAGATTGGCGCCGATGCATCCGCTGCCGCCGGTCCCGTGGGCCGCGACGCCGCTGCCGACACCGACTGGAAGATGAAAGCGGAAATGTTGACTTACTCCCGCGCTCGCGGACTCTTCGCCGGTGTCGATCTATCGGGTTCTGCGGTAACTCAGGACAAGGATGAAACCCACCTTCTGTATGGAAAGTTTGTACCCTTTGATGAAATCCTGACGGGCAAAGTTCGTCCCCCGGCGGGCAGCGGAGTGTTCGAGTCGGCCGTAAGGAAGTATGCCAATCAAGCCGGGGACCATGGTGAAGTAACCATCCCGTCGGGGAATGCTCAAGCCTCGAATCGGTAAGTCTTGCGAGTATTAAGGGGCCCGGTTTAATAGGCCGGGCCCAGTTTTTCGAGAAGTCAAACTGATCAACGGAGGTTGTGATGTCGACAATTCTACTCATAGTTCTCGTACTGTTGTTAGTGGGAGCACTCCCGTCCTGGCCGTATAGCAGGGGCTGGGGATACTACCCAAGTGGCGGGCTCGGATTAGTCGTGGTCGTGTTACTGGTGCTATTACTCGCTGGCAGGCTGTAACAGAAAATTCGTTGCTGACTGAAAACCCCGCAAGGAACTTGCGGGGTTTTTCTTGGCGAGACGAATGGGAACTAACGAACACGAGAGGGAGGCGCAGCTTTCACTGCTTCAGAAAACTACGGCCAGTTATTACCTAATTTCTGCTGTCCGGGAATCTCGAGCGCGTAAGTGTCTTTTGCTCCGCATTGCTGATCCGAGGACACGGGGGTGGACTTCTCGTCCGATTGTTTACTATCCCGCCCAGGTTCTCGCACTGACTCTGGAATTGGCTGTGGCCTCTGTAACTCAGACCAGGCAATCAGTTGCGGCCCAATCACATTGGTAGGAGGCACAGGATCTGGCTGGCCGTGCAGATCCTGCGCGAAAATCGGCGGGACAATCGCTGAGAGTAAACCTAGGGTCACGAAGAAGCTTGTCTCTCGTCTCATAACTTTCACCTCGAAAGACGAAGCGGCCAGCGGCGGAACTACCGGGCTTAGAACCAATGAGTAGTGTCATTAGCCACTACACCGGATAAACAAATTTTTACAACTCAATGAGGAAGCCGTCTATACATTGTTTCCTGTAACGGCGCTCCGTCTCCTATCGACAGTTGCGAACTCGGAATCACCGGAAATTCGCCGAAGGTACTTTCCCTGCTCAAATACAAGCTTTACAGTATGGGCGCCGACCTCTTCGTCCGCTAGTGTGCGGTTCTACTTCGACAGACGCCCCCAATCGAGCAAGTGCCGGTTCTGGGAAGCGGCACTTGCTCCCACCTCTCAGCTAAAAAGTCCAGAATTACAGGGCTTAGTCTTACCATTTACAGAGTCAAGGGGATTCGCGGGTGAGCGCCCAGCAGCTATTACTGTTGTCGAGTCGCAAGTTACACCTTTAGGAGGAAGCACATGCTTTACTGGACGCTAGTATTTTTGGTAGTGGCATTGATCGCCGGAGTCCTGGGCTTTACCGGCGTGGCCGTTGTGGCAGCGGGCGTTGCGAAACTGATATTTTTTATCTTCCTGGTGCTGTTTGTGCTTTCGCTCGTCACCCACCTCACGCGCCGTGGCAGCGTCTAGCCCCGGGGTAAAGAGGGCTGGGTGGGCAAATTGCGGCAAAGACCTGTTGGCAAAAAGATCTGTGATCTGGGATGGGATGCGCAGTTTCAAAGTGCCTCCCGCTTTTTCAGCGGGACTCATCGCTCCATCTTGAAGATTGCTGCACCATGCGGCTGGGCAGGCCTTCTGTCTGTACGCTCGGGTGCGCAAATGTGTGCTATATGGAACATACAAGCGTGCCGGGAAAGAGTAGGTTTGAAGAGTCTCTTCTAGCACCTGTCCGTTAGGCGACTCAGGCCAGCGGTTCCTGCGAAATCGGATGGCTTATTGCTGCTGATTGGAAAGGAACCACCTAATGGCCCAGTTGCTGCGGGGATCTTTAAGCGAGTTCGAGCGAGTGGACGGCAATCAGCGCGAAATAGCCAATAACATTCTGCGCGACCTCCCGCGCACTGAGCGCGTCCGCCTCTTTCCCTCTCTCGAATTTGTTCGCTTACGGCTTCATCAGGTTTTGCACGAGACTGGCGAAGTCATCAAGTCCGGGTACTTTCTCAACGATGGCATGGCTTCCGTTCTTACGGTTCAGCCCGATGGAGAAACCGTGGAAGTTGGTTTGACTGGGAAAGAAGGCTTTGTGGGGCTGCCGGTCATCTTTGGTTTTAAAACCAGCGCCTTGAGAATTATTACGCAAGGGGATGGCACCGCCTACCGCATCGACGTAACTGGCTTGCGAAGCCTTTTGCCCCAGTGCCCCGCACTCGAGCGCCAGCTGTTGCGCTATTCGATGATGCTTGGGATACAGTCAACCCAGCTTGCCGCTTGCAACCGCCTGCATGATGTGGAGGAGAGACTGGCGCGATGGCTCCTCATGAGTCATGAGCGCATCGGCAGCAAGGTTCTCCCTCTCACGCAGGAGTTCCTCGCGCAAATGCTTGGAACCAGGCGCTCGACAGTCAGCGTAGCTGCCAGCATCCTTCAGAAGGCGGGCATGATTTCCTACACCCGCGGCAACGTAACCATTCAGAACAAGACAAAGCTCGAGGCCGCTGCCTGCGACTGCTATCAGATCATTCGACAGCAAAGAAATCGCTGGCAGTCCGAAACTTCGTAGTTCTTCGCCAAGCCAACAAATCTCGCCCCAGCGTATTCAACTTTCAAAATCGAACCCTGGAATCCAGTGCAGCATTTCTGGCTGCAACCTCCAATCGGGTGAATCACGTAGCCCATTAATAGATATTGCTTTACTCCGTCCTCCGCAATCCTTGACTGGCGGCTTCTTACAGGCCGGGAGCAAACCGCTGCCCCCGTCGTGGCATCTATACGCTGGTCGGAAATCTTGCCAAAAGCCACTTTGAGTTTCCCGACAATCTTTAAGGAGCGTCAATGTCAACCGAGCAAGGAACACATCCCAGCGCGCACGCTCTATCTCCACTTTCGTCATTCGATTCGCTGAATACCAGGTACGTCTCTCGTCAGCCATACCCAAGCCGTGCCGTCAAGCCCACTCAAAGGAGTCCCCAGGTGCGAGAGGAGAGCCAGTTTGGCCCGGACGCAATTTGGGGTCACTACAATAATTATCGTTCCAACGGTCTCGTCGGATCAGCCGTCGTGCACGTCGTCCTGCTGGCTCTACTCCTGGGGGGTACACTCTTCGGTCACAAAGTTGTGGCCAAAATACAGCAGCATGAAACCGTCACCCTGATCGCGCCCTCGCCCGATTCCTACGCTCTCCCTGTTGCAAAGAAGCTGGTTGGCGGCGGGGGTGGCGGAGGCGATCACGACGTGTTGCCGGCTCCCAAGGGACGATTGCCTAAGTTGGCCATGCAGCAAATCACTCCGCCCTCCATTATCCTTCGCAACCCGCATCCCAAGCTCGCTGTGGAGGCGACGGTCGTGATACCGCCTCAGGTTCGCCTCGCGGAAAATAACATGCCAAATTTGGGTGTTCCGACGGCTGCAGCTATGCCCTCAGCCCCTCCTTCGAATGGGACGGGCTCTGGTGCAGGCATTGGATCGGGCTCGGGTGGCGGGGTTGGCGTAGGTCATGGGGCCGGCGTCGGCGCGGGTAGCGGCGGCGGCATCGGCGGAGGCGTATTCAAGGTTGGCGGCGGTATTTCCGCCCCTCAGCCTGTTTCTACTCCTGATCCCGAGTACACCGAGCAAGCTCGCATCGCCAAGACTCAGGGAACCTGCATCCTGTGGCTCATCGTGGATGATCAGGGCCGCCCCCGAGACATCCGCATAGTTCGCGGGCTTGGTATGGGACTGGACGCGAAGGCCATCGAAGCGGTCAAGCAATGGAAGTTCCAGCCCGCTATGAAAGATGGTAGGCCGGTAAACGTACAAATCAGCGTTGAGGTTGGATTCAAGCTTTATTAGAAGCAAAGCCCCATCGTTTGAATCACATCCGCTGCGGCAGGCTCAATCGGACGGCCTGCCGCTTTTTTCTTTCCCTTAAATTATTTTTCGCCAACACTTGTTATTAGTAAAAGTTTCGGTAAACCCTTCGAAACAATTACTCATCGGCTGTACAGCAAATCTCGCATTCAATTACAGGAGCGCCCTGATGGGACCTGACGCGGGGGTCCGCTACTCTCTGATTCGACGCTGAATGTTCTCCAACTTCCCGGAGAACTACAAACACAGCGCAGCTAGATCGTAAGGAGATTAGAAATGGCCACTTGCGTGATTTCCGCGACCGAATCAAGTTTGATCCCAGCCCGGACCGAAACCCTGCGAGACGACTCTGAACGCAGTCTTGTACAGCGCGCACAGTGCGGCGACCAGGAGGCTTTTGGCCTGCTCTTCCAGTTGCACAAAAAGCGCGTGTATTCGGTCTGCCTCCAAATGACCAAAGATGTGGCCGACGCCGAAGACCTTACCCAGGAAGCATTTCTGCAGGTATTCCGCAACGTGAACTCCTTCCGCGGAGACTCCGCATTCTCGACCTGGCTTTATCGCATTGCCGTGAACACCGTTCTCATGAAGTTGCGCCGCCGCAAGACTCCACCCATCCTTTCGCTGGATGAACCAGTTTCCGCCGAATCGCCCTCGCTGAAGAGAGATGTTGGCAAGGCCGATCCCAATCTCTCCGGTGCCGTTGACCGGATTGCACTGCGCCGCGCCATTGAAGAACTGCCCGAAGGATGCCGCCAAATTTTCGACCTTCACGAAGTGCAGGGGTTTCAGCACCACGAGATTGCTCGTCAACTCCAATGCTCGATCGGAAATTCGAAATCGCAACTTCACAAGGCCAAGATGAAAATGCGCGATCTGTTGTTCCCGAAAACCGGGCCCGCACGGCCCTCGCGGTCCGCGAAGGCCCTGGCTAAAATTTAGCGGTGAGCTCGCCATCGGAACACGCATTGGGAAACAGGTTGTGCTGACGTAAGTGAAAGGGAAGCAATGTTCGTCGGGCTGGGAGCGGTTGTAACCATCGGGGCAGAGAATCAAAAAGCTACCCAGGATCACGGAGGCTTGTATGAGCTGTCCGGGATGAGTGGGGAAAGCTTTCTCGATGTTCCGCTGGAATGCATTGAGGTCGCCGGCATCTCTTTACTCGAGCGCATGGTTGAGCGTTTCACGGCAATCGGAGTCGAACGCGCCTCCATCCTGGTTGACGAGAAGGCTTCCGATCAGGTGCCTCAATTTCGCGCCGAGTGCACAAACGTTACCGTAAAAGTGGTGCGGGACCTTTATCCCGCGATCACTCAGGAATTGGCGGACTTTTCGCAAAACGAAATTGGGCACGCCTTTGTCAGTTCGGCTAATGCTTACGCCGAAACTGACTTCCTGGATCTTTTCTGTTTTCATCGCGAGGCTCGTCAGGCGGCGACGCGAACCTTCGATAAAAAAGGCGTGCTCGATTTGTGGGTAGTCGATTGCGCCAAGGCGCAGCGTGGCGATCTCGAGAGCTTCCTCAAGGATGCAGGCCAGGAGGGCGCGCCGAAATACTTCATTCGGGAGTATGTCAATCGGCTCTTGCATCTCCGCGACCTGCGTCAGCTCGCCGTCGACATACTGAAGAGAAATTGCGAAACCGGACCGGGTGGCAAGCAGTCGCGCCCCGGTGTTTGGACGGATCAGGGCGCTGAAATCCACCGGCGTGCGCGGATTGTCGCCCCCGCCTACGTCGGTTGTGCATCTAAAGTGAAGGCGGATGCTTTAATTACGCGCTTCAGCACTGTTGAGCGCGACTGTTGCGTCGATAGCGGTACGGTAGTCGAAGACACTTCCATACTGGCGAACACTACCGTTGGAATTTGCCTCGATCTCTGTCACGCCATCGCCAGCGGAAACAAACTTTGGAATCTCGAGCGCGACGTGACCGTCGAAATTGTCGATGCCAGCGTTATGCGGTTTAGTTCTGCCAGCCGCAAGGCCGCCAACAATGGTCATCTTATTGCGCCCGCGAGAGCAGCGGTCTTACAGAAAACACCAATGCCAGAGACATGGCAATTCAGTAACAATCTTATCCAGGAGTGATTTACATGCCTACCAGAGCCCCAGTGATTGTGATGGAGTTACCCGAACGACTGAACCATGTGGAAGCGAAGTCCTTCCTGAACGAGTTGGAGCCGCTTTTGACGAACGATCGTCCCAGCCTCGTACTCGATTGCTCGCAAATAAAGCACATGGATAGCGCAGGCGTGGAAATGCTTCTGTACTGCCTGGAACAAGCAATGAAGCGCGACGGAGATTTGAAGCTGGCCGCGGTTTCGCCTGCCTCTGCCGTCATCATGGAATTGATGCGGGTCGATCGGCTTTTCGAAGTCTTTGACACCGCCGAACAAGCTGTGCGCAGCTTCCAGCTTGCGCCGGCAGTCGCCGTTCAAACTCAGCCCTGGTACGCCACCGCACACGGGCTGACGGATCTGAAAGCTGCCAGCTAATGTTCTTCATGCGGCGGCGGGGAGTGCCCATGGAAGTGTGGAAAAAATTTGGCCGGCGGGTCGCGCACAGCGGAATCGTGCTCTGTGCGTTCTCGACCGCTTGGTCGGTTGCTTTCGCTCAGCAAACTGCCTCTGCTGCTGAGCCATCCGCCAATACGGCACAACAATCTCAGCTTCCAGATAGTCCCAGCGCCACTCGCGCAAATTTACAACTGCTTGCCCAACAGCAAGCTCCTGCGGCGCCGCAGCAGAGCGCGCCTGTATCGAACGAATCTCAAACTCAGTCCGAAGCTCCGCCGCTTCCAGCCGCCCAACAGCAGCCGGCTCCTCAAAAGCCAGTAGGAACGGCTGCAGCTGAGCCTACGCATGCCGCCGGAGTGGCGGCATCGCAACCCGCCGGCGTGGCCATCGCACCCGCCAAACAGCGCCGGGTGCGAACCATCGTGATCCGCACCGCCGCCATTGTTGGTGCCGCCGTAGCCGTGGGAACCGTCGTTGCGCTGACCGAAGCTACTGGAAGCAAGCCCCCGGGGGCTCATTAAACACGCACTCATTAACAACACAGTCATGCGCGCATCCGGAGCAGGTATCTCGTGATCATCGTCAGTTTTTCTGGAATAGATGGGGCTGGTAAGAGTACGCAAATCTCCGCTCTCGAAACCTGGCTCCAGAGCTCTGGACTCCGCACTCGCCTGCTCACTTTCTGGGACGACGTTGTCTGCTTCTCCCGTCACCGCGAGTTCATGAGTTTGAAGGCCTTCAAAGGCGACGCCGGCGTCGGGAGTCCCGAGAATCCATTGCACCGTCGCGACAAAAACGTCTCTTCCGGGCCCCTTACCCTCGCGCGCCTCGGTCTCTATTTCGCCGATGCCCTCAGCCTTTGCTTCAAGGTCCGCCAGGCGAAGAAAAGTGACGCCGATGTCGTTATCTTTGATCGTTATATCTACGACGAACTCGCGAATCTTCCTTTGACTCATCAACCCGTGCGTTTTTTCGCCCAATTCATTCTTAAACTTGTGCCCCAGCCCGATATCGCCTACGTGGTCGATGCCGATCCCGTTGGAGCGCAGGCCCGCAAACCCGAATACCCTTTGGACTTCGTTTGCCGCAACCGGGAAGCCTATCTTAATCTCGCCCGACTCTCCGGCAATATCACCGTGGTTGCGCCTGACTCGATCCTGGCGATGAAAACCAGAATCAGGAACGAAATGGTGCAAAAGCTTGCGCAAACCGCCTCGCCGCTGCGCAAGCATCATTCCGCATCCTCTGCTCCAAACCCAGCCAACATCTCATCCGGCGAACTCATCGAACCTTGATGGCCAGAGTGTGACGGTCGAGGTGAGCGTCTTGATTTTACGCATCTTTCGTTAGTTCATTTGGGGTCGGAGCGAGAATGAAGATTTGTCTGGTGACCACTTTTCCACCCAGCCAGGGCGGATTAAGCGAGTACGGGCTTCACATTGCCAACGAACTGCAACGCAATCCGTTTATCCGCCTGACCGTGCTCGCTGACACTATCTCAAACCCTGAGCCCGAGCTCGAAGGCTTTGCCGTTGAAAGGTGTTGGTCGTTCGACGATCCCGCCAGTTCCGCCCGCATCCTTAGCGCAATTCGCAAACAGAAGCCTGACGTGGTGTGGTTCAATCTGCTCTTCAGCACCTTCGGCCGCAATCCCCTGATCGCTTTCGCCGGATTGCTTACTCCGCTACTCTCGCGCCTCACCGGCTGTTACACCCATGTCACCCTCCACCATCTGATGGACACTGTGAACCTGCAGGATGCCGGCGTACGCTATGCCCGCACCTACCGCTTAGCGGGCGCCCTGGCCACGCGCATGCTGCTTCTCGCAAACTCCGTGTCCGTGCTCATGCCCGGATACCGCAAGATCCTCCACGAAAAATATGGCCGCGACAATGTGCATCTTCGCTCCCACGGCATTCTCTCCAGAGAGCCCGGGTTCCCGGACCTATCACGCCGTGGAAATCCGGAGCACCGTATCCTAGCTTTCGGCAAATGGGGAACATACAAGCGGCTGGAATTGATGATCGACGCTTTCCGACACGTCTCGGAAGCCTTGCCGAATGCCAGGCTGGTGATCGGGGGGGGAAACCATCCTAATGCGGCTGGCTATGTGGAATCGGTGAAAAAAAAGTGTGAGGGGAATCCAAGAATAGAATTTACCGGCTACGTGCACGAGAATCGATTGCCCGATCTCTTCCAGACTTCTTCCGTCGCCGTCATGCCCTACTCGTCCTCCACAGGTTGCAGCGGAGTCGCCCATCTGGCTTGCGCCTACGGAGTGCCCATCGTGTGCGCCGACCTCGACGATTTCCGGCAGATGTCCGACGGCGAAGGCATGGCCATCGAGTTTTACAAACCCGGCGACGCCCAGGATCTAGCCGCTTGTCTGGTTCGCTTCCTCACGGACCCAGCGAAGCAGCAGGCCATGGCAGAGCAGAATTTTTCCGCCGCTTTGCGCATGACCATGCCCAACATCGTTCTAAAATATCTGCGCCATTTCGAACTCGAGCAGAGAGCCCTCGCGCTGCGCCAGGTAACCAGATTCCGCCGCCTGCCCAGTTGGGTTCCTTCCAAGTCCTTCCTGTTAAGGCTGATGACTGGCAAAACCCTCGGCTGGGTGCATCGCTCCGCCCTTCAACGCCCTACGGCGCGCCCGAAGAATATGAAACCTCTACTGGACGACAACGTTGACGGTCGTGGAGAGATTGGTGGCACTCGAATTCCCATTAATGGTCACGGAGTAACTGGCCGAACTAACGGGAACGGTAGCGCTGGCGGGCTGAACATTATGGACGCTCCCGCAAGAAGCTCCCATCATTCCCAAACCAATAACGCCGCAGAGAGCGAGAACTTGTATCCCGTGCTGGCGCGTCCGCTTGTCGAGAAACCCGAAGCCCACAAGCCCGAAGGGCAGTAACCATGCAGCATAGACGGGAATGTAGTTTCCCCGTCGAGGCCGATTCTTTGCCGCCGCGGTCGTCGTGGAAATCGTAAGCTTTGCACTGGCGCCCGCCGATCCCGGGGTTATCGTCGCCGGCGAGAACGAACAGCTCAATGTACTCGGAATGCCGCTGCAGCTGAGCGTGAGCGGATTATTAAAAGTTCCCGATTGCGGCGTGGCCGTCACCGTCAAACTCCCCGCCATTCCTGCGGGAATCGTCAGTGAACCCGGAGCCGCACTAAACGACAAAGTCGGAGTCGGCGGCGGAGGTGGTGGAGCAGGGGCGACACACGTTGCGGCATAGCTGACCGCCCCCGTGATCTGGTTCGCCAATGTGGGCTTTCCGATGGCCTGCACAAATAGCTGGTAGTTCCCGTTGGGAATCGGAAATCCGCAGAGATTCAGCGAGTAGGTTCCGGTCGCCAGATCCGTCAGCGGCATCAGATTCTGCCCGTCGGAGCTGATATACACCGTGTAGTGGTCGACCGTGCTCTCCTGCCCGTTCAGGGTCCACTGCAAGGAATTCGCCGTCACCGAGCCGGAAACCGTCACACAGTTGTCGATCCCCGATTCAACCTCTGTGGCCTCTTCATAATCATTCCAGGTTACGAGTTGAAGATAGGGAAGCGGCTTCCCTGAGTTATACATGCTGTTCAGTTTGGAAAATGTTTGCAGCCACGTTTGCCCGCACTGCTGTGCCATAATGCGGTTCGATCCCCAGGATGCTAGCGTGTCGTTGAATCCCTTGTAAGTCGCTCCCACCGTTTGTTCGTGCGGATAACTGAAACCCGCATCGTAGAAGCTCGCCAGGTAACGCATTCCATAATCGGTGGTCGTTGGCATCACCCACGAATAACTTCCATCCGTAAGCGGCTGGGTGAATCCGCTGTTATTCTGAAAAATGTATACAGGATGTGTGCTCAACGATTCATTTGCGGCGTTCCAGTCAACCGAAGGATAAGAGAGGCTGACATTAAAATTCGTAACTACCGGCTGTCCGTCGATCGCCATGTAAGCCGGCGACGTAAAGTATGTCTTTTCGATGTACTGCAAGTCGGTCACTAGCGCCTGTTGCGGAGAACAGCCGGAGCACGAATACCACTCGATCGCTCCCTGGTCGATCATGATCGCGAACGTGAATCCGGGATGGCTTTCCGCCGCTGTCATCACCAGTTGCGTGGCCTGATCGATGGAATTTCCCGGCCCGTACCAGTCGATGATTACCCCGTCAATCCCGCGGCTCACCATGTCGTCAATCTGGCTCTGCACCTGCGCCGCATTGGTCTCGCTATAGCCGATGTTCATGTGGTTCGACTGCCCGAACCAAAGAACCATGTGCGCGTAAATTTTGGTCGTCGCTCCCGGATAAAGCAGGGTGTGAATGTCAACCTTGCTAATGTTTCCCGCGCCCCGGTTATTATTGGTTTGCGTAGTAAAAGTGTTTGCTGCGCTGGTGTTATTGGAAGTTTGAGCGGCCAGGGTTGTGGTGGGCACAACGTACGAAGAACTCGCAAAACACAGGTTCGACGCGGCCAGTAGAAATACTGCAACTACCAAATTAAGACGCATGGGTCCTCAGGGCGGAGCCATAGAGCCGAGGATCTTGCTTCGGTTCTGGGACCAGCCCAGGGAAGGCTCGCATGCCTATGAATTTCCCCGCGACTGGGATCGAACTGGTCTATCTGGGAACTGCGCACAGCTTAGGTGGAGTCGCAGATTAACGATAGATAACCTTGGGAGATGTCCCATTGGACTTGTCTAATCTGTCTTGTCGCCTGGGATTGGCGCGGTGCGTTCCGCGAACCCCGTGTCAATCACCGATCTCTGTAAAGTTCACCGTTTTGATGTATTCGAGGATGGTCGCAGTCTTTTCCGGCGCGCCGCTGATATCGAGCTGAAAATTCAAGCCGGAATTGTTCGACCAGCCTGCCGGAATCGGTCCGGCCGGATGCGCAATTTCAAACTGCGTGTAGACTCCGTCCACGCCCAGCATGTCGTACCACATGCAGGGATACCCATCGCAACTGGTGTCACCATCGACGCGATGGACCCACCATTGAATGTGGTGCGCCACGTTCTGACTCAGAGAACAAGCTAAGGTCGTGTTGATCCATTGCCCATGCAATTCATCCCAAATCTGCCAAAACGCATTCGACACGCACTCGCTGCCCCACATATATTCGTAGGGCGAGTTGAAGGCGAAAATGTCGTACTCCAGCGCTTGAATGTTAGCCGGATCAACGGCCGTAGGAATCGTTACCCAAAAGTCGGAATTAAAATACGTGGCGTTGGTAGCGCCAATCTTGTCCCAGGCAAGGAAGTTAGTCCACGCCGGCCCCGTCACTGACAATTCCAATGAGTCCAACGGCCACTTCGTAGTCTCCGCGATGACGACCTTCGTAGGAATTCCTAGTCCGCCCGGATCGCAATTCGGCAACACGCACGCATTCCATGCCGGCAGATTCTTATCCATGCCCATGTTGAATGTCTGGGCTTGAGCCGGCACCACGGTTGCAACCAAGGCTATAAGGCACAGCCTTCTCACGATGTTCATACTGCTCCTCCAGGATTGTGATTGGCAGTTCAGAGGAATCAGGTTTTATGCTGGAATGGGCACTCTGAGATGCTGACGCAGAGTTGCGCGTCAAGCCTGTGGGCGTCTGTGGGATCCGACCTCTGCTCCAGTGACCGATGTCACCGTCTTAAGCAGTGCGAACTAATGGCGGAATGCCTAGAGCGCACTCGGGCACCCGGCGGGAATCCCTTGAGTCGCGTAAGCGAAGTCCAAATAAATTATTGTTGTTCAAATACTTAAGAGGTTGAGATTCGCTTGTCCCGGGCCAACTCGTGCTTTTCACACTCAGCCTAAACAGACCGAATCTCCTCAGGTCAGGGTGTGAGCACTGTTTCGCTGATTTCCCGTTGTGGGTCGGAACCTTACTATCTGTGATTGCCACAAAACACTCTGTGGTTCCCACGACTTCCCCCGCGCCAGCTGCTCCCCTCGCGACTCCTGCACTCCAGCAACCAGTAGTCGCGTGGGTGCGGCCGGTAGCGCCCGAGAAGAAGACAAAGTCGATGTCTGTTTGATTTGGAGGAGCCGAGCGCTTTCAGTGCGCCATAGCTGGCTGGATTTTGTCGACGACTCTAGCGCTTGTGGGCGTGATGCCACTCGCAAAGCCCCATCAACCTGGAACGATCGTTGGCTTCGCTTATCGGGAATTGACCGTGAGACTCCTCGCCACATACCGGGTTCCATCGAATTTCGCCACGGTCGTCACGTCTGCCCCCGGACGTAATTGGTCGTCTACGGAAATTGCAGAAGGATCAAGATAGATTTCGTACGTCTTATGGTCGGAGCTAGAAGTCAGTACCAGCAGGCCAATATGCAAATCCAGCGATGTAACCGTTCCGCCAAAAATAAAGTCAGTTCCCGGCACAGCAAGGATTGAAACCTGCTGCGCATCCCGGCCGTTTTTCTGAGAAGTGAAATTGACCTCGACCAGC
>Ga0302309_10000221_pt1 | contig 75273 bp, 79 predicted proteins | sample III_Palsa_N1_1_FD_200453 | JGI IMG/M metagenome (GOLD analysis project Ga0302309, IMG submission 200453) | Peat permafrost microbial communities from Stordalen Mire near Abisko, Sweden - III_Palsa_N1_1 | ecosystem: Environmental > Terrestrial > Soil > Palsa > Peat permafrost | place: Sweden...
CGTTCTACTAAGCTTGTGGGTAAATGTCGCTTGTATAATAGATCCTTCGCTGCGTTCAGGATGACAAATCTCTTATAGCTTCTCCAAAAATGCAATCAACTTAGCCATAGCTTTTGCCCGGTGGCTGATGCTGTTCTTTTCGGTCAAACTCATTTCGGCAAAGGTGATGGCATAACCATCTGGCTGAAATATAGGGTCGTAGCCAAAGCCCGCGGTACCACTGCGTTCATGGCGGATAGTTCCCTCTACGGTACCTTCAAAAAATGTTTCTTCGCCATTCCATAGCAGCGATATTACGGTACGAAAACGCGCTTTGCGATTGGTTTCGCCGCTAAGCTTTTCAAGTACTTTATCCATATTGGCAGCGTGGTTGCCATGGCTGCCCGCGTACCGTGCCGAATATACACCCGGTTCGCCGTTCAGGGCATCAATTTCAAGGCCGCTGTCGTCGCCAAAGCAGTTCAGCTTATATTTTTGGTAAATGTAGTGGCTTTTTATAGATGCATTTTCGCGGAAAGTGGTGCCTGTTTCGGCAATATCATCGTGGCAACCAATATCGTTAAGACTAAGCAGTTCTATTTTTCCGGCAACCTTGTCGGCTACTTCTTCAAGTTTATGGGCATTATTGGTTGCGAAAACTAACTTCATTTTAGAATCAGGATTTAAGGGTCAGGAATCAAGACAAGTGAATAAAATTACAGCAGCTTCATTTGGTCCCAAAAGGCTTTTTTGTGTTCGTTGCTCTCCATCATTTCATCAAAACTGAAGCTATACAACGCGGTACAATTGCCCAATTGCTGCAACTGATTAAGTTTTAACGGGGCGAGGCCGCCGGGTAGCGCATCCTTGCCCATAAAAAGTATCCTTTGAGGCTTTAGGTGATCCTTTAATGTTTCAAAATTAGCGTCAGCACATGTAGCCATGTTAACTATTGCCACATCATCCAGCTCAAAACCTTTGCGTTTAAGTATATTTTCTAAAGAGGTTAAGTGCGTTGCGGATATAAATTCGATTTCGGGGTAGTGTACCAGTATCACAAAATCCTTTTTATTTGCGCCCAGGTATTGTATGGCTGTAGCATATGCTACGGGTGATACGCTTGCTACAGGCGCTATATCAGACAACGCCTCCGGAATATCTGTAACCGCTGTTGCATCTGCCGCTATATCAACCTTTTTATACTGGTTTTTATCGGCACTTAACAAAAATATATCATCCTGAAGTATAAAATGCAGGGCAGCCGGGTTTTCTATGCTCACTTTAACAAATTTTAACCAAAAGTAGTTAAACAGTTTCAAGCTTTATCGGCATATTCGCATAATTTTAAGCGGTGTTGATTAACCCTGATTATTTATACAGCATATAATTCATAAATTTTACCGAAATTTGAACCCTTTGGCGGAAAGTTTCTGCACATAATTAAGTATAAAACGATACATGAGAAAGTTTGGGATAGCAGTTTTAAGCATTTGTTTAACCATATCAGTTGCACGCGCGCAACAACATACGCTTGATAAAATAGCAGCAGTAGTAGGCAGCAGCATCATATTGCAATCAGATATTGAATTATCATACGCCAATTACCTGGCACAGGGCGGCGCGCCAAACCAGGCTATTAAATGCCAGATCATACAAGGCCTGGTGTCACAAAAAATATTGGCGGCACAGGCAATTATTGATAGTATTGAGGTTAAGGAAGATGAAGTTGACAACGAAGTTGACCGCCGTATGCGCTCCAGCATGGCAAGGGCAGGCGGGCAGGATAAACTGGAGCAGTTTTTAGGCCGCTCAATCATCCAATATAAAGATGAGATCCGCCCGGATATTCGTGAAGGCATGATCGCTGACCGGATGAAGCAAAAAATTACCGATAAGGTAAATGTTACGCCGCAGGATGTTGAAAAATATTACAATACCATTCCAAAAGATAGTTTGCCAACCTTTAATAAAGAGGTTGAAGTAGGCGAGATCGTATTTTCGCCAAAACTTACCAAAGAAGAAAAAGAATCTTACAAGCAAAAGGCCGAAGACCTGCGCAACCGTGTAAAAGCGGGCGAAGATTTTGGTACACTGGCGCGTTTATATTCGCAGGATACACAATCGGCCATTGAAGGTGGTGATTTGGGCTTTGCCGACAGGAACACGTATGTTAAGGAGTTTGCCGCTTGGGCATTTAAGTTAAAAGCAGGCGAAATATCGCCGGTATTTGAAACTGATTTCGGCTTCCATTTTTTACAGGTGATAGAGCGCAGGGGCGAGCAGGTGCATGTACGCCATATTTTGATTATACCCGCAATTACCGCGCAAAGTTTAGACCGCGCAAAATCAAAGGCTGATAGTATTTATGCCCTGTTTGGTAAAGACAAAAGAATTAATACCACTAATATGGGTTCCTTCTTTGCCAGCGCAGCTTCTGCATACTCAGATAACAGGGATACCAAATTTAACGGCGGCATGATGCTGAATGCTGAAAATGTTGAAAACAGGACTACTTTTATACCAAGTGATAAGCTCGACCCACAGGTAGCGCTTGTTATTGATACCATGAAGGTGGGCACCATATCAACCCCGCAATTATTTACCGGGCCCGATGGTAAAAAGAGTTATAAGATATTGTTTTTAAGATCGGTTATCGACGCGCACAAAGCTAATCTGGCACAGGATTTCCCGAAAATAAAGGATGCTGCTTATAACGATAAGGTTAACCGTACCGTAAGCGAGTGGTTTGAAAAAAGAAGGAAAGAAACCTATATCAAGATAGATCCTGAATACCAGGGCTGCCCGCAAGTAAAAGGATGGGCCACCCCAGTATCTGCTGATATAGCAGCCGATGCTGACGCCAAACCATAATACCTATGCAGCACCGAACCGATGTTGAAGCGGCAGATGCCTTAAACCAGGCCTATCATCAATTACGTGCCGAAATAGGCAAGGTAATTATAGGCCAGGATGAGGTGGTTAAATTTGTGCTGATATCAATTTTCAGTAACGGGCATTGTTTATTGGTTGGTGTGCCCGGCCTGGCAAAAACGCTGCTGGTGCAAACCGTTTCGCAGGCGCTAAACCTCGATTTTAAACGCATACAGTTTACGCCCGACCTGATGCCATCGGATATCATCGGCTCCGAAATACTTGGCGAGGACAGGAACTTTAAATTTATACCCGGCCCGGTTTTTTCCAATATTATCCTGGCCGACGAGATAAACCGTACACCTCCGAAAACTCAGGCCGCCCTTTTGGAGGCCATGCAGGAAAAAGCGGTTACCACTGCCGGCGTTACACACCAGTTATCAAAACCATTTTTTGTACTGGCTACCCAAAACCCTATTGAGCAGGAGGGCACTTATCCGCTGCCTGAGGCGCAACTCGACAGGTTTATGTTTAATATATCGCTCGACTATCCATCGTTCAAGGAAGAGCTGCAAGTGGTTAAAAACACTACAGGCACTACCAGCGCAAAAGTTAACCACATTTTAAACGCCGAGCAGATCATTTATTTTCAGCAATTGGTGAGGAACATCCCCGTTGCCGATAATGTGCTCGAATACGCAGTAAAGCTGGTAGCAAAAACCCGCCCCAACGGCGAGTTTGCCGCCCCACAGGTTAAACGCTTACTAAATTGGGGCGCGGGCCCGCGCGCCTCGCAATACCTTATCTTAGGCGCTAAATGCCATGCCGTTATCAATGGTAAATACTCGCCAGATATTGAAGATGTACAGGCTATAGCGAAACCCATATTGCGCCACCGCATCGTACGCAGCTACCACGCCGAAGCAGAAGGATTATCAACTGACGATATTATTGAGCAACTTTATTAAGGTGAGTTGGGTTGAAGTGATTAGAGGTTAGTGATTGGTGATTAGTTTTATTTTTGTCCGGAAGATGATATATCCCTTTTACGTAGCGCGTGAGATGTCACCCTGAGGTACTCGAAGGGTGAGCGAAGAGGCCTTTACCCGCATGCTTCGAGTGCCTGCAGCATGACACCCCTCTTTACAACACTCGTGGTGTTTTCATAACAAAGGCTGGTGGAAGAGTTTAATTATATTTTTTATTCTCGATTTCGTTGAATTGCTTTATGGGAGGGTGATTATTTAATTCGACAATCTCAAAAATATTGGACGGCAATTTTGACAATTCGGCAATCTTTAAATATTCAGTCAATACACTTTTATCGATTTGTATCTTTCCACCTCCTGCCCAATGCCTATCTTTTCCATCCTTTTTTACACCAGAAATCCAATACGCATCACCAGTAAGATACTCTAAATGATTACCTCCGCAATGCCTTTCGCCCTTTAAAAAAACTAACCCATTAAAATAGGTCGTCTTTCCAGTTTTAGAAAAAAAGGCTCTTCCTATCCAAGCAGGTCCATCATCATTGTAACCTGTTTTTAATTCGACATAAATTAACCTTGAATTCATTATTATCTAATATAGGAATGGCAAATTAAAAAATTAAGAAATAATCCGAAAGGGCACAAGTTAATCCAATGCACTTCCAACCTTAAACTGCGCCAGTGAAGACCTAACTAATCACTAACCTCTAACCACCAATCACTAAACCTACTCATTCTCAATTGCCGAGAATACCTCCAGCAAAATATCCCATTTGTGGTCTTTGTCTATTTCCCAAACACGCACGTAGTTGTAATTGCTTACTATATTACCTTTGGTAATGCGTGCGGTACCATAACTGTAAGCCAAATCGTTACTGGTTGAACGGCCTGCATTTATTGTTTCGGCGCTAATGGATATCGCTTCATTATCAATAAACTTCATGATCTTATCCTGCCCCACAATCGCTTCAAAACCCGGGAAGTAATAACGCCCTTCGGGACTTAAAAACTCTTTATAACTTGCCAGTGCAGATATGGTTAAAGAGTGGTTGAATAATTTATCGGTAGCAAGTATCACGTTTTTCCCGTTAAAAGGGTCTTTACTTGGCGCAATTAATTTTGATGAATCAGGCTCAGTAAAATCTGATACGGCGGCCTGTTCAGCTTCGGGATGCTGAATCCCCAAATCCATTAATAACTTTAGTTTATTGTCGCCATCGGCACGCCAAATAGATACATAATCGCCATAAACCTTATCCGAATCGGCTTTGCCGTTTTGGTAAGTGTAAGGCCCGGCGGTAAAGGCCAGGTCGCCATTGGCAGAAATACGTGCAAAATTAGGCTTCCAGGTTAGCGAACCGGGTTGCTTATCAATATTGGAGTAAAAATCAACTATCCGTACCGGTTGTGGTTTAAAAACTATTCCTTCCGGGTCGGCAACTTCTAAAAAAGCATCTTTAATACCTTTGCGTTCTACCAGTTTATCAAAACTGTCTTCGGCTTTCATAACTTTATCAATTGTTGCAAGCTGGGGCTTTTGCGCTAAGGCTATACTGCTAAATAAGCTAATGGTTATCGCAGTTAATATAATTCTCTTCATTTTTATAATAGATTGTGGCAAGAAATTTAGTAATTTATTTTAAACCGCCGGTAATATTTAAAAATTGTTGCCGGGGCGTATTATGTTTATTGTTTATATAAAATTTAAATTTTACTCCAGTTGGTACCTTCTTTAGTATCTTTTAATTGAAACCCTATTTTTTGCAAACCATCGCGTATTTTATCAGATGTAGCATAATCCTGATTTTTTTTAGCTTCGTTCCGCAGGTTTACAATAAAGCTTAAAAGCTGTGGCAAATCGTTATCGGCAGCCTGCTCATTCTTCAAACCTAAAATATCCACTACAAAACTATTCATCAATTGTTTTAAAAGATCAAGGTTCGCCTGGTCTATTTTCAACTTACCATCGTATACCGAATTGATGATGCGCGATGCTTCAAAAAGCTCGGCAATTAATACCGGGCTGTTAAAATCATCATTCATAGCTTCATAACAACGATTTATTAAGGGATTTATTTCAACATCCGTACTGCCAGATGCTTTTAGCTCATCCATTAAGGTAAAAGCATTCATCAAACGCTTAAAACCTTTTTCCGATGCTTCCATCGCTTCGTTGCCAAAATCAAGCGTACTGCGGTAATGGGCCTGCAGCATAAAAAACCGCACTGTCATGGGGCTGTAGCCCTTATTCAGTATGGAGTTTTCGCCCGTGAAAAGCTCATAAGGCAAAAAGCTGTTGCCTAATGATTTCGACATTTTTTGCCCGTTAACCGTAAGCATATTGGTATGGATCCAGTAATTAGCCGGGATCTTTCCGCAAGCCGCTATATTTTGCGCTATCTCGTTGGTATGATGGGTAGGCATCAGGTCGATACCGCCGCCGTGGATATCAAAATGTTCGCCCAAATACTTATCGCTCATGGCCGAGCATTCCAAATGCCAGCCCGGCAGGCCAACGCTCCAGGGCGAAGGCCATTTCATCAATGTTTCGGGTTTGGCTTTTATCCAAAGGGCAAAATCAAGCTTGCCATGTTTTTCCTGCTGACCGCTAAGGTTGCGTGTGTTGTTTAACAGGTCGTCAAGGTTGCGGCCATTTAAAATGCCATAATCATGGCTGTTGTTATATTTTTCAACATCAAAATAAACCGAACCATTCACCTCGTAAGCATAGCCTTTTGCCAGGATGGTTTTTACCAACTCGATCTGCTCAATGATATGGCCCGTGGCTGTGGGCTCGATGCTTGGCGGCAGTACATTAAGTATCTGCATCACTTCGCGAAAGCCTATGGTATATTTTTGCGCGATCTCCATAGGCTCTACATGCGCCAGTTTTGCTTTTTTTGATATCTTATCCTCACCCTCATCGGCATCGCCCTCTAAATGGCCTGCATCGGTCACATTACGTACATATCTAACCTTGTACCCTATATGGTTAAGGTATCTGAAAACAAGGTCGAATGAAATATAGGTACGGCAATTGCCCAAATGCACATCGCTGTAAACAGTGGGGCCGCATACATACATGCCCACATGCGGCGGGTTTATTGCTTTAAATTGTTCTTTTTTGCGTGTTAAAGTGTTGTAAACAAACAAATTTTGTTCCATGGTGGCAAACTTACGATTAGTCTTTTGAATATGAATAGGTCACGAGGAAAATGAGTGTTATTGAAATGTCTTTTTGTATAAAAATGATTAGAAGTAAGGCATATTACTTAAAATTAAGAGGTATTTTAATTTTTCGCCCTCTTTCAGCGAAGCGATGAGAGAGGGCCGACCAGCGAAGCGTAGTCGGGGTGAGTTAACGGAGCGCGTTAAAAAGGGTATTGGGCGTTGCCTGCGGCCCGTGCTATCCGCTCATACTGCACAGGCATTAGCCACAGGCCGGTATCCGCTACTATCACTAACGCAAATACTCTCTTTTGCTTCTATTTCAGCAGCAGATCGGCGCATACAGGGTAATGGTCTGATAACCTTTTCTCAATGATATTATAATCCAGCACATCAAAGGCCGAGTTTGCCATGATATAATCTATCTGGTAATTAGGGAAATTGCCATTATAGGTTCGCCCCATGCCCGATCCTTTTTCGCAAAAGGCATTTTTTAACCCTTTGCTCATCTGGTTTACAGCAAATGAGGTAGGCGTATCGTTAAAATCGCCCGAAATGATATAAGGATAGGGGCATTTATTGGCATCATCCTTTATTTTAAAAACCTGTATGCTGCGTTTTATAAAGGCGATCTTTAGCTTGCTGCCTAACCTTTGGGTTGAACCTATATCTGCTTTGCCCTGGCCCGATACAGCGCTTAAATAACGGTAATCTTCCGGGTCGAAGCGGATGGATTGCAGATGGACACTATATACCCTGAACATTTGATTTCCCTTTTTTACATCGATATAAAGGCATTGGTTCTCGCTTGTGCGGTCATTTGATAGCTGTATAAAACCATGCGCTATGATAGGGAATTTTGAAAACATGGCCATGCCGATAGCCTCATCCTTATTAGACTGGAATGCTTCGAAGTAATAGTTGGTGGTATTAAGTATTTTTTGGATGGAGTCGAGTATATCATATTGCCCGTGCTTGCGGGTATAAAACTCCTGAAAACCTATAATGTCGGGTTGCTGACCGCCTATAATAGCTAATATCTCCTGCTTTGTCGAAGCATCGTTTTTTGCACCATAGCGCTTAAAATTATGCACGTTATAGGTCATCATGTGTACAATGTTCAAACCCGGCGCATAACTATTTGAGCGGGTGGCACGCAGGCCTATATTTTTGTTCAGCACGTTCCAGCCTGCGGCAATGCAGACGATGGGCAGCAATATCCATATACTCCTGCGCAGCAGCCAGTAAATAACAAATATGATGTTACCAAGCAGCAGAAAGGGATAGGCCAAACCAAAAAAAGCGATGTACCAGTATTTTGACGGATCAGCTATTGGGGCGAGGTAGCTTATCAGAAGTGAAGCGCACAGGAAAATATTTAACCAAAGGAAAATCTTATCAATAAAATTTAGCTTTTTTTTAGCTTTCATTTTTGCTGGCGCGAAATAATATTTCCTTTTCTTCCTTGCTCAGGCTTTCGTAGCCGCTGGTTGATATTTTATCTAATATGGTATCAACATCCTCCTGGCGCGGTTTTGAAGCACTCCTTTTTACCGTGTTGCGGGCAACCACCCGTAATTTGGATAGTTTTGGCCCCGATTTAAACAGGTTGCTAATGTTAGCTATCCAGTCGCTGCCTTTTTGTAAACGTTTGATATATACAAAACCTAACAAAGCCCCGCCTATGTGCGCTATTTCGCCACCCGAATTAGGGCCGGCAATGCTTATAAAATCAAGGCCTACATAAATAAGTACTATCCACTTTAATTTTAAGGAGCCTATAAATGGCAATGGGATCAAATAATTTGGTAACAAGGTACCCGTTGCCACAATGATGGCCATAACACTGGCCGAAGCACCCACCACAATGCTGCCCGCAGCCGCGTGAACATTGGTAAATGCCGGGAATATATTATAACTCACCACATAAAAAATCGCCCCGGATAAACCGCCCATCAGGTATAAACCTATTGTACGTTTAGTTCCCGAAAACTCTTCGAATATCCGCCCAAACCAATACAACCACAGCATATTAAATAAGATATGAAGCGGGCCATCATGCATGAACATATACGTAATAGGCGTCCAAAAATGATGAAGTAATATTGGGAGTGAAGCCGGCAAAGCCAGGTATTTAGCAGCGTAAGATGGAATAAAGTCAATATCGCTGGTCAGCAGCCACATGATAACTGCCGGAATATTTATAGCCAGGTAAACTATAATGTTTATACCCATTAGCAGATAAAGCTTACTGCTCGACCTTAGCATTTTAGAAGATATACTTTGCCAAAGTGTGCTCATATTAAGTCTTTTTTATCCCCCACAACTTTATTAACAGAAACCCGAATAATGCCCCGCCTATGTGCGCAAAGTGCGCAACATTATCGCCGGATTGCTGGCTTACGCCCGAAAACAGCTCGAACAACACATAAACCGGGATCACATATTTAGCCTTTACGGGTACAGGTATAAACATGATCATCATCTCCATGTTTGGGTATAACATGGCAAAAGCTATCATCACACCAAATATCGCGCCCGAAGCGCCAACTACCGATCCATGATAAATATCATATAGATTTTGCGCATTTGCCCCAAATTGAAGATAACTTGATTCAAGTTCGGGGTGGGGTATTGTAAATCCGCCGGTTATGCCATGCACCTGTATAGCCTGTACAAGTATCTGCAACAATACAGCACCTATGCCGCAAATAAAATAGAAATTAAAGAATTTCTTCGACCCCAAAGTGTACTCTACAATAGGCCCGAATGAGAACAGAACGAACATATTAAAAATAATATGTAGCCAGCCCCCATGCAAAAACATATAGGTAATTATTTGCCAGGGATGAAAGGCGGGCGAATCGAAATAATAAGCAGCAAATAATGTAGAATAAGGGCCAAAACCACTCATGTGGTCGATCATTATAAACGGCAAAAAACAAAGTACGTTGATGATAAGCAGGTTTTTTACAACCGGTGGCAAGTTTGATAAAGGGGATTCCATATAGGCGTTAATATTTTTAGTTTAAGCTGTTAAGCTATTTTTCAAATCTCTCTGATAATTCATTTAATGTAAAGGTACTAATTACAGGCTTGCCATTTAATGCAAGATTAGGCATTTGACAGGCAAAAAGCTGGTCGATAAGTAAATTCATCTCCTCTAATGACATTTTTGTGCCTGCTTTTATCGCCGCGTTGCGCGCCAGCGATCTTGCCAGGTTATCGCGCTTATCCAGTTTTAATATGGCAAGGTTGTTTTTAAAGCCTTCCAGCAGTTGCTCCAATAGCTCATGCTCTTCAATATTATTCATATCAGCCGGGATACCTTCAACCACCACCGTATTTTTGCCAAATTCGCGGATATCAAAGCCCAAAGCGCGCACATCGGGCAAAAGCTCTCTTAATAACTCAAAATCGCTGCTGTTTAGTGTAACCGACTGCGGAAAAAGGCTTTGCTGGCTTACACCTGAGTGGTTTTGCAATTGCTGTAAAAACCGCTCGTACAATACACGCTCATGCGCCGATTGCTGGTTGATGAGCATAAAGCCCGATTTAATTTGCGACAGGATGAAACGGTTATGGATCTGGAAAAGCTGCCGCTCGCTTGATTTGCTTACCTCCTGCTCATTAACGGCAATATGCTGTTCCTCGTGCATCTGGTGCTGAAACGTGGGCTCTTTTTTACTGATCTCGTACAGTGTATCCCAATTTTTGGGGATAGGCGAGTCGCGGTGGCCGCCATCATTGCGTAAAAAGGGGATTTCCCTGTCGGCTTTTTTCTCGGCAGCAAAGGGGTTAAAATCAGGGTTGAAGGCGATAGTGGGCGCCACAATTTCCTCGAAAGGCTTTGGGGTTATCAGGTGTTCAATGCTATTTTCCTGGTCGAAATCAAGACTTGGCGTAATGTTATACCTGCCCAATGAGCGTTTTACCGCCGAGCGGATAATGGCATATATGGCCTTTTCATCCTGGTATTTTATCTCGGTTTTTGTGGGATGAACGTTGATATCGATCTTCGAAGGGTCTATCTCGATAAATAAAACATACAGCGGGTAGGTTTCATCGGGCAGCAACTCCTGGAAAGCCGTTAATACTGCATGGTTCAAATAAGCATCCTTTATAAAGCGGTTGTTTACAAAAAAGAATTGCTCGCCGCGGGTTTTGCGGGCAAATTCGGGCTTGCCAACAAAGCCGTGCAGCTTAATAATAGTGGTATCTTCCTCCACAGGCACCAGCCGCTGGTTATAGTTATTACCAAATAAATGCACAATGCGCTGCTTGAGCATAGCCTCGGGCAAATGATAAACTTCCTGCCCGTCGTGGTGCAGCGTGAAAAATATCTGCGGGTTAGCCAATGCCACCCGTTGAAATTCATCAATAATATGCCGCATTTCCACCGGGTTGCTTTTTAAAAAGTTGCGGCGGGCGGGTGTATTGTAAAATAAATTTTTTACGGATATAGAGGTACCGGTATTGGCCGAGCAGGCCTCCTGGCTCAACACTTCCGATCCTTCGATAAAAATGCAGGTGCCCAGCTCATCTTCGTGGCGGCGGGTTTTCAGTTCCACCTGCGATATAGCGGCAATAGATGCCATCGCTTCGCCCCTGAAACCCATGGTGCGTATGGCAAACAGGTCTTCGGCTTTTCTTATTTTCGAGGTGGCATGGCGCTCAAAGCTCATGCGGGCATCGGTACCACTCATCCCACAGCCGTTATCGATCACCTGTATCAGCGATTTCCCCGCATCCCTCAGTATCAATTGTATTTTATCCGCTCCCGCGTCAATCGCGTTTTCCACCAATTCCTTTACTGCCGATGCCGGCCGTTGCACCACTTCGCCAGCGGCTATCTGGTTGGCAACGGCATCCGGTAAAAGCTGAATTATATCTGGCATTTATAAAATTTCCTCTCTCCGCAAAACTGCGGATTCCTTTTCGATGCTAAATTAAATATTTGATGTCATAACTTTTTTATCATTTGTTAGTTGTATATAGTTTATAGTTTTAATTAAACTTGTACGTCAATCATCCTATGAAGAAATTATGGCCCCTGCTGCTCATTTTTATAGCAGCATGTAAGCAAAAAGAGTATAATGCCGATCTGCTGGTAAAAAACGCCGTGGTTTATACCGTTGATAGTGGTTTTACCACCGCGCAGGCATTTGTAGTAAATTCCGGCAAAATTATTGCCGTTGGCGATACAGATACCCTCCTGAAAAAATATACCGCCCGCGAGGTTGTTGATGCCGGCGGGCATGCGGTTTACCCCGGTTTTATCGACGCGCACTCGCATTTTAATGATTATAGTCAGGGCTTGCAGCAGGCCGACCTGCAAAATACCCATAGCTGGGATGAAATATTAGATACCGTAAACTCCTTTGCCCGCCGCAACACTGATGGCTGGATAATTGGCAATGGCTGGGATCAGAATGTGTGGAATATAAAGCAATTTCCTAATAAGGCCAAGCTGGATTCTTTATACCCGGTACGGCCGGTGTTATTGGTGCGGGTTGATGGGCACGCTGCCATTGCCAACCAGGCCGCGTTAAATATTGCCGGGGTAAAACCGGGGCAAACTATTAACGGCGGCATTATTGAAACTATAAAAGGCAAGCTTACCGGCATATTGGTTGATAACGCGGTGGGCATAGTTACCCGCAAAATTCCCCCACCCGATGAACAGGTTGTACAAGCAGCGCTTTTAGACGGGCAACGCAACTGCTTTGCTGACGGCCTTACCACTGTGGCCGATTGCGGTTTGCCCTACACCATGATAAGCACCATTAACGACCTGCAACATAAGGGCGACCTTAAAATACGCCTGTTCGTAATGCTATCAGACCGCCCCGAAAATTATGATTACTTATTTAAACACGGCGTTTTTAAAACACCCGGCCTTGATGTGCGCGGGTTTAAAATGTTTGCCGATGGCGCTTTAGGATCAAGGGGTGCCTGTTTATTGCAGCCTTATGCCGACCAAAAAAACTGGCGTGGCTTTTTGTTAAGCAGCCAAAAGCATTTTTTGGAAATGGCCCAAAAGGTTTATGCCAAAGGCTTCCAGTTAAGCACACATGCCATTGGCGACTCGGCTAACCGGGTTATTTTAAAAATATATGCCAGTGTTTTAAAGGGCAAGAACGACAGGCGCTGGCGCATTGAGCACGCGCAGGTATTAGCACCGGAGGATATTCACCTGTTTGGCGATTATAATATCATTCCATCGGTGCAACCTACACATGCCACCTCGGATATGTACTGGGCGGTTAAACGCATTGGCCCTGTGCGCCTGAAAACGTCATACGCTTATAAGCAATTGCTACAGCAAAATGGCTGGCTGCCCTTAGGTACCGATTTCCCGGTGGAGGACATCAGCCCTATTTATACCTTTTATGCTGCTGTAGAAAGAAAAGACCTGAAAGGTTTCCCGGCTGATGGGTTTCAGCCCGAGAACGCGATAAGCCGCGAGGAAGCGTTAAGGGGTATAACTATATGGGCGGCAAAAGCGCAATTTGAAGAAAAGGAAAAAGGCAGCATCGAGCCGGGTAAATATGCCGATTTTGTGATACTGGATAATGATATTATGAAAATGAACGGCGCCGACCTGCCAAAGGTCAAGGTGCTGAAAACTTATGTTAATGGTGAAAAAGTTTATGAGAAAAAATAAGTGGAATTGCGTACTCCCGGTATTATCGTTGTTTATTTTATTTAATTCGGCCTGTGCGCAAAATCCACCTCTTGGAAAATCATACGTCGCCGAAGAGAACCAGGTGCAAAATTCAACAGTGTTGTTAAACAATGCATCATACCTTATCCCCTTACAAAACCTCAATACCCTAAAAATTGCCAGTGTACATTTTTCAAACCAGTATGCCACCGGCTTTGATAGCCTGCTTAATAAATACAGCAAGGTTGATGTTTTTAGCGGGAATGATTATACCGGCGCAAAAAACATCAATATGCTCTCGGGCGATCTGAAATGGTATAATACCATCATCATACAGCTAAACAATGCTGATCTGAATAACCAGCAGATCATCAATTTCATCACCCAAAATCAAAAGATAAAAAATGTAATTATAGCCCTTTTTGGCAGCGGCAGTTCATTTACAAAGTTGAATGATGTTTCGGCGCCTATTATATGGTGCGAGCGGGTATCGCCGGTATCGGCCTATTTTAGCGCGCAGGCCATATTTGGCGGGGTAGCCATCACCCAAAAGCTAAGCAGCACCTACACACCGCGGTACAGTGCAAACATGGGTTTTACAACCGGCAAAATACGCCTGCAATATACCGTGCCCGAAGAAGTGGGCATTAACGCTGCTAATTTATTAGCCATTGATACCATTGCCCGCATGGCCATTGCCGAGCATGCCACACCGGGCTGCGTTGTTTTAGTAGCTAAGGACGGTAAAGTAATATTTAACAAGGCCTACGGCTACCATACCTATGATGATCAGATGCCCGATAAGCTAACGGACATCTTCGACCTGGCATCGCTAACCAAAGTAACCGCCACGACGATGGAAGTGATGCGCCTTACCGAACAGGGCACTTTAAATATGGATTCAACCATTGGCAGCTACATACCTTATGCCCACGGTACCAATAAAAATGATATCCGCCTGTTTGAGCTGATGACCCACCAGGCAGGTTTGGTACCCGATATCCCCACCTATGAAAAGCTAAAACCCAGCGATCATAGCATCGATTCATCCGCCGCGTATCCAACCAAAATAGTCGACAATTACTATTTGCGTAAAAACTATTTTAAGGATGTAATGTGGCCCGATATATTTCATTCGCCCTTACGCACACGCGGGCAATATGTGTACAGCGATGTGAGCATGGTTTTGATGAAAGAGATTACCGAAACCGTTACTTCAACACCACTGAATGATTATGTGCTGCAGCAGTTTTATTTGCCGCTGGGTATGCAAACCACCGGCTTTTTGCCGCTGTACCGTTTCCCGGTTGCGCGCATTATACCTACAGAAAATGACATGGTTTTCCGCCATACCTTATTGGATGGTTATGTAGAGGATCAAACGGCGGCCCTGTGCGGCGGTGTATCAGGCAATGCGGGCCTGTATGCCGATGCCAATGATCTGGCTATATTGTACCAGATGATATTAAACAAAGGCACCTACGGCGGCACAGCCTACTTTAAATCCGAAACAGTTGATCGCTTTACTTCCAAACAATCGGCGGTTAGTCGCCGTGGTTTAGGTTTTGATATGTGGGATCCGATTGCCGATCGTCATTACCCATCGCAATTAGCCTCGCCGCAAACTTACGGGCATACAGGCTATACGGGCACCTGTGTATGGGTCGACCCGAAATATAATTTAGTATATGTGTTTTTATCAAACCGGGTAAACCCAAAGGTGAGCGATAAACTATCGAGCCTGCGCATAAGGCCGAGGATACAGGATGCTGTTTATGAGGCAATAACGAAAGGGTTATAAAAAGATAATATCGAACACCGAATATTGAATGCAGAATGATGAAGTTTTAACTTCGGTGTTGGAAATTCAAAATTCAGTGTTCGATATTCAACCAAATATTTACATCCGCTTAACACTATTCCAATAAATTGCTGTTAAACTTGTATTCATGAAAATAGGAATAGTTTGTTATCCAACTTTTGGGGGGAGCGGGGTTGTAGCCACCGAGCTTGGTAAGGCTTTAGCCGATCACGGTCACCAGGTGCATTTTGTAACCTACAACCAGCCAGCCCGGCTGGATTTTTTTTCGGCCAACCTTTTTTACCACGAAGTTTCGGTATCCAACTATCCCTTATTTGATTATCCGCCCTATGAGCTTGCCCTCGCCAGTCGCCTGGTTGATGTGGTACGCTTTGAAAAGCTGGATATACTGCATGTGCATTATGCTATTCCGCATGCTTCGGCAGCGTTTATGGCCAAGCAGATATTGCTTACTTATGGCATCTACATCCCGGTAGTAACCACCCTGCACGGTACCGATATTACACTGGTAGGTAAAGACAGGACATTTAAGCCTGTGGTAACATTTTCCATCAATAAATCAGATGGTGTTACCGCTGTTTCGCAGCATTTGAGGCATGATACCTACGAGTTTTTTGAAATTGAGCGCGATATAAAGGTAATACCCAACTTTATTGATCTTACCCGTTTCAGCCTTAAGGCAAAAGACCACTTTAAGAAAGCCATTGCCCCATCGGGCGAAAAAATACTGGTGCATACCTCAAATTTCCGCAAGGTAAAACGCACCGAGGATGTGATACGCATCTTCGCGAAGGTAATCAAGCAAATACCGTCCAAGCTATTAATGGTTGGCGATGGCGAAGAACGCTCCGACTGCGAGCAGCTATGCCGCGACCTGGATGTGTGCGACAATGTGCGTTTTTTAGGCAAGCAGGATGCTATTGAAGAAATATTATCCGTAGCCGACTTGTTTATAATGCCATCACAGTCGGAAAGCTTTGGTTTGGCAGCACTGGAGGCTATGGCCTGCAAGGTGCCTGTGATCAGTACCAATGCCGGCGGCTTGCCAGAGTTGAATATAGAAGGTGTAACCGGGTTCCTGAAAAATGTAGGCGATGTAGATGGCATGGCCGAAAAAGCCATTTATATTTTAGAGGACGAGGACAGGCTGGCGCAATTCAAAGAAAATGCCCTTGCCCGTGCAAAGGAGTTCGACCTGGCTAATATTCTTCCCTTGTATGAGGATTATTATGTGGAGGTTATTGAAAAGAGCAAATCACGCGAGGGGAGTTTGATATAAGGATTTGTTTATATCAAACCTCTTTATGTCATTGTGAGCGGAAAGTGTGGTGGAATAGCGCTGCGAAGCAACCTCGTCGCCCTACATAGCGGTTCTGCAATGACGACGAGGTTGCCGCGGCCCGCTTTCGCTCACACCTCTGCATGGGCCTCGCAATGACATATTGGACTAATTAACTTACTATCTAAGCTTATCAATTATATCCTCAGCCATTAATTTTTCCTGCAAGCCGCTTGTCATATCCTTAAAAGTTAATAAACTGCTTTGCATTTCATCGCTGCCAATGAGTACCGTGTAAGGGATATTTTTGTTATTGGCATACTCCATTTGTTTTTTGATCTTAGCTCCTGCAGGGTACAACTCGGCGTTGATGTTTTGCTTGCGTAGGGCATGCAATAGTGGGAGCGCATATTTTTCACCCTCGCTGTCGAAACAGCAGATCAATACTTTTGTAGTTTGGTTTGTATCAGCCGGGAACAGGTTAAGCTCATCCATTACATCATAGATCCTGTCGGCGCCAAAGGATATGCCTACCCCGGTAAGGTCTTTCAGGCCGAACATGCCGGTAAGGTCATCATACCTGCCACCGCCGCCAATGCTGCCCATATTTACCTCGTTTGTTTTAACCTCGAAAATAGCGCCGGTATAGTAATTTAGTCCCCGGGCAAGTGTAATATCCAGTTCACAGTTTGCGGTTTGCAGCTGGCAATCAACCAGATAATTAAACACGGTTTCTATCTCTTCACAACCTTTTAAGCCGGTAGGTGAATCTTTCAGGGCATCACGCAGACTATCCAGCTTTTCGGTGTTTGAGCCTTGCAGTAAGATAACCGGCTTAAGCTTTTCAATATCAGCATTGCTAAAGCCCTTTTCCAACAGCTCTTTGGTTACGCCGTCGAGGCCTATTTTATCCAGCTTATCTATGGCTACGGTAAGGTCGATGATGTTATCGCCTTTGCCTATTACTTCGGCTATGCCGGATAATATTTTGCGATTATTTATTTTTATGGTGAAATCTTTCAGGCCAAGCTTGCTCAGGGCCTCATCGTAGATCATAATAAACTCCGCCTCGTTCAATAATGATGCTGAACCTACCACATCAGCATCGCACTGGTAAAACTCGCGGTAGCGGCCACGCTGGGGCCTGTCGGCGCGCCAAACTGGCTGCACCTGGAAACGTTTGAACGGGAAGGTGATCTCGTTCTGGTGCATTACCACGTAGCGGGCGAAAGGGACGGTAAGATCGTAGCGGAGGGCTTTTTCGGAAATTTCTGCTGAAAGTTTTTTAGATGTTAAATGTTCTTTAATATTTCGCAGTAATGCTTGTTCTTCAGTACTTATTAAATTTTTTAATTCTTCAAAATTTTTATTGATAGACTCCTTAATTATACCTTGTACTTTTGTCACTTTTTCACGAGCTGTAACTGCTACAGTTAATATCTTTAATAGATCTTCTTGGTATTCTTTAATACTATTTGATTTTTCTAAGAAGTCTCCACTATCTAATATCTTAAATATCAACTTATCCCCTTCATCACCATATTTACCCATTAGTGTTGAAGAATTTTCCATAGCAGGCGTTTCTATCTGCTGATAGCCATATTTACGGAAAACTCCTTTTATGGTATCGAAAATAAAATTGCGTTTCACCATTTCGGCGGGTGAAAAATCGCGGGTGCCTTTGGGGGTTGATGGTTTGATGGATGCCATGCGGCAAATGTACAAAATTAGCCGTTATATGTTTCCAATACCTGCTTAGCGCGCTGTCATGCTTAGTTATTAAATCCGGCGGATTATGAAGGGGAAATAACAGCCTTCAAAATCCTGATGTCATTTCGAACTTGCAAAAGGTGGGCTAAGCAGTGGGCATTGAGAAAACTTATACGCTATGTAAGGTAAATCATGCAGGGCGTATAAGTTTTCTCCTCGCCCCCTCCCACAATCCAGCCCTGCTCGTTCGAAATGACATGCTGGGTAAAGCTGTCATGGGTAGCGAAGCGAAGCACGCGGGATGGCCTTACGCTCATGTTTCGAGTGCCTCAGCATGACAGCCTATAGGCTGTTTAAAATAAATAATTATTTTTACCTCATGAATATCATTCTCCAAACCCCACGCCTTATTATCCGCGAGTTTTTGCCCGAAGAAGAACAACTTTTTTTAGATCATTTTACAGACGAAGAGATGCTTTTGTACCTGCCAAAGCGTAGCAGAGATGAACGCATAAACATATTTCACAAGGCATTGGCCAATTACGCCAACAGCAAAACACTGGGTACCTGGGGCATGTTCCATAAAATAAATGGCGACCTGGTTGGCAGTTGCCTGCTGCGCCTTTATAATGATCTGCCCGGAAAAGTTGAAGTAGGCTACAGCATAGAAAGAAAATACTGGGGGGTGGGCATTGGTACCGAGATGGCCATCGCTATGGTAGGCCATGCATTTGCCGATGCTGGTACAACAGAAGTTATCGGGGTTACAGTACCGGCAAATATTGCTTCGCAGCGTGTGCTTGAAAAGGCCGGGCTGGTGCGCGGCGATAATTTTAAAAGGGATGATGTGGAGCTGGCTTATTTTAGGATAACGAGCCCCCTCTAAATCTCCCCCGGTAGGGGAGACTTGAACTTCGCTCTTTTATAATTTTTTTCTCTTCTATAGATGGGATTTAAAGTCTCCCCTACCGGGGGAGATTTAGAGGGGGCTGCCTTTTATGATTTCCTCACATCCACCCTCAATCAACTTAAAAACAGGTTCAAACAGGCTGTCATCATAATAGGGATCGGGTACTTCCTTATAGCCCAATAGTAATTTTACTTTATCCGCCGCCCGCTTATTTCGTGCCATGGCCAACACATCGTGCAGGTTCATTTTATCCATTACAAAAATATGGGCGTAATCATCAAAATCGCTTTGCCTGAATTTGCGGCATACCTGCCTGCTAATATCGATGCCATGATTACGTGCCGTTAGGATAGAACGCCTGTCGGGTGGGGTGCCAACGTGCCATCCGCCTGTGCCTGCGGAATCCACCTGCCAGTTTAAGCCACGCTCATCAGCCAAATGCTGCATTATACCCTCCGCCAGCGGCGAACGGCATATATTGCCCAGGCATACCATTAGGATTTTCATTTTGGGGTGTTGAAAGGTTGGAATGTTTTAAGGTTGAAAAGTTATCATGCACTTATTGAAAGTAACATTACAATTTTTCAACCTTGCAACTTTAAAACAATAATCAACCAAAAAGTTCATTCAGCACACCTGCAAGCCTTACGCCTGCTTTAAGCAGCTGGCGGTTCAGGGTATCAATATGGCTAAAGTTGTATTTGTAGCTCAGGTTGTCGCCGGGTTTAATGTCGGTATAAAGTATCTCGGCTATCTGGTTCGATTCGAACAGCCATTTGCTGATGGGTGCGCTTTGCCATTCCTTAACTTCGGCAGGGGTGGTGTGGTTAATAGCCGCCGCGTATTCGGTATAGCTTAATTGCTGATAGTCTATCAGCTGCGAATCCCACATGGAATGTAAGTTAGTGGGGTTATTGAACCAGGTCACTTTAAAATCATTACCCCCCTTATCATCGGCGTGGGCTACGTGCATGGGCTGGTGTACATCCTCGATAATGTGGATGAGCATCCGCAGGCAAAATCTTTTATCATTTTTCGACAGGCCTTTATCTTTTAATTTGCCTATCAAAAAATTCAATTTGGTATAGGCATCCACATTGGTATCCTGCTTTAAAAAAACAAGCAGCTCGGGGTAAGTATAGGCTTTGTTAAGATCGACATAATGCCAGGGCGATAAATAGCTGAATGACGGGTCGGATTTTATATAATCGGCCCAGTTGCTGGCCATGGCTATGGATTCATGACCTAAAATTGCCTGAACAGCCAATTTGGCTTTAGGTGTTAAATAGCTTTCAGCAATCTGCCCGCAAATACGGTGGCCGGTTGTGCCCCATGCCATTGACTGCAATGGCGTGTAAAGTACGGCTATACCAATAATGAGTTTTTTTAAAAGGTTTGTTTTCATACTGTTAAAGTGGTTTTACATAACAAGTTGTTCTTTTGATTAAGCGGGCATTGATAGGTATAACGCCCGATGTGCTTGAAAGTTGGATAAGCGAATCTGTTTTTTTGGTTACCTTAAATATCTCCTTATAAACACCGATGCGGAAGCAGTCGGGGGTTTCCTTTATGCTAAAATCGGCATTGCAAAATTGGCCTTTTAAAAACAGGGTATCATTGCGCTGCACGTAATGGCCACGGGTGTATTCTGTCCAGTGGCCGGTTTTCATACAGCTATCAGCGCCATAATTTACTTTGCTGAAAGTTTTTATCGATACAAAAAACGAATCGCAGCTAAACCTGAAATGATACAGTGAATAATTGATCAGCCGTTGCTGCGCCTTTACCGTATCCTGCTGCCACTCACCCTGCACATAGCCCTCGCCAGCGCCCTGCATATCAGGGTTCATCCGGCAGGAACTGCACGCCACTATTAAGGTGAAAGCTGAAAGGTAAAGGGCGAAAGCTTTTTGCATTTTTTTATACTGTTTGTCATCCTGAGCGAAGCGAAGGATCCATCCGCGTTCTAATTAAGCGCTTGGTTACTTGCTGCTCGTATAATAGATCCTTCGCTGCGCTCAGGATGACAATTAATTATTGGGGCGACTATTTCAATCCGCCTATCATATCTTCCGGCTTAACCCACTCGGTAAACTGCTCATCGGTTAAATAGCCTAACTCAATTGCCGCTTCGCGAAGCGATTTATTTTCCTTCAGCGCCTTTTTAGCAATCTTGGCCGCGTTCTCGTAACCGATATGCGGGTTTAATGCCGTTACCAGCATCAGCGAGTTTTCCAAATGTGTTTTAATGCCATCGTAATTTGGTTCGATGCCTTTGGCGCAATGGTCATTGAAAGACACGCAGGCATCGCCAATTAACCTGGCCGACTGCAAAAAATTAGCTGCCATAACAGGCTTAAACACATTCAGTTCATAATGCCCGTTCGAGCCGGCTATAGAAACCGTTACATCATTACCCATTACCTGCGCGGCAACCATGGTAACCGCCTCGTTTTGGGTTGGATTTACCTTGCCCGGCATAATGGATGATCCCGGCTCATTATCGGGTATATGTATCTCACCGATACCCGAACGCGGGCCCGAGGCCAGCATGCGGATATCGTTAGCAATCTTCATTAATGATACGGCTATCTGCTTTAAGGCGCCATGTGTTTCAACAATGGCATCATGCGCGGCAAGCGCTTCAAATTTATTCTCGGCCGTTCGGAATGGCAAGCCGGTAAATTTGGCAATATAATTTGCTACCTTAACATCATAGCCTTTGGGGGTATTGATGCCCGTACCTACGGCTGTGCCGCCCAGCGCTAGTTCCGACAGGTGATCGAGCGTGTTACGCAGGGCTTTCAGGCCATGATCCAGTTGAGATACATAGCCCGAAAACTCCTGACCCAAAGTAAGTGGCGTAGCATCCATCAGGTGGGTGCGGCCAATCTTCACAACGCTTTTAAAGGCTTCGGATTTTGCTTTTAGCGTATCGCGCAGTTTTTCAATGCCCGGTATGGTAACATCCGCCACCATTTTAAAGGCGGCAATGTGCATAGCGGTTGGGTAGGTATCGTTCGACGATTGTGATTTGTTCACATCGTCGTTGGGGTGGATAAAAGTTTTTCCCTCACCCAGCTGATGCCCTTGTAATACATGTGAGCGATTGGCGATCACTTCGTTCACATTCATATTTGATTGTGTACCCGAGCCGGTTTGCCATATCACCAGCGGAAATTCGGCAGCCAAGCTACCGGTAAGTATCTCGTCGCAAACCTGAGCGATCAGGTCGCGCTTATCAGCAGGCAATACGCAGCAATCGGTATTGGTATAGGCGGCAGCTTTCTTCAGGTAAGCAAAAGCGGCGATGATCTCCTTTGGCATTGAAGCCTCGGGCCCGATCTTAAAGTTATTGCGCGAGCGTTCGGTTTGTGCGCCCCAGTATTTATCGGCAGGTACCTGTACCTCGCCCATGGTATCGTGTTCAGTTCTGAAATTCATGGTCATTAAATTTGCAGGCGCAATTTATGGTTTTATATGGTGTAAGCGAACGCGAAAAAGTAATCTTTTTAGTACAAACGTTTACCTATTTGTTTAATTCAGCACCCTTGAAATATTGGCGTTGGCAACGCATCTGAAGCCGGTATAAGCATTACAGCTATTGATACCACAGCTTTCGCGCCAGGTGGTTCGCAGCTTTACCGCCGGGTCATTCCAACTACCGCCGCGGATGACCACTTTTTTTGGATCTGTTTTGGCTATACCCGGCCGCCTGTCAATAGCAAATTGCGCACGCCAGGCGTAACTATCCTGCTGCCATCTGTCTAAACAAAATTCGGAAACATTTCCGGCCAGATCATAAATACCCAAATCATTGGCAGAATAGCTGCCCACGCGAACCGGATGTCCCGAACTGGCAGCGTAATTCGCAAGTACCGGCGTGGCATCGGCATTGCCCCACGGAAATTCAATCGGCACATGCCGATTGCCTTTGGCTGCATATTCCAATTCTACCTCCATGGGTAAGCGCTTTCCCCTCCACTTTGCATAGGCGCTGGCCGCATAGTAGGATACATAAGTCACCGGGTAATTTGCCTCACCTTTAGGGTACTTATCACCTTTCCAATCCTTTAGGTATTTGCCATCCTGTAAACTATCAGCAATATTTGTTTTACTCCATTGTGGGTTGGCCTTAACAAACTCTTTATATTCAGCATTGGTTACTTCATATTTGTCGATATAATACGGCTGTACGGTAACGCGAATTGATGGATATTCCTGCGAAAAAAATGATGCCGGTTCATTAAAACGCGCCATATCCTTTTTAAGCTGAACACTGTCGATACCTAAACGGAATGTGCCCGTTTGTACTAATACCATGTTTTCTAAACTGGTATTAACATTAGTTTGATGGTTTGCGTTTGAAAATGATAAGATGATCATCGCAAATGCTACAAAAAATAAAGGCTTAAAGTATTTCATAGGGTATTAGTTGGTGTGTGTTGGCCCGTGGTATCTAAACGCATTGGTAAATTAGCATTTAGATAAAAATAGGATTTTATATTTTGAAGATAAACCTAAGTGGTAATCTTTTTAATACAGAAACCAAAAATACTGTATTGTGTTAATTACTTATAATAGTTTACCATGCCCAAATACAACATCATCTTCACCTCGCCTGATGACGATCCCTATTTATGGAACGGTACATCGCTTGATCAACTGGAAAAAACCGGCCAGGAAGTATTAAAATTCAGCGGAAGAACATTTGAACACGGTGAACTTAAGGCCGCCATAAAACATTGCAGGGCCTTTGCTAAAAAGATGTTCCCCGATGATAAGGGTTTGAAGATAAAAACGGTGGAGATAAGGGTTTCAGATTAATGGATTAGTTTTGATTTACCTAATTTTTGTCAAAGTATTTTTTGTTTTGACAAAAATTGACAAATTACAATCAATTAATCACAATAAAACAAACCCGCATGTCATTTCGAACTTGCAGGAGGTGGCTAAGCAGCGGGCAAGTGAGAAATCTTTTACGCCCGGCATGATCTGCTTATATAGCGTATAAGTTTTCTCCTCACCCTCCCGCAAAACCCAGCCCGCTCTCGTCGAAATGACATGGTGGTAAATCTGTCATAGGTCGGCACTCGAAACATAACAACGCTCTTTATTCATCATTTTAAAAAGTCCGTTGTGCCGATCTGATCCACAGATCCAGTGCATCTAATTGTTTGCTGTTCTCTTTAAACCAGGCAACATCATCGTCTTTATATACCGATAGGCTTATCAATCGTACAAAAGCAGGCATGTTACCGCTCGCAGCCAGCTGATCAAAAAACTTTGCATAAAAATTGGCTAATGCGGGTTGCTTAATAATTTCATCCGAGCCTGGCGCTGCCTTAAAAATGGCGGTTAATTGTAAGGTAAGCGAGTCAACCGCCGAGAGGCCTGTTTTGCCTTCGGTCGATGCGATAACTGTTAATGGCAATGATAGGGTTCCCGCGCTCATTTCACTTACCGAAATATTGATATTGGTATGTTTTGCATCCTTTTGGGTAACGCCATAGTTAATCACCTTCTTCATATCCTTAAAAACATCCGCCGAGCGCTCACTATTCGGCTCGATCAGTAAAAAGCTGCACCAGGCCTCTAATGCATAAATGCGTTTGCCCTGTTCGTACTCCGCCATGGCATATATGCGCTGGCTGCTGGCATGTTTTGGGTCGAGTTTTATGGCATCAGTTTCACAGGCCTCTGCTTCGGCATATCTTTTTTGCCGCAGGTACGATATGCCCAAATTAAAATGCAGGCGCTCGTAGTTTGGGTTATCCTTAATCCCGTTCTTATAACATTCAACAGCTTTATCGCCCTCGTTGTTATCATCATATATTGATCCCAGCAGATCATAAGTTTCGTACTTAGAATCCTTGGATTGTACAATTTTTTCAAGAAAAGGTATGGCATCTTTCCCCTTGCCCGAGCTGTAGAGCGTATAACCCATTTCATAATCGGCCTGCAGGTTATTCGGATCCGCTTTTAGCGCTTCGTTGTACTTTTCAATTGCTTCGGGGTATTTTCCGGCGTCATTTAACGCGACACCCTGTTTTACCAGGTCTTTTGTGGTATCGGTAGTTTGGGCATGGGCGGCAATGGTTAACAGGCTGATGATTACCGGTGCTAATAGTAGATTTTGCAATGTTTTCATTACCTGAAATTACAAAAAGTGAATAACAATATGGAAATGTTTAAAACTTAAAATATTTAACCGTGGTATAATTTCTAAATTTCGCCTTCGTTTATTTGAATAACTGTTATCTATGAGATTAATATATAAAAACTTTCTGCCTTTTACCGTTTCCCTACTTTTATTAGCCTCATGTTCGCAAAGTAAAAATAAACCAGTTTCATCAACACCCGATCTTGGCAAACCCTTTGACCCGACAGCATATTTAAAGTACGACCCTAAAAAGGCCGATAAGCGTATTGACGAGTTTATGAAACACCTGCACCAGGTGAGTGGCTTTAACGGCAATGTGCTGGTAGCAAAAAAGGGTAAAATAATATATGAAAACAGCTTTGGCTGGGCCGATTATCCCCGCCAGGATAGTTTAAATATCAACTCCAAATTTCAGCTGGCATCGGTTACCAAAACCATTACATCAACTGCTATTTTGCAGCTGATGGAGCGCGGTAAACTAAAGCTTAGTCAGGATGTGCGCGATTTCTTCCCGAACTTTCCGTACCAGGGCGTAACCATCAGGCTGCTACTCACACACCGCTCAGGCATGATGAACTATGTTTATTTTGTTGATGATATATACCGCGCGCAGCACCTCAACCAAAAAAAGGGCATCACCAACCAGCAAACAATGGATATGATAGCCCAGTATAAACCCACGCCGTTTAACAAGCCCGATAAGCGCTTTTTATACAACAACTCCAATTTTATGGTGCTGGGTTCCATTATTGAAAAGGTTACCGGCATTAGCTACGCCCAATATGTAAAGGAAAATATTTTTGACCCTGCCGGGATGAAAAATACTGCCGTATACTCAAAAGCGGTGTATGATAAAATACCTACCAATGTGCTCGGGCACGACCGCAATAGCTGGAAATATTCCGTTGCCCCTAATTTTTTAGATGGCCCCGTTGGTGCTTATGGCGTTTACAGTACCGTTGGCGACCTATTTATTTTTGACCGCGCCCTGCGGGCAGGCAGGCTGCTTAAACCCGCCACGCAGGATTCGGCCTATACCGACCGCAACCCTATGCTACGCGGGCATTTTAACTATGGCTACGGCTGGCGCCTGTTTGAAGCGCCCGGCCAAAAGGTGGTTTATCATACCGGTTGGTGGCATGGTTTTCGCCACATATTTTTGCGCGATATGAAAAACGATGTTACCATAGTGCTGCTCGGCAATATGGTTAACGGCAGCCTGCTGCACCTGGATGATCTGTTTAAACTAACCGGCATGCCCATTGTGCGCAAAAGCGCTTATACAGGCAGCGGTGGGGTTGAGGAGGACCAGTAGTCGGTTGATTAGTGAGTGGTTGGTTTGTATTTTAACTTTTACAAAACTAAATCCGGTTTATTTTACTTTATTAAGTAAACCATAATTTCGGGGAGGTTTTAACTTAATCAACCACTCTCCCAATAAACTTAATCAACCTCAAAAACATGTTCGACAAAATAAGGGAAGCAGAGCAAAAAGCGGGCGATATAAAAAAACGACTGGACGCCATAAGTGTAAGCGGTACGGCAGAGGGTGGCAAGATCACCGTAAATGCTAACGCGAACAAAGTGATCCAATCCATTCATATCGATGATGATTTTTTTAAGGATGCCGATAAAGAAGAACTGGAAGAATTGCTTTTAGTAGCCATAAATAAAGCTATGGATCAGGCCGATAACGTTAGCCAAAGCGAAATGGCCGCCTTAACACAGCAAATGTTCGGCGGCTTGGGCGGTATGTTTGGGAAGTAACCAATAATATGTCATTTCGAACGAGGTACGAGGAGAAATGACATCCTTTAATATAAATAAAAAACTACACTATATGAAAATCACCTATTACGGGCAATCGTGCCTTGAGTTGGAAGCCGGGGGAAAAAAGCTACTGTTCGACCCTTTTATTTCGCCAAACCCGCTGGCAAAACATATCGATATAAAGAGTATAAAACCCAATTATATATTAGTATCACACGGGCATGGCGACCATGTGGCCGATTTGATAGCCATACAAAAAAATAGCGGCGCCAAAGTAATTTGCATTGCCGAAATTGCCGGATGGCTGGGCAATCAAAACATCGAAGCCCACGGTATGAACATTGGCGGGGGATTTAATTTTGATTTCGGGCGGGTAAAAATGGTTAATGCCATCCACTCCAGCTCCATGCCCGATGGCAGCAACGGCGGTAACCCTGCGGGCTTTGTAATTTATGCCGACGGCAAAAAAATATACTTTGCAGGCGATACCGCGCTTACTTATGATATGAAACTGCTTGCCGATGAAAACCTCGACTGGGCGATTTTACCCATTGGCGATAACTATACCATGGGTGCCGATGATGCGATTAAAGCCTGTGATTTTATTAATTGCAAAAATGTAATAGGCGTGCATTACGATAGCTTCCCGGTAATAAAAATTGATAAGGACGAGGTGAGGGAAAAATTTATAAAGGCCGGGTTAAACCTAAAATTGCCTGCTATTGGCGAAAGTTTAGATCTGTAACAAAAAAAGCCCTCCTGAATAACAGGAGGGCTTTTTTATTTGCCTACTACATTTTGGTAGTATCTTTTTTGATTTTTACCTTACTGGTATCCGTCTTTATCTTAATCTTTTTCTTCTTCATCTTTTTGGTGGTATCAGTTTGCATGGTTCTGCCTGTATGAACCGGCGCCCCCGCATAAACACTTCCAAACGTGATCGCTGCTAAAGCAATCATACAACCTAATTTTTTCATGGTAATAATTTTTTAGTTTTAATTAGCTTGTACTATTAAGACAAATATTAACCATGAATTGTTTTAAATTATACTATAATTAAATTATGGTGCCATTTGGTATAAGCGCTCGTTTTTTAACTACCACAATTCCATCCTGTACGGTATGTGTGCCATAATCGCCATCTTCAAGTTTTTCGCCGCAATTAATTTGTACATCGTTGCCTATATAGGTGTTTTTATCAATAATGGCGTTTTTAATGGTACACCTGTCGCCAATACCCATTATCGGTGAATCACTTATCCGCGATTCTTCTATCTGTTCAAGCGTTTGGTAATTATCGCTGCCCATTACATAACAGTTCTCTATCACCGTATCAAAACCAATACGGGTACGTATACCTATAATCGACCGGGTAATATGGCTGGCGTTTATGATACAGCCATCAGCAACAATAGCTTTTTCCAAATGCGTACCGCTCATTTTTGATGGCGGCAGCATGCGTGCGCGGGTAAAAATGTAGTTTTTATCAAAAAGGTTAAATTGCGGTATTTCATCAGTCAGGCCCAGGTTGGCATCAAAAAATGATGGTATGGTACCAATATCTGTCCAATAACCCTCATACTGATAGCTTAATACCGTATGGCTGCCGATAGATTGCGGGATGATCTCCTTACCAAAGTCGGTACGTTCGTTACCTTGCAGCAAGTCGTACAAAAGTGCGCGGTTAAAAATATATATCCCCATCGATGCCAGGTAAAACCGGCCCTGTGCAGCCATTTCATCGCTTACTTCCGATTTCCATTCTTCAAAATCAGTTTTTGGTTTTTCAATAAAAGCGGTAACCATATTGTCATGGTCGGTTTTCAATATGCCAAAACCGGGTACATCATTGGCATGCACGGGTATGGTAGCTATCGATATTTCGGCATTGGCCTGGATATGGTTATCTATCATTTGCTCAAAATCCATCTGGTAAAGCTGATCGCCCGATAGGATGAGCACATAATCAAATTCATGTACCGCCAAATGGTGCAGGCTTTGGCGCACCGCATCAGCCGTGCCCTGGTACCATGAACCACTCATGGGGGTTTGCTCAGCCGCCAGTATATCAACAAAAGCCTCGCTAAAACTGCTGAAGTGATAGGTGTTTTTGATGTGCTTGTTTAACGATGCGGAGTTGAACTGCGTTAAAACATAAATACGCGTGATACCCGAATGCAAACAGTTGGATATTGGAATATCAACCAGGCGGTATTTGCCTGCAATTGGAACTGCCGGTTTTGAACGTGTTGCCGTAAGCGGAGATAAGCGACTTCCCTGGCCACCGCCAAGTACGATGCATATTACTTTTGATGTCATATTATAGGTTTTAAACTTTCGTAAAGGGTAATATATTCCCGCGCCGATCTGTTCCATGAAAAATCAAGGGCCATCATTCGTTTGCGCAGTAATTGCAGGTGTGCCGTGTTCTCATACAGGCTTAATGCACGGCTGATGGAATGACAGATATCATCGACAGATACATTGTTAAAACGTATGCCATAGCCGCCTTCATCGCCAAAATCAATAACTGTATCTTTTAATCCGCCGGTGCTTCTTACAATGGGCACAGTTCCATATCTGAGCGAATACAATTGATTAAGCCCGCATGGCTCCACGCGCGATGGCATCAGCAAAAAATCCGATCCGGCATAAACCCAATGGGCCAATGCTTCATCATACCCAATAAATACATTGCATTCGCCCGGGTACAAGTCTTTAAGCTCCAGCAATTGCCTTTCCATACCCGCGTCGCCCGTGCCTAAAACCAAAAAATTAAACTGGCCCGGGTGTTCGGCCATGCTTCTTTTAACAGCATCGGCAATCAGGTCGGCACCTTTTTCCATTACCAGGCGGCCAATGAATGATATGAGTGGTTTTTCGGGCGATAAGCCAAACCTGGCGCATAATTCGGCCTTGTTCTTTTCCTTGCCATGTGCCAGTTTAGCCGCCGAAAATTTTACAGGGATCATGGGGTCGGTTTTAGGATCCCACACCTCGGTATCTATACCATTTATAATTCCCGATCCTTTCGACCGTTCAACCCAAAACAAATATTCCAAACCGTTGGAGCTAAGCGTAAGCTCTTCTAAATAACTTGGCGATACGGTGGTATAACGCCAGCAACATTTTACGGCGGCGGCAAGCGGGTTTATATTCCCGCTCCAATCCAGCAGGCCACCTTTGCTCAAGTCGATCTCGGGCAGCCAGTTAAGCTTATCCCAGCCAAAAAAACCGTGGTATTGCCCGTTGTGTATGGTAAATACGGTTGCCGTATTGGCCAGACGTGTATATAACCTTGAATGATATAGCAGAAAAGGTATTAAACCCACATGATGATCGTGACAATGTATCAGGTCGGGGCTTTGCTGCGAGTAGTTTATCCAGTCTAAAAACGCTAATTGAAAGGCCACAAACTGCTCCCTTTCATCGGGGTACATATAAACCTCTTCGCGATCAAGCAAGCCGGGAATTTTTATGAGGTATAATTCAAAGCCCAGCTTATTGGTACGCTCTTTTAAAACTTCAAAGTAAAGCCTGCGCGTACCCAGCAGGGTTGAGGCCTGGAAAACCACATCAAATACGTTTTCCTGTACAAATTTGCGGTTATAATAAGGTATTACAACGGCAGCGTCCATACCGGCCTGGTTTTGGTATTTTGGCAACGCGCCAACTACATCGGCAAGGCCGCCAACTTTGGCAACAGGATAACATTCGGCGGCAAGATGATAAATTCTCATTCAGGATTTATATGGGTTCAATTTAAGCAAAGATTGCTAAAAGAAAAACCCATAATGATTTATATAGTTTTTGAAATTTAGATGGAGGATTGTAAAAATGTTAATAACCTTTCCAGTTTCTTATTGAAAGATTTATACCAAAAGCGCCGGGTAGCTTTTTGCCTTAGTGTATTTAGGAGTGCTGGGTGCTGGCTAAAAGTATGAAATGATTACTAAAAAGTAATGCCGCATGAAAGTATTGTTCAATTTAAGTGTTCTCTTGATCGTCTGGCCAAAAAAATATTGGGAGAATCACTGTTTATCACAATTTTATAAATATTGTTCATTTCGCAAAGCTTCAATACATCTTTTGTATTCATTGAAACGTAAGGCTGTGTTCCTTTTGCCCAATTTGATATAGCAACTTCATCGGTAAATGCGCCCAATACTTTAATTCCGTCCACTTCAAAAATACAGGTCAGGCTTAAAATTTCATTTGTTGATGCAGACCATTGAAAACCCGGTTGATGGTTATTTTTTGCAGATGGTAGTATCAAAAATGAATTACCATTGAGCAATTCGAACATAACCCTCTCAAAATTTTTGCCCGATGGGTCTTTGCCCCAGTCATCCAGCAACGAAATTAACTTAGTATTATCAGCGCCCTCCATGCCATATTATTTAATGCGCTTCCAACCAGTTCAACCCCGTACCTATCTCTACCATAATAGGCACGGTAGTTTTAATGGCGTTTTTCATGTTATGTAGTATGATGGGTTTCACTATTTCCACCTCATCATGCGGCACATCAAACACCAGCTCATCATGCACCTGCATGGTCATGCGGGCATCCAGCTTTTTGGCTAAAAATTCACGGTGAATATTGATCATGGCGATCTTTATCATATCCGCCGCCGAACCTTGTATCGGCGCGTTAATCGCATTTCGCTCGGCAAAGCCGCGTACTGTCGCGTTAGCTGAATTTATATCGCGCAGATACCTGCGGCGGCCCATTAAAGTGCATACGTAACCGTTTTCGCGGGCAAAGTTCATGGTATCGGCCATATATTTTTTGATGCCGGGGTATTGGGCGAAATAATTGTCGATAATATCTGCCGCCTCTTTACGTGGGATACCCAGATTTTGCGATAAGCCAAAAGCCGACTGCCCGTAAATTATCCCAAAATTTACTGCCTTGGCATTGCGGCGCTGGGTGCTTGTTACCTCATCGAGCGCTATGCCGTACACATTGGCGGCGGTTGCAGTGTGGATATCAAGGTCATTTACAAAGGCGGCCATCATGTTTTCGTCCTTGCTGATCTCGGCTATGATGCGCAGCTCAATCTGCGAATAATCGGCTGATACAATGGTATGGCCTGCATCGCGTGGGATAAAGGCCTTGCGCACTTCGCGACCACGTTCGGTGCGGATAGGTATGTTTTGCAGGTTTGGATTGGTGGAGCTTAAACGCCCGGTAGCCGCCACCGCCTGGTTATAGGAGGTATGCACGCGCCCGGTTTTAGGGTTTACCATTTGCGGCAAGGCATCCACATAAGTTGATTTTAACTTTTGCAGCTGGCGATAGTCTAAAATATCGCGCACAATATCGCTTTTTGCTGCAAGCGACAGCAACACATCCTCGCCGGTTTGGTATTGGCCGGTTTTTGTCTTTTTTGCTTTTGGGTCGAGCATCAGTTTCTCAAACAAAACCTCGCCTAATTGTTTTGGCGACGCGATATTGAAACGCACACCCGCTTTTTCATAAACCGTTTTTTCCAGCTTGGCAATATCCGTTTCCAGGTCTTTTGAAAACTCCTGTAGCGTAAAATGATCTATTTTAACACCTTCAAACTCAATATCGGCCAAAACATATATCAGCGGGTGCTCAATTTCATGTATCAGCTTTTCACCTTCTACCTGTTTAAGCTTTGGCTCGAAGATATCCTTTAATTGCAGCGTGATATCGGCATCCTCAGCCGCGTACTCCTTAATTTTTTCTATCTCCACATCACGCATGCTGCCCTGGTTTTTGCCTTTGGCACCAATAAGCGTAGTAATGGAAACCGGTTTATAACCCAAATAATTTTCCGACAGCACATCCATACCGTGCCGGGTGTCCGGGTCGATGATATAATGCGCCATCATGGTGTCAAACAGGTCGCCTTTTACCTGTACGCCATACCATTTCAGCATCAGGATATCAAACTTTATGTTTTGCCCGGTTTTGCCAATGGTGGCATCTTCCAGCACTGGCTTAAATTCATCAACTATTTTCTTTGCTTCCTGCTGATCGGCGGGCACGGGCACATACCAGCCCTCGTTTGGTTTTATGGCGAATGATAAACCCACCAGCTCGCAATGGTTGGCGTCGGTACCGGTAGTTTCGGTATCAAAACAAATGCTTTTTTGCTGTTTTAACAGGGCGATAAGTTCGGCGCGTTTTTCAAAAGTATCAGCCAGGTGATATTGGTGCGCAACGGTATCGATATTTTTTGATGGGATGGTAAATTCGGGCTCGGCAATATCGGCAATATCAACCGTCATGGTGGTGCGGCCCGTAGCAACCGGGTTACCAAAAAGGTCGGTTTGGATAGATACGGCCTTCATCTCCGTTACGCTGAAATCATCACCAAAAACACGCTTTCCTAAAGTGCGGAACTCTAATTCTGCAAATAAAGGTTCTAACAGGTCTTTACTTGGGGCGCACATTTCCAGTCCGGCCTCATCCAGTTCAACCGGCGAGTTCAGGTTGATGGTAGCCAATCTTTTCGACATCAGGCCCTGCTCCGCATACTGCTCCACATTTTCGCGCAGCTTACCCTTTAACTCGTGACTATGGTTGATGATCTCCTCAACAGAGCCATATTGTTTGATGAGTAATTTGGCTGTTTTTTCGCCAACGCCGGGGATGCCGGGGATGCCGTCAACCGCATCGCCCCATAAACCTAAAATATCAATTACCTGCTCAACACGCTCAATTTCCCATTTGGCCAAAACCTCTTTTACACCCAATATCTCCATTTCGTTACCCATGCGGGCAGGTTTGTAAATGTGGATGTTGGGCGATACCAATTGTGCAAAATCCTTATCAGGGGTCATACAATACACCTGGTAGCCCTTTTGCTCCGCTTTTTTGGCAAGGGTGCCGATGATATCATCAGCCTCGAAACCATCCGAAGTGATCAGCGGGATATTGAAGCCAAGCACCACCCTGAAAATGTAAGGCAGGGCTTTTGACAGATCCTCAGGCATGCTTTCGCGATGGGCTTTGTATTTTTCGTATTCGGTATGGCGCTCGGTGGGGGCATCGGTATCAAATACCACGGCCATGTGGGTAGGCTGTTCCTTTTTCAATACATCAAGCAGCGTATTGGTAAACCCCATTACCGCCGATGTATTTAAGCCACCCGAAGTAAAGCGTGGGCTCTTACTCAAGGCAAAATGCGCCCGGTAAATAAGGGCCATGCCATCCAAAAGAAATAGTTTTTTCATGTTTATAATTACGCTGGTTTTTGAAGCGATCGTAACGATTTGTTGGGCGATCAGTTTAAAACAGTGCGTTTCAAAAATACGATTTATGTTGGTTACTACTTGTTATCCCGTTTCCTTTTTTATGTAATGCATAGCGGGATTTTAAATTATATTATGTCATTGCGAGTGATAGCGTGGCAACCTCGTCGCTTACCTATTGAACCCGACGAGGTTGCTTCGTCGTTCCTCCTCGCAATGACATATTTGTGGGTTATTTAAAGCTACAATCAGCCAAATGATCATTCACCATGCCTGTTGCCTGCATGTGGGCATAGCAAATAGTGGTGCCAAAGAATTTAAAGCCGCGTTTTTTCATATCCTTGCTAATCGCATCCGAAATTGGTGTACTGGCGGGTATACTTCCCGGTTGATTGATGATAGGCTTACCATCGGGCATAAAGCTGTACAGGTATTTATCAAACGAGCCGAACTCCCTTTGCACATCAATAAACAGCCTGGCGTTGCTTATAGATGATGCGATTTTTAAGCGGTTACGGATAATGCCCGCGTCATTCAACAGCCGCTGTACATCTGTTTGATCAAAAGCAGCCACTTTTTTCACATCAAAATCCGCGTAAGCTTTGCGGTAGTTCTCTCTTCTGCGCAGGATAGTGATCCAGCTCAAACCCGCCTGTGCCGATTCCAATATCAAAAACTCGAATAGTTTTTTATCATCATGGGTTACCTTGCCCCATTCTTCATCGTGGTATTTGATGTACAGCTCGTCGTTTCCTGCCCAGGTGCAGCGTTTTATTTCTTTTGTTTTCATGATTTATCTAATTACTAAATATAAAACTATGTCATTGCGAGCGATAGCGTGGCAATCTCGTCGCACGTATATGAACGCGACGAGATTGCTTCGTCGTTCCTCCTCGCAATGACATAAAGAGTAAAATCTTTATGCTTCGTTCAATTCATCCCAGTATTCAACGGCTCTGCGGTAATGTGGTATTACAATCGATCCGCCTACTAAATTCGCTATCATAAAAACCTCGTTCATTTCATCGTGATTAACGCCTGCTTCGTGGCATTTGCCTAAGTGGTATTTGATGCAATCGTCGCAGCGCAGCACCATTGATGCTACCAGGCCCAGCATTTCCTTGGTTTTTACATCCAAAGCACCATCGGCGTAGGTGGTGGTATCCAGCGCGAAAAACCGTTTGATATTGGTGTTGGATGATTCCATTATCCTGTCGTTCATTTTGGTTCGATAGGCTTCAAAATCGTCTACTAATTTTCCCATGGGTGTATAATTATTGAATGAGTGATGGAATGAATTATTGATTGAATATTAAACTTTAAAGTTATAAATCTTTATTTTTACAAACCTCGAATTGCTAATAAATTTATCAAATAATTACATAGCCATGGATAGTTTATCGCCCAATATTTTTGTTAAGGATATTAACAAAACCATTGATTTTTACAAAGAACTTGGTTTTCAGTTAGTGATGACCGTACCCGATGACGGCAGCCCTTTTGTTTGGGCCATGATGGTGAATGGCAACGTTAACTTTATGTTTCAAAGCTTTGCCAGCCTGGGTGACGACCTGCCGCAAATAAAAAGGCATGATGGCGGTTCGCTGCTGCTTTATATCAAGTTAAAGGGCATCCTGCTGTTTTTTGAGGCTTTGAAAGATAAGGTTACGGTTGTACACGGACTGGAAAAAACATTTTATGGCGCCACCGAATTTTCAATTTTAGATAATAACGGCTACCTGCTAACCTTTGCCGAAGATATAGAATGATAGATTTTAAACGCATTGACCATATTCATATAGCCGTTGCGCCCGACAAATTGGAGGATGCCAAAGCATTTTATACCGGCATTATGGGTTTGCAATTGATCAACAGGCCGAACCATCTTTTTACTACGCCCGGCTATTGGTTTAATATAGGCAATATACAATTGCACATAGGTGTTGAGCCGCAATTGCCCATTTCTACCCGGCATACCGCCTTTGAGGTGGCAGATGTTGATGCCGCGCTCAACTATCTTAAAAACAAAGTTCAGCTACTTGATGAACCAACCATACCCGGGCGCAGGCGCTTTGCTTTTCTCGATCCTTTCGGCAACCGGATGGAGCTGTTGCAAATAATTGATATTTAAAGCTTTAATTGTTTTAATAGTGTACCTTTAGTAAACCAATTAAAGAAAGAACTTTTTATGAAATTTATCTCTCCAAAAATCCACGGGATTATTGATTTCTTAGTGGTTTTACTTCTTTTGGCCTCGCCAATGCTTTTTGGCATGAATGGGATCTTAGCCTTATTCACTTACGCCCTGGGCATAGTGCATTTAATATTAACCCTGTTAACTGATTTTAGCGCGGGTGCATTCAAGCTCATCCCGCTGCCCTTTCATGGAATGATAGAGCTACTGGTTGGCGTAGTGCTGATCGTACTGGCATTTACCCTTTTTAATGATGGCGGAATAGGGAAGATATATTATATATGCTTTGGGGCCGCTGTATTATTAACCTGGCTTTTTACTGATTACAACGGCGTTACAATTGCATCGGTTTAAATTATAGCGCCAGCTCGATATTCGGATCCCAGAAAACAGTTTTAAAATCCTGCACCTGGTCGTCTTTTACGGTAACACCTTCGCTTTCGAGCATTTGGGCCATTCTATCGCCACCAAAATGAAATTTAGCAGTAAGTAAGCCCTGCCGGTTTACCACCCTGTGCGCCGGTACAGGTGGCTGCTCCTTGCCGCAGGCCTGCATGGCATAACCTACCATACGTGATGATCCTTTTGTGCCTAAATAATTGGCAATAGCGCCGTAGGAAGTTACCCTGCCCTTAGGTATCCGCCGGGCTACCTGGTAAACCTTATCAAAAAAATTAATATCATCCATTATTAAAATGAGAATTTAAGATAGTTTATATTCTTATTATCCTTTAAATACTTTTTCTCATAATAGGTTTTTATCGATAACACCTCATCAGCATAAGCCGAATGGTACAGGTCTGCGGTTTTTGCGTGAAGCTTTAATTCCAGTTCACCAATTTTTTCGGCGGTATAGGCATGCAGGTTATCGTTATCTGTTTTCAGGTTGATAAAACCGCCAGACTTTAAAAAATGCCTGTACATATCCAAAAAGCGTTGTGAGGTTAACCGTTTTTTCTCGCGGCTCAGTTGCGGCTGCGGATCGGGGAAGGTGATCCATATTTCATCCACCTCTGCGGGGCCAAAGTAATCTATTATATTCTCTATCTGTATGCGCAGAAAGGCTACGTTAGTTACATTTTCTTCGAGCGCGTCTTTAGCGCCGCGCCACAGGCGGTTGCCTTTGTAATCAACACCAATAAAATTTTTGTTGGGGAACATGCGGGCAAGGTTTACCGTGTACTCGCCTTTACCGCAGGCCAGTTCCAGTACAACAGGGTTATTGTTTTTAAAATGATCGGCCGCCCATCTGCCTTTAAATTGTTTACCGGCATCTAATTGCAACACATTGCTAAAGGTATCTATTTCGGCAAAGCGCCTTATTTTGTCTTTTCCCACTAAAAATTAATTTGTTGTTGCACCAATAATAATATCGAACACTAAATATCGAATATCCAATAATGAAGTGATTTACTTCATCATCTTATATCCGGCATTTGATATTTCGTATTAAAATATATCGTGCAAAAATAGTGGTAAGCGCCGAAACTACAAACCGTATGGATAATTGCCCTCGGCAGTGCCTTCTTTTTTGTGGAAAAGCGTTTTTACCTTATCCCATACGCTCACCACGGCTTCTTCATTGATATAACCCGATGCTTTTTGCGAAACAAGGCCCACCAAGGTTTTTATAATAAAGCCGGAGTTTTTGAACAGGGTTTTATTGAGGGTGATCGGAATTAAAAAACGTGATAACAGGCTTACAAAATCCTGGTTAAAAATATTCGATCTGCTTTCGCCGGGGTTATCCGGCTTGGGGAATAATGAGTAAACGGTTGAAAATATGGCCGCGGGGCTACTAAAACGCTGCGCCAGCGCGTGGCTTTTCTGCTGTTCCAGCTCACGTAGCCTTACAATCTCTTCCTTTAAATCCCAGCTGTTTCTTATAGGTGCGTCCATCATTTATTATTTAAATATCTTTTGTATAATACCATTAACAATTGGCCTTTCAAGGCGTTTTTTATTAAGCTTTAAAACAATAGCGATGATGAGATAAATAAGCGCAACACAACCAAAACCTTCCCAATCCGAATTAAACAGGTAAGCCAGGTAAAATGCCAGGGTAATACTGGCAAATATAAAAGCCATAATCATGCTTAGTATAGCCACAACATCGGCAATAATACTGGCTGCAATTGATGTGCCGCCTTCAATAGCCCTGTATTTAGCAAGCTTAAAGCGTGTTTCGGCGTAATCTGTCAACTGCTCAATAATAGGCGGCTGTGGTTCTTTGTTGGCTTCCATATAATTTATTTATAACCCCGGCCAATTAAAACATCAGCCGGGGTTCAGTAAAATTTATGCGTGTTCCAGGTCGTCCTGGTATTCTAACTCGGCACCTTTTATTTTTGTTTTAATGTTTTCAATAACCTTATCTTTTAATCCAACCAGGTTATCAATTTCATTAGCGGCGGTTTCTTTTATAGAGTCGCCAAGGTTTTTTAATGATTCAGAAAGTTTGTCGCGTGTTTCACTGCCTTTCTCGGGTGCAAATAGCATCCCTAATGCTGCTCCTGCTGCCAGCCCGGCAAGCAATGCAATTACTACTTTTGAGTTATCATTCATATTATTATAATTTTTATGTTGACTAATTGTTTTATAAAAACGGCTAAATATCTTGCCAAGTATTATTAACACGACAAATTGTCTTACGTTTTAAAGCGCGTTTTGTTTGTTTTGACCGGCTTATTTTATCCGCTCACCTACAAAACCAGGCATTTATGGGTATTATATGTCGGGCCCGGTGCGCATGCGTTCCAGCCTGTCGGCGGCAAGGCGGTTTGTTTCATATATCTCCAGCAATAATAAAAAGTACGATAGCAATACCGGGCCAAAAACCAGGCCTAATATACCAAACAATGGCAAGCCTATAAACACGCCGATAACCGTTATGATGGGGTGGGTGTTGCCAATGCGTTTATTGATGATCATACGCAAAACATTATCAATATTGCCTATAAATAATAAACCGTAAGCTAATAGCAATATGCCTTTTACGGTATGGTCATTGGCAAATAGTATAATACTTGCGGGTATACAAAGCGTTGGCGCGCCTACCACGGGTAAAAACGAAATAAAGGAGCCTATCACCCCCCAAAATATAGGGTCGGGTATGCCGAAGATCCAGAAGCCATTAGCAAGCAATATGCCTTGTGTTAGCGCTATAATGCCCTGCCCCAATACATTTGAGTAGGTGGAGTTGCGTAGCGCGGCGGCAAACTTTAAAGCATGCTGCTCGCGAAATGGGGCATATTTTAGCAGGCCGGCCTCAAATACATCTATCTGCACCAGCATAAAATACAGCAGAAAATATAATACCAGCAGGGTTAAAATTATACTGGCGGCACTGCCTAAAATTGATGGGAACAGGTCGGTAGCGAATGTGCCCAGCTTTTGCAGGGTATTTTCAGCAAAATGGGGCTGGTTTAAATTCGCTGCCGTAAAGGCATCAATTTTTGAGAGCCACTCCTGTATGTGAAAGCTATTATGGTTGATACCCGATATTTTACCTATCACCATAAAGCTTAAGGTCAAAAACGGGATAACGATCACGATAAGCGAGCTGAAAATGATCATTAAGGCGACAACCGATTTATTCCAGCCCTTTTTTTCAACCAGGTACAAATAGCCGGGCCTGAAAATTGTGAACAGCACAATGGCCCCCAGTATGGCGCTGAATAATCCGCTCAGCGCGTAAAGCAAAAAGCAGCCCAGCACAATTATGCTGACCAGTATGATATTATTACGCTGCTTATAGCTAAAAATCGACATCGGGATGAGTTAGATGATACCTATCACATAAACAAAAAAACGCCAAAAAGTTTTTAGCGCACAGGTATAATATAATGCAAAAACTATTAAGCCCTTTCTTCTAAAAATTCCTTTATTTTTTCGCAGCTCCCGGCAATTATATCCATATAAAAAATATGGTCGGCTGATGCATTTGGCGGAATTTCGTAGCGTAACTGGTCAAGGGCCATTTGTATGTTGGAAAGCTGGTTCCTGATGTCGTGTTTTAACATCTTTAGTTCACCGGCTGCAGCATCCTGTAATGGCTTTTTCATTTACTTAAGGTTGATGGCCTTCATTTTATTATAAAGTGTTTTCCTGTCGATCTTTAATATTTCGGCGGCTTTGGTTTTATTGAAGTTAACCTCCTTTAAAACCCTTAAAATGGTTTCGTATTCAGCCTCAAGCGCCGCGTTTTTCAGATCGTGCCTGTTTTCTTTTACTTCTGTAGGTTCAGTGCTGCCATTGCTGTTATTTACATAATCAAAGGTCAGCATCCTGTTTGAAATTTCAAGCGGGAGCGCTTTCATGGTTATCTCATTACCTTCGGTAAGCAGGGTGGCGCGCCTTACTACGTTCTTCAGCTCGCGAATATTGCCCGGCCAGCGGTAACTCATAAAACACTCGATAACCTCAGGCGAAAAGGATGTTACATTGCGGCTCAGCTCGTGGTTGGCTATGATCAGGAAATGATCGGCCAGCAGTATAATATCATGCCCGCGTTCGCGCAATGGCGGCATATAAATACTAAACTCGTTAAAACGATGGTAAAGGTCTTCCCTGAAACGGCCTTTTTGTATACTTTCCTGCAGGTTTTCGTTAGTAGCTACTATCAGGCGCACATCCAGGTCAATTTCGCGGGTGCTGCCTATCCTTTTAACCTTTCGCTCCTGCACGGTACGCAGTAGGGCCGCTTGTATATCGTAGGATAGGTTGCCAACTTCGTCTAAAAATAAAGTACCGCCGTTAGCCATTTCAAAGTGGCCTATTTTGGTATATAAAGCGCCTGTAAACGAGCCTTTTTCATGGCCGAAAAATTCGCTGGCGGCAAGCTCCTTAGTAAGCGAGCCGCAATCCATAGCTATAAAAGGATGGTTATGGCGCGGGCTGCTCAAATGAATGCTTTTAGCTACGGCTTCTTTGCCGGTACCGCTATCACCAAATATAATTACACTGTAATTGGTGGGCGCCACCAGGTCTATCTGCCGCAATATTTCTTTAGAAGCTTTGCTGGTGCCAAATACAAATTCACCGTTGGGGGTGTTCTTTTTTTCTTTTGATTTTGAGCTGATGATCGGCTCCTGGTAATCATCTTCCAGCAAAGCATATTGGGTTTCAATAGCCTTGTTAATGGTATTTAGTATTTCATCGGGATATAATGGCTTAGTAATGTAATCATAGGCACCCATTTTGATGAGCTCAACCGCCATTTTAATATCAGAGTAGCCGGTTATGATAATAACGCCGGTTTTGGGATATTGCGTTTTTATATTTTTCAGCATTTCGCGGCCATCAGTATCTTCCAGCCGAAAATCACACAATACCAGGTTAAAATCCCCATTTTTGAGGTATTCCATAGCATTTGTTCCCGTTGATGCTGTTTGTACTTCAAAACCGTTACGGGTTAAGAATTTTGATAACAACAGTGCAACGTTTACTTCATCATCAATGATGAGGATCTTCTTCATATTCAGCAAACTGTTAACAGGTAAATGTTAAAGCTGTTAAGTTACACAAATTTGCTAAATGTTGTAAATTTTATGAAAAATGAGTGAAATTTTATGTCGTATTACTTCAAATTAAAGGCATAGGCTACACGTGCCGCAATAAAGTTATTGTAGTGCCCGTCGCCATAAAAGCTTTGAACGCCTTCGTACCTGAAACCTACATCAATATACCTCCTGTTGGGCATTTTAAATAATATACCCATTTGCCCGGCATAGGTTAAACCGGTGCTGTTAAGGCCATAAACGGCCGATTTATTTAACAAAAGGCTTTCACCACCTTCGGCCTGCAGATAAAACGTGCGTATCAAAAAATATTTCAAACCTACTTTTGCGGGTAAAATTTCCATATTGGCAACTTTTACACCTTGTATGGCCTGGGGGTTTTCACCGATATTGGTATTGGGCGAAAAAAGATTAAAACCAATATTGCCGGTAAAATATAATTTTTCGGTTATAGGCACATCAATTTGTGCAGAAGCGCCTATGTTGTACGCGTATGAATCATTAAACGTACCATTGGGTACACCACCATCAAGGCCAACGCTAACGCGTGTAGTATCGGGCACGGCTGAATTTTGCGCTTTAGCGCCTATTGCAAAGCTTAAAAATGCTATTAAGTAGATAATTTTTTTCAAAGTGATCTTCATTTTTATGTTTAGATTAATTGTGTTAGAACGTACAATAAAATAACAACGTATACCGTGGCAAAAATTTATCTGCCTGTTTTTTGTGCAAAGCTAATATCAGTTTTGATTTATAGATACTTTACGGCCATAAAAATGCGAATTATTTGAATTTTAAATTGTTAAATAAGGTTAATAACTGTAATATTTAGTTTACACCCTTTACTTAAGCACAAAAAAGGCGCCTGTAAACAGGCGCCCTCTTTTATTAAACTAATTATCACCCAATATTAAAACCCATAAGCTACACGCAGACCAAAGAAATTAACTTTGCTGTCGTTAACATTGGTAACAAATTCTGAGCTTGCTTCGTAACGGATACCGGCATCAATATAATTGTTGCCACCTAACTGAAACTGGTAACCAATTTGAGGTGCGTAAATAAACGCTGCTGATTTGTTAAAACCAACATCAGATTTGTTTAAGGCAAATGCTGCACCTGCTTCGCCCTGTATGTAAAAATTACTTACCGGGAAGAATTTTAAACCAGCTTTAACCGGCAATAACTCAATGTTTGTTGGCGATACGGTTGTACCTTCAATATCAATATTATTTTTACCAAAAACGTTATCGTAACCTGCGTTAACGGTAACGAATAATTGATTTACAACCGGGATATCCGCCTGTACCGAACCACCAAGGTTCCAGTTATAGCTATCTGATAATTTACCGGTAGGGATGCCAGCGTCGACACCAATACTGAATTTTACTCCGCCTGAAGTTGTTGTTGAAGCTGTAGATGGGGTAGTTGTTTGTGCTTTAGCACTGAATGCGAATGCAGCGAATGCTAAGGCAATTGCTGAAATTTTTAATGTACTTTTCATGACTATATGTTATTAATTTTTGTTGTGTGTGTTTAAACACGCAACAAAGTAACGCACATAATCATATAAGTTTTTTCATCCAAATGTCACGATTATTCAATCGATTGATTAACAGTAAGATAAAATCTGACTAAATTGGTTTTTAGGTCAGTTAACTGATTTAGCAATGGGTGAATGGTGGTTATTTTTTGAATTTTGTCATCCTGAGCGCAGCGAAGGATCTATTATATAAGCGGACGGTGACCAAGCGCTTGGCTACAACGCGATAGATCCCTCGCTACGCTCAGGATGACAAAGAGGTGTAAACTATTTCCCCTTAAATTCTGGTTTTCGTTTTTGGAGGAATGCGGAAACACCTTCCTGCAGGTCGTTCGTATCAAAGCATTTCCCAAATTCGGCTATCTCTACCTCGAAGCCATTTGCCCCGGGATCAGATGCCGCGTTTACCGCGCGTATGGCCGAAGCGATGGCAAGCGGGGCCCGTAATAATATCTTATTTAAGATCTCTTCAGCTTTAGCTAATAATTCACCGGCACTAACCACATGGTTCACCAGGCCGTATTGATAAGCCTCCGCAGCGGTTATCATATCGGCAGTCATGATCATCTCCAGCGCTTTGCCTTTGCCAACCAGTTGCGTTAAACGCTGCGTACCACCATAACCGGGTATAAGGCCAAGGGTAACTTCGGGCAAACCCATTTTTGCATTGTCAGATGCTATGCGGATGTGGCAGGCTAAAGCCAGTTCCAATCCCCCGCCCAAAGCAAAACCGTTAATAGCAGCTATAACAGGCTTGTTGCCATGCGCTATCCTGTCAAAAACATTGCGGTGCCCTTCGCGCGAAAGCCCGGTACCCGTATACTTATCCAATGAGGCAAATTCCGAAATATCCGCGCCAGCTACAAAGGCCTTTTGCCCTGCACCGGTAATGATCAGCCCGCCAATTTCGTTATTTTGAAATGCCTCGTTCAATGCCTCGTGCAATTCGGCAAGGGTAGCTTTGTTTAAGGCATTCAGCTTGCTTTCGCGGTTGATGATGATATACTGAATGCGGCCTTTATGCTCAATTAATATGTTTTCAAATGCCATAAGGATGCTTGTTTAAAAATTACGGTGCTGGTGTACCCATGCGGTAATATAAGCCACAATATCCTGCGTATTGGTGCCCGGCGGAAAAAGCTCGCCTACGCCAAGTTTTTTCAAGGCCTCCATATCCTCATTCGGAATAATGCCGCCGCCCGTAAGCAGCAAATCATCCATGCCTTTTTCCTTTATCAGGTTGATGATCTTGGGGAAAACAGTCATGTGCGCGCCGGAGAGGATGGATATGCCAATGGCATCCACATCTTCCTGCAGGGCAGTGTTCACCACCATTTCGGGGGTTTGGCGCAGGCCGGTATAGATCACCTCCATACCCGCATCGCGCAGCGAAGTAGCAATAATACGCGCGCCTCGGTCATGCCCGTCGAGCCCGACTTTAGCAACTAATACACGAATTGGCCGGTTAAAGGTATTACTCATAGTAAAACCGTGGTTTATTTGGCGGTAAAAGTAGGAAGAAAATATGAAGTTAGTGATTAGAGGTTAGAGATTAGTGATAGTAACACAAGCGCAAAAAAAGGACGGTCATGCACGTACCTAATAAAAAATCACGTCATTGCAAGGAACGAAGCCCACACGCTTAGCGGATTTGTAAAGTGAGGTTGCTTCGTTCCTTGCAATGAAGGCGCGTATTAAAAATCATCTTAAAAAACACCTTTCAGCTTTAACCTTTCGCCTTTAACCTTTATTCCCTATTTTTGCCCTGATACTTACAAATGACATGAGCGAAGAAAGATCATTAAATTTTATTGAAGAAATAGTTGAAGAGGATATAAGCGCTGGTAAAAACGGCGGCAGGGTGCTTACCCGTTTCCCGCCTGAACCGAACGGCTACCTGCATATAGGCCATGCCAAATCTATTTGCCTTAATTTTGGGCTGGCGCTAAAGTATAACGGTAAAACCAACCTGCGTTTTGATGATACGAACCCTACTAAAGAAGAAACCGAATATGTCGACAGTATAAAAGCCGATGTAAAATGGCTGGGCTTTGAATGGGCCAATGAACTGTACGCCTCTGATTATTTCGACCAGATCTATGATTTCGCAGTAACACTGATAAAAAAAGGGCTGGCTTACGTAGATGATAGCACGCCCGAAGAAATAGCCAACCAAAAAGGCACGCCTACAGAACCCGGCACCCCCAACAAATACCGCAGTCGCAGTATAGAGGAAAATTTGCTGTTGTTTGCCGAAATGAAGGCGGGTAAATACCCCGATGGCGCCAAAGTATTGCGCGCTAAGATCGACCTGGCTTCGCCGAATATGCATTTGCGCGACCCGCTGATGTACCGTATAAAACATGCCCATCACCACCGCACCGGCGATGCCTGGTGCATATACCCTATGTATGATTTCGCCCATGGTGAATCGGACGCAATTGAGAAGATCACCCATTCCATTTGTACGCTGGAGTTTATCCCCCACAGGCCATTGTACGATTGGTTTATTGAGCAACTGGATATATTCCCTTCAAAACAATATGAGTTTGCCCGTTTAAACATGACCTATACCGTAATGAGCAAGCGCAAGCTGATACAATTGGTAAATGAGGGGCATGTAGAAGGCTGGGACGACCCGCGAATGACCACCATCAGCGGATTGCGCCGCAGGGGCTATACCCCGGCTTCTATACGCGAATTTTGCGAGCGTATAGGTGTTGCCAAGCGCGAGAACATGATAGATGTAAGCCTGCTTGAATTTTGCATCCGCGAAGACCTGAACAAAACAGCCTGGCGCCGCATGGCAGTGCTCGACCCCATCAAACTGGTACTTACCGATTATCCAGCTGATAAAACCGAGACCATGTACGGCGAGAATAACCCCGAAGTAGAGGGTGGCGATGGTGGCCGCGATATCCCCTTTAGCAACGAACTGTGGATAGAGCGCGAGGATTTTATGGAAGAACCGCCTAAAAAGTTTTTCCGTTTGGGCGTTGGCCTCATGGTACGTCTCAAAAACGCCTATATTGTAAAATGTGAAAGTTTTGTAAAAGATGCCGGTGGCAACGTAACCGAGATCCATTGTACCCACATCCCCGATTCAAGATCGGGTGGCGATAGCAGCGGTATCCATGTAAAAGGTACCATCCATTGGGTAAGTGTGCCGCATGCCAAAACTGCCGAAGTGCGTTTATATGACCGCCTGTTCCAGGTAGAAGATCCATCAAACGAAGAGGGCGATTTTAAAGAATACCTGAATCCCAACAGCCTGCACATCATAAAAACAGCCTATATTGAACCTGAATTGGCTAAAGCCGAAGTTGGTGTAAGCTGTCAGTTTATGCGCAAGGGCTATTTTACGCTTGATAAGCACTCTACTGCCGATAAACTGGTATTTAACCGCACCGTTACTTTAAAAGATGGCTGGGTAAAAAAATAATATGAAAGTTAGCGGCTTTACCTTCATACGCAACGCGGTTAATAACGATTATCAGATAGTAGAGGCCATAACCTCCATTTTGCCTATCTGCGATGAATTTATTGTAGCCGTTGGTAATTCTAACGACAATACCCGTAAGCTGATAGAAAGCATCAATTCGCCCAAAATAAAAATTATCGATACCGTTTGGGATGATACGCTAAGGGAAGGCGGTGGTGTATTTGCCCTTGAAACCAATAAAGCGCTTGATGCGATATCGCCCGACACCGACTGGGCCTTTTACATTCAGGGCGACGAGGTGGTACATGAAAAATATCTCCCAACCATAAAAAAGGAAATGGAGGATAATTTGAATGACCCCAAAATAGAAGGCCTGCTATTCAAATACATCCATTTTTATGGCTCGTATGACTATTATGGCGATACCCGGCGATGGTACCGCCGCGAAATAAGGGTGATAAAAAACATAAAGGGCATGCGATCCTACAAAGATGCACAGGGTTTTAGGTTAGATGACCGCAAAATTAACGTAAAGCTGATAGATGCCTATATATACCATTATGGCTGGGCCCGCCCGCCTCAGGGATTAACCCATAAAGGCAGAAACTTTAACAAGTTTTATCACGATGATGAGTGGTGCAAGCAAAACATGACCGAAACCTACGAGTTTGACTACGGCAACGCCGACAGGCTGCGCACCTTTAAAGCGACCCACCCCAAAGTAATGCTCGACAGGATAGAAAAAACCAACTGGAAAATTGATTTCACCAACAAGCCACTAAAAAAGGATTATACCCTCCGCAGGCGTTTCCTGCAGGTTATTTTAGATGTAACCGGCTGGAGTATCGGCGAGTACAAGAACTATAAAATTGTAAAGCGGTAGGCCTTGCGTATTACTTACAGATCATATTAAAATCTCCATCTCGTCGCCGGTATTCATTATCTTTATTTTATAATTTAAAATGGAAAACAAAAAAGAGTTTACCGAAGTCCAAAAAATGTGGCAATGGTGGTTATGGTTAGTGCTGTTCATTACAGTTTTACCGCTTATTGCCATTATACTGGTTCAGTTTTTTACCGGTAAGCCTGTTGGCGATCATCCCGCTTCAAACACCATACTGTTACTGCTCATCGTTTTTATTTTTTTGCCCATCTTCCTGTTTTTCTACTTTTTTAAATTAACCACACGGATAGATGAAAATACCATTTACTATGGTTTTTTCTCGCTTAACGAATTAAAGTGGGACGATGTAAAAGAAGCAAGCCTGATCAAATACAGCTTTTTTGGCTTTGGCTATAAAATAAGCCGGGAGTACGGCGAGGTTTATAACACCCGGGGCAATATGGGCCTTTGGATCACCACCCAGCGTGGTGGAAAGATATTAATAGGCACCAATAAGCCTGATGAGTTGAAAGCATTTTTAGAAGCAATTGGGAGATAGAACCTCTTATTGGTTATATTATAATGTCATTAGTTTTAAGTCAATATTATATTTAACTAACCAATTATTATAAGGTACCAAGATGGAAAATCAATTTGATGACGTTATGGCTAACAGAACAGACGCTGAGTTAATTAACATATTGCAAAGTCCATCAGGTGATTATCAGCCTTCCGCTTTAGAATCAGCAAAACGCGAATTTAAGAAACGCAATTTGTCTGACCAACGAATTGGGTCGATTAAAGAAAAAATAGCACAAAAAAATCAAATAGACGATATTAAAGCAAACGAACCTCTTCCAACTATTTGGAAAGTGCTTGCATTCGCTTTTCCAGGAATTATACAAATTATTTTTGCCGGCATTTTTAAAGCAGAAGGCTCAACAAGAAAACTCAACGAGTTAGTTAAATGTACTCTGTATGGATTTCTATTTTACTTAAGTATAGTTATTTTATTGATAATTTTAATACAGGGTTTTCATTTGTAGTATTACCTCTGCTGCCCGCTGTCCGTAGTTTCCAACTACGGACAGCTATGTATAAAGAACGATAAAATAGATTTTGAGGAAAACAATCTATTATTAGGGCTTTAATTTCAAGAATACAGGTAACTCGAGTGCATGCGATATATATAAGATAAGCTTGATCATTTAACTGATATCTTATTAGATAAACAATTTTGATTGGTCAATTAAACCACAAACATCCTGTAACTGGCTACGTCTACAACGCTGTTTTCGACGTAGCGAATGAGTGAAAAGCAGCTGTAAAAATTGCTATTGGGGGTAGTGCACGCCATAGTAAGTAATTTGAGCTTTTACTTTAACGGCTCTTTAAAAAATTAAACAGACTATATATCAATAATTGGCCGATATTTTGAACGTATATATAACGTATATATAACGTATATATAAAAAATCTCAATCATTTTTCTTGTTTGGTATGAGATTTGCGATTTTCCAGAAAAATGCTATCAATAATTTAAAACAGTTTTTATTTGTAGATGGGTTTGTAGTATAATGAAGACATATTATCAAATAAATAAAATGAGATTAATGTGTTGAAATATTTAAATTATGATAAAAGACAAAAGGAAAAGCTTTTTGCCGGACTTAAAGAAGGTTTTAAACTTTGATTGCAAAACTAATGTTGAAAGATATCAAAAGTATATTTAAATTAAATGGGTTTCATTCCCGTATCGTACTTTTGATATTATATGGCGAAAAAAAGTTTTTGATTAAATTTCCTTTTAAGTTGTTACGGAAATTTATTAATCAGGCTCTTTATCATTGCGAGATCCATCCCGATTCCTTCACAAGCATTACAGCTATAGCAACTATGCGCCTTCCGCATCCGTATTTAATAATCATCCACCGTACATGCAGGATAGGTGTCAACGGAACCATATTTCAAGGTGTAACAATAGGCGTGAATGAGAATAAAGAAATTATTGCTGCGCAAATAGGCGATAGTTTTTACATCGGGTGTAATTCATCGGTATTAGGACCTGTTAAAATTGTTGATAACGTTACTATCGGAGCACATTCATTGATTTTGAAAGATTTAACTGAAAGCGGCGTTGTTTTTGGCTTGAAATAGTTGATGAAAAAAAGCTTACCCCCGCTGCCGCTGCCCCCCGCTGTCCGCTGTCCGCAGTTTTCAACTACGGACTAATATGCCCCGAAACTTCAGTCTCCAATAACGCTCTTGTGTTCAGAAGATCCCGCTGTCCGTAGTTTCCAACTACGGACTAATATGCCCCGAGACTTCAGTCTCCAATACCCGCCGCGCCTATTGTAACTCTATTATTACTTTCATGTAACCACAACGTTACCCGCCTTTCAATCAATCGTTTAGCTGGCTTGTTACCTTTATATACAACCTAATCAAACGTTATGAAAAAGCTCATTATCCTGGTGCCTTTTTTAATATTATTTAAAAGCACCTTTGCCCAGTTAACCGAGCAGGAAACAAAATACGACTTTTTTACACTGGCCGTTGGCGGCGGCAAAACCTTTGTTGCTAACACGGCCTTCGATGCCTGGACAGAACAAAATTACCAGCGTAAAATATATAATAACGGCGAGGTTTACGCCGATTTTGGCGCGGCGCTAAAAAATATTGATTTCGGCGGCGGGGCGCAATGGGCCTCGGGCGATTTTGCCATGATAAATTTTTATGTTGGCCATAGGATAACGCCGCTAAAAAGCCCGATAACATCATACCTTAATTTTAGCTGGTTCGGTTATATCGATGATATCTACAGCTTGTCGCCGGTAAACTATGTACGTACGCCCGATGAAGTAGGCAAGCACATGGAATTAAGGTACACGTCGTCATTTATAGGTATCTCCAGCAAAAATTACTTTAATAACATCAAATTTAATATCAGCCGCAACAGGAAAGTATATTTCCGTACAGGCTTTTATGCCGACTTTGGCTACAGGCCCTGGGGCGCGGTATGGCAGTATGGCTACAATAAAGAAACCGACAGCCAGTATTATGATGATGATAACCAGCTTGAAACCACCTCAACTACAAATTTTGTAGGCCATAACGTTTACAGCGTGCCCGCCTTAGCCAATAAATTTTTTGATGCCGGCGTATTTATTGCCATCACCTTTAGCACTATTCCGAAAAAGGATGAAGGGAAAATGTAGGGAGAAACCAGTGGCATATAGCCTCGCTGTTGCATTCACAAACCACCCTCCCCAATTCCTTTGTTTATAAGGATAACGCCTTGGTTTTAGGGTTATTGCGCAAAAAAATATATAGTTAAGAAACGTTGTTTTGATACAATACACTTTATATTTTTGGTTTATACAGCTATAAGAAAATCATAATCATATGAAAAAAATTAACATTATTTATTGGATTTTTACCGGCATCCTGGCAGCCGCAATGCTTTTTTCGGGTATTACCAGTATCATGAATACCCCTGAATCCATTAAAATGATGAGCGGACATTTTGGATATCCTGTTTACTTTAACCAGTACCTGGGCGTTGCAAAAGTTTTAGGTTCAATAGCTTTATTAGTGCCGGGCTTTCCACGCCTTAAAGAATGGGCCTACGCCGGCTTTACTTTTGATATGATTAGTGCCGTTTATTCGGAAATATCCGTTCACGATTCAGTGGCGCAATGGGCTCCGATATTTATCTTCATAGCTTTTTTAGCGGTTTCGTATATCTGTCACCATAAGAGGTTAAAAGCTACAGGTGTTAGTTAGGAGCGCGGTAAGTTAAATACCCTGCCCTCGTTGTCCGTAGTTTCCAACTACGGTGCAGGGAAGATGGATTTTCTTTCGCAAATGTTGCGTAGGCTGTCATGCTGGTACTCGAAGCATGCGGGCGAAGGCCTATACGCCTTGCATTATCGTCAATGCATAGTTCGCGATGCCCTACGCTCATGCTTCGAGTACCAGCATGACACCCCCCTTCTCATCTTCCGAACACTAACACTGACAACACCAACAAAGGCTCAGAATACCTAATTCAAACAAAGGCCTAATTAAATGCAATAATAAACTCTATCGCAGTAAGTATCAGTAGCGATAGAAAAACCCCGCCAAATATTATTGCGGCTTTTTTTAATTTCTTACCATCCTTGGTCGTTCGCCATGAAATAAAATTCAAAAATATAAACACCATCCCCGTTATAATAATAAGGGCTTTTAAAAATGTCAATATTATATAAATGGTATTCTTATTCATACTGATCTCTAATTAACCCAACGCTGGTTTAAGCGCGCAACTCTTAAACCAGTGGGTGGCGCGCTTAATTTGCAATCTGAATTATCAAATAAAAAAAATTATTACGTTTCAAAAAATTTAGCCGCACAGGGAGATTCTGTTTTAAATGTCGGTTGGGAGCCAAGCACATATCCAAGCTATCTTTGTAATTTTGGAAGCTTAATGAACAATCTGTCAGATTTGAAATATAAATTAAAGTTGAGTCATTTTTTATGATTTTACGATTGCCTTTACCAATTAATGTTAGATAAATATTAGGGGTTGCCCGAGATGGATTAGCACTAAATTCTAGTGAATATGCTTTCCTGTCATCATCAACCCAATGTTCATCTGAAAATACCCAAAATCCCTGATCGGATTCAACAGGGGTGTTAAAGTCGCATTTGATCACATCAATAATTTTCTTATTGTTTATTGTTGGCAGTTTAAACATAATTAGTGCCTTCTCGTTCGAATAAAAAGAAGCAACGGGACTCATTGTTGTTGTAATGGCAGCAGTTTTTAATGAGTCGGCACCGAATGATTTGATTATTTCCGCGTAATCAGTTGGTATATGATCCTGAAACGTCAAATTCACTTTTTCCAAATCATGTTGAAGAGATTCGCTGGTTCGAATCATCCACCTTATGCCAAAAACGGCAAATAGTATAACAATGGTAAAAAATAACAGCGTAATTCGAGTATGATTAGACATTCTTTTCATTATTTATTAAAATTTATCATTCCACCACTGGTTTAAGAGTTGCACAGCGCTCTTAATCCCACATAAAAAGCAAGACTCCGTCTGGCTCGCGAAACGAAATATATTATGCCTTCGCTGTCCGTAGTTTCCAACTACGGACTACTATGCCCCGAGACTTCAGTCTCCACTACCCCGCCCAACCCTCTCTGTCCAAACTCCTGAAATGTATCGCCTCGGCCAAATGCTCCAATTTTATATCCTCATTCCCTGCCAGGTCAGCTATTGTGCGCGATACTTTTAATATCCTGTCATAAGCCCGGGCAGATAAGCCCAGCTTTTCCATCGCTTTTTTCAATAAAGTTTGCCCGGCAAGGTCTATCTTGCAAATGTCCCGCACCATTTGTGGACTCATCTGCGCGTTGGCATGCAGCGCGGGGTTTTCGCCAAAGCGTTCCAGTTGTATGTTGCGGGCGGCTATCACCCGCTCACGGATCAGCTCGCTCTTTTCGGCAAGGCGCTCGCTCGATAACTCATTAAAATTAACCGGCGTAACCTCCACATGCAGGTCGATACGGTCGAGCAACGGGCCCGAGATCTTGCTCATATATTTTTGTACCGCTCCCGGCGGACAGGTACATTCCTTATCAGGGTGGTTGTAATAACCACAAGGGCATGGGTTCATACTTGTAATCAGCATAAAACTACACGGGTACTCAACCGATAAGCGCGCACGTGATATGGTTACCTTCCGTTCTTCTAAGGGCTGGCGCATCACCTCCAGCACACTGCGCTTAAATTCCGGCAATTCATCCAGAAACAATACGCCATTATGAGCCAACGATATTTCGCCCGGCTGCGGGTTGCTGCCGCCGCCAACCAGGGCAACATCCGATATGGTATGGTGGGGCGAGCGAAACGGGCGCACGGTAACCAGCGCGTCCGCTGTCGACAGTTTGCCTGCCACCGAATGGATCTTGGTGGTTTCTAACGATTCATAAAGGCTCAGCGGTGGCAAAATAGATGGCAGCCTGCGCGCCAGCATAGTTTTACCCGCGCCCGGCGGGCCTATCAGTATCACGTTATGGCCACCTGCGGCGGCTATTTCTAAAGCACGCTTAATGTTTTCCTGGCCTTTTACTTCGCTAAAGTCGCTGTCGTAATTACACAGGCTGTCGTAAAATTCCTCACGGGTATTTACAACTTCGCGGGTAAGCTGCGTGTCGCCGTTAAAAAACGCGGCCACTTCTTTAATGCTTTCCACGCCATACACTTCCAGGTCGTTTACAATGGCTGCCTCGCGGGCGTTTTGTTTGGGTAGTATGAAACCCTTAAAGCCATCCTTGCGCGCCTGTATGGCAATAGGCAGGGCGCCTTTTATGGGTTGCAAACCCCCATCCAGCGAAAGTTCGCCCATGATGAGGAATTTATCAAGGTTTTCGGCTTCTATCTGCCCCGATGAGGCCAATACCGCGGTAGCAATGGTAAGGTCATAGGCCGAGCCTTCCTTGCGGATATCTGCCGGGGCCATATTTACCACTACCTGCTGGCGCGGCATACGGTAGCCACAATTTTTCAGTGCTGATTCAATACGGAAGTAGCTTTCCTTTATAGCCGTATCCGCCAGGCCCACAATAAAGTATTTGGTACCGGCAAGTATATTCACCTCTACCGTAATAGTTATGGCTTCGATACCATAAACAGCGCTGCCAAAAGTTTTAACCAACAAATTGATAAAGTTTAATCAAAGCGTAAGTTATAGAATTTTTTTCGCCTTTGTGGATGTTGTCGCCAACAAAACCGTAAGCCCTCCGGTATATTGGGGCGTTCCCTGCGGGTCAGGCTTTCCGCTCATACTGCACAGGCCTTATTCACAGGCCGGTATCCGCTACAATCCTTAACGCAAAAACTAAATTTTAACTATATTGCATTATAAAAAACCATTATGGCAGCCCCCGACAACGGTAAACACTACCATTACAAATTCGGCATATTTTATCACCATAAAACCGACCCTAAAATATGGGTACCCAAAGCGGATGGTTTGGGCTACACCCTAAATTTTGCCAATAAATGGAGTTACGTTATCCTGTTCCTCATACTGGGGATTGCCGCATTTATAGTCGTATGCGCCATCAGACAAAAAAGTTAATTTAATAACGTTGGGGCTTTGCCAACACACGCGATTTTATTTAACGGTCTAAAAATTAAATCCTCACTAAGTCAATTACTTATAAAAATTAAGCGGCATTTTTTAAAGATCGCTTTAAAATACTAATAATATTAGCTAACTTAGTAGCGGAATCTCATCCAAAAAGCAGGCTGCTTCGCCCGCTTCACCGATATACTTTTTGAATCTTTTTGCACACCTTTTTCCATTCCGGACTGGAACTTAGTATGCATCATCAATTTGCATCCGGCATCTTCATCTTCGCGCTTGTGATAAGCGCAAATCGTGTTCTTTGAAATTTAATATTGTTTATTGCTTTGTGATCCTTACTTCAGCTAAGCGGTGTAGAGTGGTGGGATTCACGTTGTAGGTTGTATCCACACCGCATCCACCCTTTAACCCAATGCCGGTGTCCCCACCGGCATTTTTCATCTCCGAAAACCAATAATTAGTCTGTCGGATATTTTATTCCCCAACCACCTCAAACCCCGCCAGCAACTCTACATCCGGATCCATCTTAACCGCCGTTGGTTTAACTAAAGCGGGCACACTAACATCCGTTTCCTTATCCTTTACAACAACCGTGTAAACCTTTCCGTCAACAGCATATTGCAGCGGGAATTCAAATAATGTGAGTTGTTTTTGGGTGATGTGCAGGTTTACCACCTTTTTATCCGCGTCGTATTTCCAAACAATGCCCAGGTCGGGGTGCCCGGCGGTATAAAGCCATTGCTTAAAAAATTGATGCAGGTCAACGCCGCCTGCCTGCTCCATTACCTGCTCAAGATCGGCGGTATTGGCATTGCGGCCATCATCTTTGGCAAAGTAAGCGCGTATGCCTTTCCAAAACAGGGTATCGCCCAATTTATGGCGCAGCATGTGCAATGCCCAGCCGCCTTTTTCATAACTGTTGGCATTCAGCAGTTGTAAAAAGTTAGTCTTAACGGCGGTATCAACCACCGGACTTAGCCTTTGCCGCTCAAAACGGATCACCTTTCGCCTGTCGGCTATTTCGCGTTTTTTTAGCGTATCGCTGCCGTACTTGCTTTCGAGATAACAATTGGTCATGTAGGTGGCAAAACCTTCGCTCAGCCACAGGTTGGCCCAGCTTTTTTCGGTAACGGCATCGCCAAACCACTGGTGGGCTATCTCATGCGCCAAAAGCTCTTCGTCAAATTTAACGCCGATCAGCTTTTCATCATAAAATATCGCGCTTGAATTTTCCATGCCGCCAAATATGGTTTTTGATTGCACGTTAGCCAGTTTTTTATAGGCATACGGGCCAATTTTCTTTATATACCAGGCCAATATCTCAGGCGCGTAAGCATAGCTTTTAAACCCACTCTCTTTATTTTCGGGGTAAACATAGCTGTAAACCGGTATGCCATCCACACTGCCCGATTGCTCGATGGCGAAATCGGCCACGCCTATTACCATTACTTTGGTTGGCAACAGCACCGTTTCTTTCCAGTGGGTAAGTTTGTTATGCTCGGGCAGCGATTTTTCCTCTATTTTTAAGCCATTAGCCACCACCTGGTAATGATCGGGCGCGGTGATGATAAAATCGAGCGAGGCTTTGTCCGATGGATAATCAGCGCAAGGCAGCCAGTTATGGGCGCGGTTGGGCCAGTTATCCCCAAAAAAAGTACGCTTGCCGAATTTGTTGGTGGATATGATCAACCCATCAGCCGGTACACCCGAATAATTTATGCTGAACGTATGGGTGCTGTTAGTTTTTTCAGCCGTGTAAATATTTACCACATCGCTATCCTGCGCAAACCGAAGGGTTCTGCCGTTTTCAGTAATGGATGATACCAGCATACCCTTGCCTGCGCTATTTTTTTTAACCAGGTTTAGCTGTACCCGCGGCACATTAGCCAAAAACTTAATGGTGATATCTGCCTTAGCTTTTATAACATCATTTTCATCGTTTAAAGTAATAGCAAAGGTATAATGCTCCACATCGATCCCCGGGAATATGGTTTGGGCTTTGGCGGATACGTGAAATACAAACAGAAATAGAAAGTATAGATGTTTTTTAGACATGATATTTTTTATTAAGGCATAGACTATTTACTTCCAAAACACAAATGCATTATTTCCATCATCCTTATATCTCAATTTGAGTTTGTCTAATATTTGCGTTCTGAATAGCCTTTTTTGTCTCAAGTTTTCACTTCTTCCAATATCATCGTTGATAGTGCTCCAGTGCCCTAATATCAATCCTTTGTTTATGCGAATAAGCCATATCGACGAACTTTCTGCATTATCATTGTCTCCAAGAATTACAAAAAAGACAATCTCATCTTGCTTTGGATAATATACCCAACAATTATAAAAATTTCCATTCTCATCTAAGCCGTCAATTAATCCAACTTCTTTAGGTGGGTTATATAACGTATCAATTTTTTTAAATTTCTTTATAGCATTAACTAAACTATCCTTACTTACAGAAAATTTATATGTCTGAGAATAAGGATAACTTCCTGCGCTTAAAAGTCCACTATAAGTTACGACTACAAAAAATGCAATAACCGCTAATAAAAAAATAAGCACCTTATAACGTTTTTTCATAAATGTAAAAGTGCTTAATTAATTCCAATAATTTAAAAAGCCCTTGACTGTTAAGTTAAGGGCTACAAGCTCTCCAAAAGCTCCCCCTTTAGGGGGCTGGGGGGTTACATCTTCGGCATTCTTCTCATCATGCTGGCCATGGCTGCCGGGTTGCTCATTTGCTTCATCACCTTGCGCATATCATCAAACTGCTTTATCAGGCGGTTCACTTCGGCAAGTTCGGTGCCTGCGCCTTTGGCTATACGGTTACGGCGGCTTTGGTTAATGGTATCGGGGTTTTCCTTTTCAAATGGTGTCATGGATTGTATAATGGCTTCAATCGCCTTAAACGCGTTGTCATCCACCTCTACGTTCTTCATCATTTTGCCAACACCCGGTATCATGCCCATCAGATCCTTCATATTACCCATTTTCTTGATCTGCTGTATCTGGCTGTAAAAATCGTTAAAATCGAATTTATTTTTGCGGATCTTCTTTTGTAGTTCGGCAGCTTCCTTTTCGTCAAACTGCTGTTGCGCGCGCTCAACCAACGAAACCACATCCCCCATACCCAATATCCGCGATGCCATCCTGTCGGGGTGGAAAACATCCAGCGCTTCCATCTTTTCGCCGGTACCAATAAACTTAATGGGTTTATTTACAACAGATTTTATGGAAAGCGCGGCACCACCACGGGTATCGCCATCTAATTTGGTCAATACCACGCCTGTAAAGTCGAGCCTGTCGTTAAACACCTTGGCGGTATTCACGGCATCTTGCCCGGTCATGCTATCCACCACAAACAAAATCTCGTGCGGCTTAACAGCATCTTTCACCTGCTCAATTTCCAACATCATGGCCTCATCAATCGACAGGCGGCCCGCCGTATCAATAATTACTACATTATGGCCGTTCTGTTTTGCTAACGCGATGCCTTCTTTTGCTATCGCGATGGGGTCTTTTGATTCGCGGTTGGCATAAACCGGTACGCCTATCTGTGCCCCCAAAACTTCCAGCTGATCTATCGCCGCAGGGCGGTAAATATCATCAGCAACCAGTAATGGCTTTTTATTTTTTTGCGTTTTTAAGTAATTGGCCAGCTTGCCGGTAAAGGTGGTTTTACCCGCACCGTTTAGGCCTGCAATGAGTATAATGGTTGGCGTAGCCGGAAATTCCAGCTCGGCAGTGCTGCCACCCATCAGTTGGGCCAGCTCATCATTCATTATCTTGGTGAGCAATTGCCCCGGCGATACCGCGGTCAATACGTTTTCGCCCAGTGCTTTTTGCCTTACATCATCCGTAAATGTTTTGGCGGTTTTATAGTTTACGTCGGCATCCAGAAGGGCTTTGCGTATCTCCTTCATGGTTTCAGCCACGTTTATTTCTGTAATGGTACCTTGTCCCTTCAGGACTTTAAACGCCCTGTCGAGTTTATCCGAAAGATTTTCAAACATTATTATAACCTATTTTGAGTCCGCAAAGTTATGATTTTGAAACGAAAACCCCCAACAACCCAAAGCAGCGTTTTTTACTTGATGTTTTAGGACTGCTGCCGCGGGTTTAGCGCAGCGTAACTCGTGGTGCGGCATGGTTTAAGCTTCCAGCTTAAACCCTCACGATCCTTTTATCAATTCCCACATCTTTACATTAAAATCAGCCTTAATAATATCGGTTATTTTTTCAAGCGCCTTAAAGTAATTTTCATCTCCCTTTTGCCTTAACCCGCAGCCCAGCAATTCCATTACAGGGGCAAAGCCTTTTTCGCGTTCAATTTTTTGTACGATCAGCGCATTTAACACATAGGCCACATACAAGGGTTTTTCGCCACTTTCGAAAGTATTGCTTTCGGTATATAGTTTCAGCCAGTCGGCGTTTGGGTTAGCGGCGGCATAGTTTTTAAACTTTGCTAACACTTCATCCCAGGTATATCCCCAGCTACCACCGTATAAATAAGCACAACCCTCGTTAACCGGGCGGTTTACATTGCTTTTCATTACCAGGGCCAGCCTTTCATGAAACAGGTCGTGTGCGTCAAAGCGGTGCGGGTAGCTGATTGAAGCGTTCAATGTCAAATTCATATTATTCTCATGCGCGGTGAGGCTATTATATATGGTTCCATTATAATCCAGCTTATAATCAATACCCAGTATCTGCTGCACTTCGGTAAAATTATCGCAGTAATAATATGCAATTGGCCAGTCGGGCGCGTTTAGCTTCTTATCATAAAAGGCAAGTTGCTTTTGGTAGGCTTTTACATCGGCAGCGTTTAAAGTATCTTTAAAATAACAGGTTAGATTGCCAAATTTTTTCATCCGCCAGCTGATTGTATTTTGTTTCAAGGGCGAGTTAAAGTAAAACTGCACACCTTCGCGTTTTGCCTGCAACCTGAACGCGGCGCGTAATACAGGTGCGTTATCTTTTATGCCGATGTATGCTATTTGAACTACATAATCGTTTTCGCCCGTTTTTGCGGCATTGGTAAGGTAGCATTTATAAAAGTCGGGGACTTTAAGCACATTGTTTTGTTCCATACGCTTTATCTCATCCAGCAGGTCTGATGTTTCAGGCAAATATTCCTTCAAAACATAGCTGTTATCCTTATTCGTTTTTTCTTTTTGTGCAAGAAAGCCGTTTAAAGATCTTAGCAACTGATTACGTGTAATGCTGTCTGGCGGAAGATTTACATTGCTGCCAATAATTACAGATTGCGCATGCGAAAAGTAGCTAAGCATTGCCAAAACACAAAGCATGGCAAGCCTGATCGGTTTGATAGGCATAGGATTTATAGGTTATAATTTAACCCTAATCTACGGAAATTTATATACAACACCCAGGCCTAAGGTTTCTGTGCCTTGTGCTTCGGGGCCTACGGTTTTGTCATACAAAAACGTTCCGTTTATGGTAACCGCAATTAAGGAGTTTACTTTAGCCGTTAGTATGGCATCCACACGGTGGCTTATAAATTTAGGCGACTGCGTATAAGGAATAAACAAAGTATAGCGAACGTTGATATGCAGGTTTTTCATCACATCCTTATCAAGCGTGGCAACAGACTGAAAAGCCATTTGGTTAACGAAAGTGTGACCATCTACTACGCCGTAATTATCGGGTTGATTAATATAGAGGGTATCATTCAGCACAAAGGTTTGCTTTGCGGTTGCTGCGCCCAGGCGAAGGTCGAAGTATTTTGAAGGTTTATATTCCACACCCACTGATTCGGTTAAATAACCCGGCGCCATAAAGCCCGATATTAACAGCGGTGGCGACGGATCATTATAACTATAACCGTTTGAAAACTGCGATGTAAAGTTTAATGAACCGAAGAAGAGCCATTTTTTTGATAACTGCGTAGCTACTTTATTATCGAAATATATATAATCGTTGGTTTTTCTAAAACCTTGCCCTTCATTTTTTGCCGCGCCGTAAATCAGGTTAAGCTCGTTAGTATAGTCAAACGGCGATTTATTATATTCAGATTTGAAATCGAAATTAGTTCCCAAAGCGATTGAGTTTACACCACCTCCGCTCCAGTTATTGGTAAACCCGGCCTGGTTAAATGTAAGGTTAAAAACAATTAATTTGTGCCAGTAACTAAAGGTGTAATCGGGCAAATTAACGGGTACCAGCTCGGGGGTAACAAGTACGGGGCGGGTACGGGCAGGCAGCATATTTTTGCGGGGCTCAGCACGGTAATCATCTAACAGGCTTGTATCAATTTTAATACTGTCTTTTTTAACGGTATCTGTTGTTTGCGCCATCGCGGTTACACAAGCCGAAAAAAAGATCCCTAAAAATAAACCCCACCGTTTTTTAAACATATTATCGCAAATTAAGCTAAAACCTGCTTTTTTTATAAAATTCCAGGCAAAAATAATTATACCTTTTAAATAAGCCGCTGTTTTTTAAAAATAGCGGCCTGCCGTTTTTGCTTTTACTTGGTTAAAGCAGGTAATGTATATGCCTTGGGCCTGCGCAAATACCGTTTATAATTTGATTTTATATAGGTTATAAACTCATAATCGGTAGCGGTTGTCACAAAAAAGTAGCCGGGCCGGTATTTCTGCATAAAATCTATCAGCTGGGCATCTTTTAAGCCGGTAACCCTTGTTACCAATGCCCGGTTAAACCGGTAATCTATTACATTCTGATAATAATCCTGCTGAATAGTTTCCCTTAAATGTGCTGCATTGCGCCCGCTGCGGCTAAAAATATTGTATAAGGCGTCAATACTGATCCCAACACCATCGCTGCTGGTTGAAAGTAAACCCCTTTGGGCCAGGCTGCCATAAATTTTTGTGTAGTCGTTTTTTGTAGCCTCCAATTGCTCATCGGGTGTTAAAACCGAATCATGTATACTAACTTCCCTAAGCTGTATAGATAAGCGGAACATATAAATCGCTAATGACGTATGATCCTGTACCTTGATCGTATCCGGGCGGTAATTTTGTTTGGTAAATATCAGCACATCACCAATTTCGGCATTTATCTTAAACTCACCCTTTAAACTGTTATAGGATGACCGCCCTGTAGTGCTGTTCATGATATCCACTTCGGCTATACGCTCTTTGGTGTTTTTATCAAACACAATACCTTCAAGCGATTTGTCCTGAGCAAAAGCCCTTACCGATAGCACAAAAAAGAAAAGAAAAACCAAAAATTTCATTGCAATGTTAAAACTAACCCCTTGCCTAAGCCTGCTATATAATTTAACAATAATTAACATTGCTATTTAACCACTACCAGCTTTTGCCCAAGCTTAATATTGTTATCGGCCATGCTATTCAGGGCTTTAAGCTCGTCAACGGTAAGTCCAAAACGTTTAGATATGTTATATAGTGTATCGCCCTGTTGTACAGTGTAAAGTTTATCGGTAGGCGTGGTTTGAATAATAGAATCTTTTTCGGCTATACCGATATTTTGGTTTACCTGTGTCAATACCCTGTCTTCGCGTTTAATTTTCTGAACTTCGCCTTCGGGCCTGTCATATTGGTCAAGGTTATATTTCTGAATGATATTGATAAGCAATTGCGGATATTTTGGGTTGGTAGCATAACCCGCCTTTTTAAGGCCATAAGCCCATCCCTGGTAATCATTTTTATCCAGCTCAAATAAAAAAGCGTAATTTTTTCGTTTCAAAAAGTTGGAGTGGTCGCGGAACGAGTCTTCGGGCCTGTCATAAACCCTGAAGCAATCGTTATGGTTATCATCATCCTTATAATAGCTTTTGCCTTTCCAGTCGTAAGTGCATTTAATGCCGAAATGATTATTGGCAACTTTGGCCAGCTCACTGTTACCACTGCCCGATTCATACAAACCCTGCGCCAGCGTAATGCTTGCCGGTATGCCATATAAATTCATCTCCTGTATGGCTATGGCTTTAAAACGATCAATATATTGTAATGATGTATAAGCGGTATACCCGGCTATTGATCCGCTGTTAGATTCCTGGATGCTTAAATTATTTCTGCGCGCCTGGCGGTTGCTGATGGTGTTTTTGTGTACAGAGCAGGAGCTCGCAAAAATTATAGCGGCAAATAAATAAAACGTTTTCCTCATGTATAGCTAAACTTAATGCAGGGGATAAATTAGTTTAGCCAAAACTAAGGTTTATAAATGTATTTATTGTTGGTTGTTTGCTAATTCAGGCTGAGCGGCAGGCTTTTCATCCAACGAATTCAGGTTGTATTTATTGATGATGCCCAATACCTGCGATGCCCATTTACGGCTGGTACAATAACCGCTGTGTTGTATGCCATGCGCCCAGGCTGTATAATCATAATGTGATAAAACATCGCCTAAGTGGCTAAACTGCTTTCTTTCGGTCATTATCCGGGCAAAATCTTCGAATGATTCTAATACCGAATCGTATTGTTTATAGGAGGTACGTACTTTTTTGTGATGCTTATCGTAATAAACCACAGTTCCATAACCCTTTACGCCAAACTGGTTATTCAAATGGCGGGCTAAAGTACTGTTACCGCAACCCGATTCATGCATGGCAACGCCCAAAACTATACTTGCGGGCACACCGGTTTCATGCATAATGCGTATGGCATCATCTTTAAATTGTTCGATATAAGATTCTGAAGTATTTTTTTGAGCGGATGCCGCTAAGGTTGATATTAGCAACGTTGCCATCAGTAAGATTTTCTTCATAATTTACTTTTTTCTGATGAGCAGTATACCATCGCGCACGGGTAGTATTAGTTTTTCAACCCTGGTGTCGGCAGCAATCTGGTCATTTAGTTTGCGAATTCCTTGTGTATCAGCGTCATTTTCTTCGCCATACACCTTTCCCTTCCACAAAACATTATCAATTATTATTAATCCTCCGGATCGTACTTTGTCAAATATTAATTCAAAGTAAGTATAATTATTCTTTTTATCGGCATCAATAAATGCCAGATCGAAAATTTCATCCCCAAAATCCGCTAAAATCTCTGTAGCGGCGCCAAAATGCAGCCTTACCTTTTTTTCAACATTTGTTAGTTTAAAATGTGAATTAAGCATTTCTTCCATTTCGCGGTTAACCTCAATCGTATGTATAATACCATCTTCGGTAAGCCCTTCGGCCAGGCAAATGGTGGCATAACCGGTAAAGGTGCCTATCTCCAAAATGCGTTTTGGCTGCATCATTTTACTAAGCATACTCAGCAAGCGGCCCTGGTAATGGCCCGATAGCATATGCGGTTTCAGCACCTTTAAATAGGTATCCCTGTTGATCTTTTGCAGCAGCTCCGGCTCCGGCTCGCAATGATCATCAAGGTAGGCCTGAAGCTCATGGGGTAGAATTTCCATGCAGCAAAGGTAGGCATTTTGAAATAAATGGGTATTTGGGGGGATTTATTTGTCAGAATCCAATTTCTTTATACTGTTTTCTGCCGGCAGTTCCTCTGGCATTGTACCACCAAGTTCTTTAATAGTTTGTCTTACCTTTTTGCCTACTTCATAGTGCGCTTTATTAGCATTTTGCTTGCCTTTAATTTTTTCTCTTTTTAGCTTTTCTTCTGTTTGTGTAGCCCTGAATAGGTTTGCTGCCAATTCGTACTACCCATATGGTCTAATATATTTTGACTTTTCTTCAGGCTTTTTTTTGTATGAATTTCTTTTGCCCCCAATCCATTATATAATCCCATATATCCATGATTTTGAAATACGGCATATTCCCATGGTTGTATTACTCCTGCATCTTTAGCAGCATCTGCTAAATGCTTATTATGCTCCGCCATTTCCTTTCTTAATACAGCCGTTTTTCTTCTTCGCCATGCAATTGCTCAAAAGATTGTTCCAAAATTTCTTGCTTACGGGTTTGCACGGCAAAATATGTTTGCCCCTGGGCTACAACCTCTTTTGAAGGGTCGGCATTTTGAATAATTAAATAACAAGCATATCTTGTTAGGTGCAAATCTCCAATATCACGGCGTGCCCCCTTAGGCATACTTATCGTTTTCTCCACACGGGGAAAATGATCGTCAGGGTTTTGTCCGGAATTCGTACAAGCTTCTTTTGCTTTAGCAATAACATTCAAAAATTTATCCCATTTGAAATAATCCAGCACTTTATATAACTCTCTTCCACTCCAATATTCCTGGCCTATATCATTTACATGTTTTATTTCTTCAAAAATGCTTTTTGGTCCCATAAAATAAATATACTGCTTTTACTACGGCTTTAAATAATCATAACTTAGTTATTTTAGCCCCCAATAATTATTTTCATCCATTAAATTTAATAGGGTATTTTTCCAAACTCTACATTATGCGCCCTGCAGGTTTCATCATTAACATACTTAAGCGAAGCAAATATCAACCGCTTTTTACCGGTATAATCCGGCAATTGTTTGATCATATTTAATGTTAGGGCATTATTCTTCAGCCATTCGCGGTTAGGCTTGTAAAACAGGTATATTTCATAGTTGGCCCCTTCGCCTATAAACCCGGTTTGGGTATTAATTATACTTTCATTAAGTTTTTTACCGGTAATGGTATTAAACAGGTAAGCGGCAAATTCGGTATATGATGGTAAATTATCGCCAATAAACATCTTTTCCATGCCCGATGCTTCGCCCAACTTTAAATAATCAAGCACTCCCGGCTGTGCTTTTTTTGATTGGCTTGTTTTATGTTTGATATGTGTTTCGGCCATTTGGATGGCTTCCAGCGCAAGCTCATCGCTCCCCACCTCATCTAACAACTTGGCTGCAAGCCATTTAATTAAAAGCCCCCTGTCATCAATTTTATAATATTTGGCCAATTGTATAACCTGCTCGCGTTTTGGCATGCGTGTGCCGTGCTCAAACTTACTAAGTATGGCCTGGTCAATATCCATAAAAGCGGCAACTTTGCGCAAAGGAAGGTCATTTTGCTCGCGCAGGTTTTTGATGGTTGATCCTAAATTTTCCATGAAAGGTTTTCCGGTTGAATTGTGCTGACAATTATTGTCAATAATAATAAAAATTGACGACAAATGCTTTGCCTAAAATAATTTTCTTTCCATCCACGATTGCAGCAAAATAATCGCTGAGATCGTGTCCACCAATTCCTTATTTTGCCGGCCTTTTTTGTTCATGCCACTTTGCGCTATGGTTGCCGATGCCATTTTTGAGGTAAACCGTTCGTCAAGCATTTCAATCGGAACCTCGGGAAAGTTTTTTTTAAGAATTGTCACAAATCCTTTAACATGCACCGCCGATTGCGAGGGCGTATTATCCATTTGCTTAGGTTCGCCCACAATAAACCGTTCAACCTGTTCGGTTTGAAAATACTTTTTTAAATATTCAACAATATGCTGGGGATGAATGGTATCCAAGCCGGTAGCGATGATCTGCAATGGATCGGTAACCGCAATACCAATGCGCTTTGTTCCGTAATCGAAGGCCATTATTCTCATGATCTGGAGATTAGTGGTTGGAGGGTAGAGATTAGTACAGACATATGGTAAAGATAATAGTAATTGGCAGTTATTTATCGCCCGGGCCAACAACCAATCCAGGTAAAAATTAAACTAATCTCTAACCTCCAACCACTAATCTCTGAAAAATACTTATTTTGCACCAATGCAGTTTAAAGAGATAGTCGGACAGGATGCCATAAAGCAACGTTTAATGGCTACGGTAAATGAAAACCGGGTGAGCCACGCGCAACTATTTTTGGGGCCCGAGGGTTCAGGCAACCTGGCTTTGGCTGTTGCTTATGCCCAATATTTATCATGCGAGGATAAGCAGGTTGATGATTCATGCGGCGTGTGTTCATCATGCCGCAAGTATCAAAAATTGATGCACCCCGATCTGCATTTTTCATACCCGTTCTTCGCCAAGCATAAGGATGATACCGCCCTTACCTTTATTGAGCAATGGCGCGAAGCTTTTTTAGCCTCTCCGAATTTAAGCCTCGATATATGGCGCGATTACCTCGATGCTGAAAATAAACAAGCCAATATCAATATCGCTGAATGCCATCAGATCATAAAAAAATTAAGTCTTAAGCCTTTTGAATCAGTTTATAAAGTATTGATACTATGGCTGCCCGAATATTTGGACAAAGAGGGCAACGCTCTCCTAAAAATTATTGAGGAACCGCAACCCAATACGCTGTTTTTATTGGTCGCCCAAAATCAGGATCAGATATTGAACACCATACTTTCGCGTACGCAACTGGTAAAAATTCCAGCTTTGGCTTATGATGAGATAAAAGATCATCTTGTTGCCCAATATAATCAAACAGAAGATGCCGCCGCCGAAATTGCCTACTTATGCAACGGTAACTTAACCGAAGCGCTTGTTATGCTGCAACAGGAAAACAAGGGCTACCATAAATTATTTGTCGACTGGCTGCGCCTTTGTTTTGGTAATAAAGGTTTGGAAATATTGGGCTTTGTTGATCAGCTCGCGAAAATGGGGCGTGAGAACCAAAAGAACTTTTTACGGTACGGCATAAGCTTTATACGCGAGTGCTGCCTGCTATTGGCGGGTGCCGGTAACCTGGTGCATTTACCAGCCAGTGAACTGGAAACCGCGCAAAAAATGACCAATGTGATGAATATTCCGCAAGCTCAGGCCATTAGCGCCGAGCTTGAAAAAGCACATTATCATGTAGAAAGAAATGCTAACCCGAAAATTTTATTTTTAGATGTATCTTTACAGATTATAAAGACATTAAAGTTTAAAACGATCCGCCAAACGGCGGACACAATATATACCAATTAATTATGGGATGTGGAAGTTGCTCAACCGGGGGCGGATGCTCACCGGCAGGCTGCAAAAGTAATGGCTCATGCCTTACAAATGGTTGCAGCAAATTAGATGTTTACGATTGGCTGTCGCACATGGATATGCCAACTAATTATAAACCGTTTCCGGTTATCGAAGTAAAATTTAAAGGTTCGCGTAAGGAGTTTTATCTCAATAGCGAAAACATTTACCTTGAGGCGGGCGAGCTGGTAGTGGTGGAAACCGCAACCGGTGGCTATGATGTTGGCCACGTATCGGTAACCGGCGAACTGGTGAGGATGCAGATGGTTAAACGCCGCGTTAAGGAGGAGGATGTCGCCAAAAAAATATTCCGCAAAGCCACCGTTACCGATGTTGAAAAATGGAAAGCGGCTAAAGACTTGGAATGGGAAACCATGCATAAATCGCGCAAGCTGGCGCTGGAGCTTAACCTTTCCATGAAGCTTAGCGATGTTGATTACCAGGGCGATAAAAGCAAGGCCACTTTTTATTACACTGCCGAAGGCCGGGTTGATTTTCGTGAGCTGATCAAAAAAATGGCGGAACAATTCCGCATCAGGATAGAGATGCGGCAGATAGGCATGCGCCAGGAAGCCAGCCGCCTGGGTGGTATCGGTTCCTGCGGGCGCGAGCTTTGCTGCTCCACCTGGTTAACTGATTTTAAAACGGTTTCTACTTCGGCGGCGCGTTATCAAAACCTATCGTTAAACACGCTTAAACTGGCCGGACAATGCGGCAAATTAAAGTGCTGCTTAAATTACGAGCTGGATACTTACATGGATGCCCTAAAATATATCCCTGATAATGTAAACGTGCTGAAAACCGAAAAAGGCGATGCCCGCCTGCAAAAAACGGATATATTTAAAAAACTGATGTGGTTTAGCTATCCCCGCGAGGAATCATGGATCCCGCTGCCTATAAGCAAGGTTAAGGAAATTCAGCAGCAGAACAAGGAGGGTATTATCCCCGCTGATCTGGGCGAGATAGTTGAGCTGGAAGCCCAGGCGGTAAAGGCGCTTGATTATGAAAATGTTGTTGGCCAGGATAGTTTAACCAGGCTCGACGAGCGCAGCCGCAATAACAACAATAAAAAGAAAAACAAGAACAGGAACGGGAATAGAAACCCTAACCAAAATGCCCCGCAAGGTAGCCAACCCCGGCCGGCAACTGCTGCGCAGGATGGTAACAGACAACCAAGGCCCGAAGGCAGGCCAGATGCAAACAGGCAACCACGACCCGAAGGTAGCAGACCTGAAGGCAACCGGCCCGAGGGCAATCGCCCGCCGGGTAGTGGAAACAATGCCAACAGGCGCAATAAACACCGCCGCCCGAATCAAAACAACCAAAACCGCCCGGATAACCCAAATGGCAATCAGGGAGCAGGGCCATCAGCAGAATAATTAACAATGACACGGGTTTTAAAAATAATTTACCTTTTGCCGGTTATATTAATAGCCATTTATTGCAGTGGTTGCAGCGATCCGGGTGCGGTGATAGATAAAAGCGTGGCGATCGATAATCATAACTGGTCGTATGTAAATGTTATTAAGTACGATGTTAATATCGATAATGCGCAAATACCCTATAACCTGTATTTAAACCTCAGGGTAACGGCTGACTATAAATACTCCAATATTTTTCTGCTCATCCATCAAACCGGGCCCGATAAAAAAGGCAAAATAACCAGGTTTGAGTTTAAACTGGCCAATACCGATGGCGAGTGGCTGGGCACAGGCTCGGGTAATTTGTATAGCTTCCAGATACCATTTCGCACCAACTACAAGTTCCCGGCAAAAGGCATTTACCATTTTGAGTTTGAGCAAAACATGCGCGATAATCCTTTACATGAGGTAAGCGATGTGGGCATACGGGTGGAAAAAGCGGGTTCGGCAACGCAGTAAAGAGGGCCTACATTTCACTTTTTTTATCTTCTTATTTTTTCTTTCTCAAAATTTCCTACCTTCGTTTTGCTAATATTTTTATCAAAATGGATGTTTACATTTTAGTTGCCGCCGTAGTAATCCTGTTAATTGCCGTGCTGTTGTTCTTAAAAAAGCCAAAGACTGCCGAAGGTGTTTCAGCAGAGGATTTCGAACATATAAAAAACGAATCTGATCAGCTTAAAATATCCCTGGCTAAAGCCGAAGAACGTGCATTAGGGCTGGCTGCCGAGCGCGATAAGGCCGACAAGCAATTACAGGACGAGCGTGTGCGTTATGATGCTTCATTAAACCTTTTAAACCAGGATGTGCTGTTAGAAAAAAACCGCGTGGTTAAGGCCGAGGAATATTTTAAGGCACAGCGCGAACGCCTGGCCGAGCAGGAAAAAAGCATACAGGAAATCCAGCAGAAATTCCAGCTCGAGTTTCAAAATGTGGCCAATAAGCTGCTTGATGAAAAATCACAGAAATTTGTGGAAACCAACCGTGCAAACCTGGATGTGCTTTTAAATCCCCTGAAAGAAAATATTAAAGCATTCGAAGAAAAGGTAGATAAGGTTTACAACATGGAAGCCGCCGAGCGTAATACCCTGAAAGGTGTAATTACCCAGCTGATGGATCTGAACAAGCTGATCAGCAACGAGGCGCAAAACCTAACCAAAGCTTTAAAAGGCGATAACAAAAAACAAGGTAACTGGGGCGAGGTTATTTTGGAGCGTGTATTAGAACGCTCGGGCCTGGTAAAAGACCAGGAGTATCGTGTACAGGCCAGTTTAACGGGTAACGATGGCAGCCGCCTGCAACCCGATGTGATCATTGACCTGCCGGATGAAAAGCATTTGATCATCGACTCAAAAGTATCGCTTGTAGCTTATGAACGCCTGGTAAATTGCGAAACAGAGGACGAGCGTAAGCTGTATTCAAAAGCGCATGTGGAATCGATCCGCGTGCACGTGCTTGGCCTGTCTGCAAAAAACTATCATGACCTGTACCAGATCAATTCACCCGATTTTGTTTTGCTTTTTATACCTATAGAATCCTCTTTTAGCTTCGCGGTACAAATTGATGCCGAATTATTTAGCGATGCCTGGGACAAACGGGTGGTTATTGTAAGCCCGTCTACTTTATTAGCTACGCTGCGTACCATTGCCAGTATATGGAAACAGGAACGCCAAAACCGTAATGTATTGGAAATTGCCCGCCTGAGCGGCGCCATGTATGATAAATTCGTTGGTTTTGTAGGTGATATGGAAAGCATCGGCAAAAACATCAAACAAAGCCAGGGTGCCTATGATAACGCTATCAGTAAATTAACGGAAGGCAATGGCAACCTGACCAAAACCGCCGAGAAAATTAAGAGTTTAGGTGCAAAAGCTAATAAGCAATTGGATCAGAAATATTTAGATCAGGACGATGCCGCTTTGATACCCGAAAAAGGAACTGAATAAGCCTGTATTCTAATGCTTTAATGTGTGGTTTTACCTATTACGTAAGTTTGGTTGCTTGATATTTTTGCTATAGCGTTTACATTTAACGTATCCAGTTTAGCATTAATTTTCATATCCATATTATTATTTAATGATACGGGATATTGATTTTTAATATCATAAATCAATTTGCCTGTTCCGGTACCTGTTAATGTCACGGCAATTTTTTTAACCTGAAGGTTCATATTCAAATCCTGTACAAGGTCAAAAAATGCCTGGTTATCAGCTATATTTGCTAATTTATAGGTAACTTTTATATCAATAGCCATATTTTTACCTACAGCTGCTGGTATATCAAAGGGTATATCCTGGGTAAAAGTATCACCGGGTTTTAATGGATGGTCAGGAAACTTTATCTGTTTCAAAATTGTACTGGTCATTTTTTGCACCATAGCGGTGGTAGAATCGTTAAGTTTTGAACCTTTTAGCGAATCCATTTTTAAAGTTCCGTCAGACGAAACGTGCCCGTACATGCTTCCCCCTTTTGTGGTTTTTGCTGGTAAGGGTATTGGTATGGCTTTTCCATTTATGGTAACGTTTACAGCAGGTGGGTCATAGCTCATTGTGTATAGAAATACACCCGCAGAAACCTCACCGGTACTTATGTTGCCGGTATTATCGAATTGTACATGCATGTTTATAGGTTGTTCAATTCCTTTGGCTTTCAGTTTAGCAGCAATGTCTTTATTGGCGCTAAGATCTACCATAAAATCCATGGTGGTATTGCCCGCTATCTGGTAGGTATGGTTGGGCAGGTATTTTATCTTAAAATTTATTCCATCCTGGGCATTTGCGTAAACAACTAAGGCCGTAAATAAAATAATAAGCAACGATTTTCTCATAACAGTGATATTTTGAATGTAAGTTAGGAATTTTTATTGAACGCGTCCCAGCCTTGCGCTTTTAATGGATGCACCACACCGGCCTTGGTTATTAAATTACAGCCTACTGCGGGCTCGGTAATGTAGCCAATGATGGTTATGTCCATTTTAAACTTTATCTTGTCGTAGTCGGCTTGTTTAACGGTGAAGAGCAGCTCGTAATCTTCACCACCACTCAGGGCGCAAATGGTAGGGTCAAGGTTAAATTCGCGTGCGGTATCAAAGGTCATGGGGTCAAGCGGAATTTTTTCTTCGTACAAATTACAGCCTTTATCGCTTTGCTTGCAGATGTGTAAAATTTCCGAGGCCAAACCATCTGATATATCTATCATCGCGGTTGGTTTAACATCAATTTCCTTTAACAGGTCGATAATGTCTTTCCTTGCTTCGGGTTTTAGCTGGCGCTCTACTATATAATCCTTTCCTTCAAGGTCGGGTTGAATGTTTGGGTTTTCTACATAGATCAGTTTTTCGCGCTCTAGTAATTGCAAGCCTGTATAAGCACCGCCCAGATCGCCCGATACACATATCAGGTCGCCTTCTTCGGCACCATTACGGTACACGATATCCTTTTCATCGGCATACCCAATAGAGGTTACGCTGATCACCAGCCCTTGTTTTGATGATGTTGTATCGCCGCCGATCAGATCAATATTATAATTGTCGCAGGCCAGGTAAATACCCTCGTACAATTCTTCAACGGCCTCTAATGGGAATTTGCTGGATATACCTATAGAAACAGTAACCTGTGCCGCCAGACCATTCATAGCGTAAATGTCGCTTAGGTTTACCTGTATGGCTTTATAACCCAGGTGTTTTAATGGTGTATAAGCCAAATCGAAATGAATACCTTCCAAAAGCATATCGGTTGATATCAGCACTTTCTTTCCTTCGGCATCAAGTACCGCGGCATCATCGCCAACACCTTTTATGGTGCTTTTTTGTACCAGCTTTATATTTTTTGTAAGGTAACTGATCAGGCCAAACTCGCCTAATTCTTCTATATTGGTTTTCTCTTTATTGTCAAATAATGCCATTATCTATCGGTTATCCCTGCAAAAATACAAAAGCTAAACCCAATTACAGGATTTACTGTAAAACAACAATCTCACCACTATTAGACTAAAAACTAATCCCATTTTCTGTTATAGCACAGCCTCATTAATCAAAATGTACAAATATTAACATTAGATTAATACTTAGTTGCCATCTTTGTAAAAACATAACGATCTATGAAATTCAAAAACCTACTTATTTACACCGGTTTAATACTGGCTGTCGCAAGCTGTAAAAAAGAAAATAAAGCAGGTACAACGCAGCCAAATGGTGGCGATACTACGGTTATTACGCAACCAATACCTTATGCCATTACCGAAACTTTTGAAGATGGTACCAAAACCGCTTATGCTGATGCCAGTGTTTCGTTAAGTACCGGTTCATGGGATTTTAATGATGCTTTGCTTGGTACGCTGGCTGGTGATGTAAAAGACGGCAATCAATCAGTAAGATTACGCACAGGCGATATCGCCATGAACTTTGATATTAATGGCGTTAAACAGATCAGCATAAAACACGCAAAATATGGTACCGATGCCAGTTCAACCTGGGAGTTATTAGTATCTACCGATGGTGGTACAACCTATACGCAGTTAGGCGCTAATATTACAGAAACAAGTACAACCTTAGTAACTGATTCGTTTAAGGTAACTTCAAGTACAAAGGTTAGGTTCGAGATCAAAAAAGCTGGTACTACCCGTATCAATATTGATGATATTACCTTCAAAGGTACAGGCGATCCGGGTATAAAAGTTGGCCCTCCTGATACCGGCCCCGATACTACGGGTACTTCATCGGCTTCAACCCCAAGGGGTGTAACTGTTGGTGCCGATGCCCCGCCGGCAACTGGCGATAACAGCGATCTTTTATTCGGTAACCCGTCGGGCGCTACTTCATCTACCGTAACCATGGATAATTATTTGATAGACCAGGGGTATTATGTTGAATCATATAACGCGACCAAAGGCGAGCCAAACTGGGTAAGCTGGCACCTGGATGCTTCCAATATAACCGAAGTTAGCGACCGTCAGAATGATTTTGCAGGCTTTAATGGTTTACCTGCAGGCTGGTTTGCTGTACAAAGCAATGGCTACAGTGGTTCAGGGTTCGACAGGGGGCATAATTGTCCTTCGGCAGACCGTACAAGCTCAACAGATGCTAATAATGCTACTTTTTTAATGACCAATATGGTACCGCAAGCTCCTCAAAATAACGAGCAAACCTGGGCTAATCTCGAGAATTATTTACGCGAACAGGTAGTTGCCGGAAACGAGGTTTATATTATTATGGGTAGCTATGGTACGGGGGGTTCAGGCTCAAAGGGAACTGCCACTACTGTTGATGCCGGGCATGTGAATGTACCAAGTAATATATGGAAGGTTGCTGTTATTATACCTGTTGGTAATAATGATATCAGCCGGGTTACTACAAGTACAAGGGTTATAGCAGTAAACACGCCTAACATTAATACGACAAATTCCGACTGGACGCAATATATTGTTACTGTACGTGATATTGAAACAGCTACCGGTTATAATTTATTATCGGCCCTTCCACAAAATATACAGGATGCTGTAGAGACAAAGAAAGATGGTGGTATATAATATTTATACAAACTAAAATCTCTGCGCGTCATTGCTGCGATAGCGTGGCAATCCCCTATTTGCAGATCGGCTCTTTATAGTTTGGGATTACCACGCTATCGCTCGCAATTGTAAGGGTTACGTAATTCGGCAATAGAATTAGGTATTTTTATTTGTTGTTTAAAGTGACCATATCGATAGGTTTTTTACCGTTAATTCCTTGATGAGGACGTTCCCAGTTGTAATAAA